>Ga0307969_1000026_pt1 | contig 80105 bp, 122 predicted proteins | sample OrgLakmetagen710_FD_201841 | JGI IMG/M metagenome (GOLD analysis project Ga0307969, IMG submission 201841) | Saline water microbial communities from Organic Lake, Antarctica - #710 | ecosystem: Environmental > Aquatic > Non-marine Saline and Alkaline > Saline | place: Antarctica: Organic Lake... | reverse complement strand
TGTGGGATTGTTGCATCTGGTGATAGTTTCTTAAATTTAGTTTTCATTTTTACCCTTGTTGTAAACTTCTTTTAGGATGTCTTTTATTTCACACATGTCCAAATCCCCCTTTGCTAATTTCGCTATTTCAGATCCTTTTTCTAAGAGATAATAATCTTCTGAATTTTTATTTCCTCTAACAGATATTTTGTTATCTTTTCTAATTTAGTATTTTCCTTTGTCATAATTCCTCCAATAGTTTTAACTTGCTTTTACTATACTTCGTAAAAAGATCCATGTCAACAACTGTATTTAAAATATCTACAGTCTTATAGACTCTTTCTAGGTAGTGAAGTAAATCATAAGAACCTGCATAATTTTCAGCAAGTCGGAGTATTCGATTATCGATCATTTTAGGTTTTCCGCTTTTCAGAAACACAAGCTCTCCTTTTTGAACTTGCTGAATCTGACCATCGATATCAGAAAACATGTAATATTTATCTCCTTCTTGAACTTCTAGTCCAGTGAGAGCGTCTAAAACCTTTTGTTCGTTGGCTCGTTCAGGGTTAAGAACTGAAGAAGTTACGCTTTTCTTAACCGACCATCGAAATATGTCTTTAATTTCTTTAACTTCTCGAATATAGTCGTTATATACTTCTGACAACTCGTCTGGTCTACTGTGCATTATCTTATCTATCATGACCTGAAGTAGTTCTATGAGAGCTGGTTCTTTCTTTTGGTCCGTTAAACTGCTTCCTTTGTATTTATATTTAGTTTCTCCTTTCTCTTGCATTACATAATTCTTAGCCTTAACTACCAAGAACTTATCAAACTCGCCATCAGCTTCCCATCTTGAATACATTATATTATTTATACATTCTTCAATGTATTTATTCTGTTCTTTTGTAAACTCAGATCCGTCTTTTTTAGCGAAGGCAAGAGCGTCAGTATCAATATTTACTAAGACCCAATCGTGTCTGTTCATCTCATCGAATTTAACTTTAGCCATTGTGTCAATGTGATCAAAGTTGGGATAATCTTGCTTGGCAGCTTTACTGTGTTTATAACAAACTTTCCAATCTTTTCCTGTTTTTCCTTTAGGAACCCATGCTTTAATTATTTCTCCGTCCTCGATCACTTCAATGAATTCTTCATATTTTTTAGTCATTTTCCACATGTCAGCTTTAGGAAATTCTATGATTTTGTATAGTTTTTCATCTACACCCCACCATTCGTTAACATTTTTCCCTGTTGCCCAGACTATACATTTTTGTAAACCTTTCCGACAACACTTAGTAATCTCTTGAGCTATGCTAAAATTATTAAAATTCAGACCGCTAGTTCCCATCAGCCCATAACCGGAATTTATAAAAACTTTGCTTGAGGCTTGCATATCATCGTAATATTTATCACCTGTTTCTTTATATTTTGCTTTCTGTTCAAATCTTTTATTGGTAAAGTATTCGATCATTTCATAATAATGTCCGTCAGGATCTTTCTTTCTATCATAGAGATTAAAAGCAAGAATTGTGCTAGGGTAGAATGAAGCAGCATCCCATTTAGATACGTTAGTGTATAAACCGGGATTTCCCCAACTCATACCCCCACCAACGTATTCCTTTTCGCTAGCCTTAGGTATTGAATGTCCTTTTTGTAGATAAGACCTAACTAGTATAGCATTTAACCAACTACCAGATGCAGATTCAGTTACTAGTTGGAACGGTTTAGGTATGGATTGACACATATAGAAGAACGATGGAGCCATCAGGTCGAAGACTTTCAATGAATCATCAGAATCGTCTTCACAGTAATTAATAATCTTTTCTCTTTCTTCAGGTATGTGCCAGTTTTTACCAATAAGACTTGCATCGTAAAACTGACGATCTTCACTAACAAAACCTTCATACTCAGCAATAGTTTTCAAACCCCAGCTTGGATAGTTCCTACCAATGTCGTGTTTAACAGCTAGAAACATACCGTCAATCACTCCACGACCATAGCATGTTATCTTATTATACTCCCAAGTTTGAGAGCCGTCTACTCGGTAATTAGAGCTTCTGTCACGGAATGAAATGTAACTATCATCCCTACCTAATTTAAGACCATTTCCTGAACAGTGCTCTAAGTAGGGTAAATCGTATCCGTTTATGTTATGACCTGTGATAAAGTCAGGGTCTACTTCTCTAACCCAATCACACCATTCAGCAATCATTAATTCCTGACCACGATCATCAAGTATAAATTGTTTCTTGGATGTTTCACCCTTTCTATTTCTGTAGGTATTAGTTATAACGAAAGTTTCAGAGGTATGATCTCGAACAAGACCATTAGCCTCAATATCAAAAGAAAGAACAGAAACCTCTTCAATTTTAATATCCTTGAAAAAGGTGAACCCATAATAGAGCATTGCGGATTCAATTTCATTATATATAGTGTAGAAGTCAACACGTTTAGATCTTGCTTTTTTGAGAAAGAGTTGCCATTCTTTCCTATTATCGAATGTGACGATATGTCGGTAATGATTCTTACCTGTTAAAGGCTGGGAGTTTTTTGTAGGAAACCTAGTAAGAACCCAATAGATTAATGGAAAGTAAATTTGATCCTCTTCGTTAGTTAAACAAACGACATAATCTTCAACAACTTCGGCTGCAACTATGCCTTTTGTTTTATCTTTGCCAAATATTATTTCTGACATCTTTTCCTTAGGTCTGTTTTGTATTGATTCCACTTAATTCGGTTACACCAGTCTGTTGTGGTAGTGGCATTCATAATGCTATCAGGACAAAAAGAAAATTCTTTAGGGTCTACATGACCTGATAAGCATTCACAATGTCCCAATTCGTGGTAAATAAGAGCAGTTCTTTGTATATCACTTGCCGAGTCGTAATATACCTTATCAAGGTATACGTGATTTAGACCGTAGATACATAATCCAACAGTTCTACCTTTTAGGTTAGCGAAACGTATGCGACTAGTGATCTTTCTCCCAGTTAATTCTTCAAATGATTTAACTTTGTCTTTTACGTTTTTGTTTACGGGAGTCCCACAACTATTAAAATGGATAGCAAATATAGCTATACTTAATAATATACCTATCCTAATAATTCTCATTTTTTGTCCTTTTTTATTTTCTCTTCACATTGTATAGCTTTTACTGCGATGATATCTGTATTTTCGTTTATGTAGAATTCCAGACAAGTCTTCCGTGCAACATTCTCTTTGGTGACTTGAGTGAGCTTTTCAACAACATCTTTTAATGTGACCTGATAATATCTGATTAAACCAATAAATCTCTTTTTCTAGCTCGTCGATTTTCTTTTGTTGTTCTTTTTCCATCTCGACATAACAACTACCTAGTTCTGTCACTTCTTTCCAAGTTTTACTTTCTTGGTGATCCCAGATTTCTTTAGCAAGAACCTTGTCGCCTTCAGTAAAAATAGGTAAACCAGTATGTGATTCTTGGTTAAAGTCTTTTCAGTACTCCTCAAATTCGTCAGTTTCAATGATGTTCATTTTTAAACCCCTTAAACCATAATCTACTATGCATTAATATATACACACCTTCAGCTTTCTTTCTGGTATCATATGCCATATAACCCACACTAGACATTTCTTGAAATATACACTCAGTACCTTTCATGTAAGTTCCTATTGCCATCTCTTGAGCTATTTCATCCTCTAAGTGAGTATCATCTATGTTCTTGACTTCATTCTCTATGATAGCCGATTCAAGGTAACAGTCAGAAAAATCATTAGTATAATCAAAACCTCCAGTAGAAGAATTGAGTAACATCATACCAGTCCCACAGCTAGGACAGTAACATTTCCCTTCTGCGTCAGTTTCAGGTTCAAAGTTATGATCACATACGGGACAATCTATTGTCATTTACGCTCCTTTAGAGCTAGGAAATTACTAATCGTTTTGTTAGGTTGAAACTTCACCGGCTTAGTTTTGTAAAAAACTAGCACCAAGATTAAGATAACATTAGTTCCATAGTTTAGCAAGAGGAAAATATCTTTTGAGGTTAAGTATACGTACGCTAAGGTTAGACATTCCCCTAGCAGCCATGTAAATAACAACCCATTAGAGGCTCCACAATAGCCCTTACGGATACTTGAAATTACTTCTGGTAGGGCGCATAGGGCAAGGAGAAGAGAGCCTACAGCTCCTAATACGGAGGTCATAGAACCGTTGATATGATAAGTACCCATAATGAAATAGTACTTGTTATAAATATAATACACATAGTCCAGTCAACTAGACTTTGTATCTTACGTATCCGATCGTTTTTTATGATACACTTTTCGAGTTTACTCATTTCCAGCTTTCTTTTGTTTTCGTAGTTTTTCTAGTAATTGAATGTCCTCTCTGTCATTATCGAATATGTAATATTTAGGGTTATCTCGATTGGTAAAACAGTTATCGTTTCCGCAATTAATTTTACATGCGTAACAAGTGTTTGTCATTTCTCGAATCCTTTCTATGACCCTTTCACCTTCTCCTATTCCAATTAAAGCCCTAGGTATACCGTTAAGTTTTAGGTCTTTGGTTTCTAGCCACGTTAACATATCATTGTAAGTTAGCTTTTTTTCAAGAAGGACTACTGTTAGTCTATAGTATTCAATTTCTGTTAGTTTCATTTTTTAACCTTAGTTAAAATTAGTCCACATCTGGAACAGACTGCACTATTCTTAAAATGTTCCCAATTGTGACCAACTATCGAACATAATAATATTTTAACAGAAGTTATGATATTGTCAATCACTTTAGTAACAACTTACCAGAAAAAGGGAACTTGTCAACTAGGATATCCCTAACTTGTCTAGCCACAATTTGAGCTTCCTCTTGGGCATGACTATCCAATCTTAGTTTTAAAAAGTGTGACCAGTTTCTCAGGTTCCCCGTCATGTAGAATTTAGTCATCATCCCAATAGGCAACTTTCTCCTAGCCTGCTCTCTGGATACTCCGATATCAAGGAGAGCCTGAAAAGCGTCCATACATTTTCTATGTATATCTTGTTCAATAACCTGAGCTTTCAATTGGTCTTCATCTGAAAGTTCTCCATCTGAACATTGCTTGGAAGATTTATGTTGCTTCCTGAACTTAGATTCAGTAAACAATTCGATATCCTCTGACGTATATCTCCTACTCACTTCATTGAAGCTGAATGTTCTGTGTCGAATCAATTGAGTTCTGATATCCAAAGGACATTCAATGATAACTGTGAGGATATTATGTTCAAAAGGTGTCATATGTGAATGATCTGCTAGGTATTTTATAAGTTTCTCATCTTTCTTCTCTAAAATGTCTGTTGATTTCCCCATAGAGATTCTTGCAGAGTTTACAACTCGCAGGTCATCTCCCATATGGTCTACATATTGCACTTTAATCATACGCCCAATACCTCCTCAAGATATTTCATCATTTCTACTCGTTCATTGTAAGAAAATACCAACTTGCTCTCATTAGCCTCAGTAGTTACGTGAACAACGTATCCGTTGTCCAGTAAATCAATATTAACATGTTGAGTTTCATTTGTCGAGTCTTCTTCGTCTTTGTGTAATAAATTTACAACGTTATTCATAGTCCATGATCCTCTGTGTTATTTGCTTTCTTCATTTCAAGAAACTCAGATAGTTCTTGTTTTTGGATGTCTTCTAATTCTGTGATTTTACCTCTAGCTCCAACCCAATCAAAATAACAAGTGCCAAGCGGTCCCATTCTGTTCTTTAATATAGCAACGCCAAAGAATTTATCCATTGAGGTATCTTCTGGATTATATCCAGGTCTAAAGCACCCCATCATAGATGTTGCAGCTTGAGGAATAGCTGATGATCCTTTTGCTGCGTTATAGCTTTTAGGAGCTTCGTCAGGTTTACTGCTCATTTTATTAGGTTGAAGTAACACTACTACGACCTTACCTGAGTTGGCTATTTCTCTCAACCCTTGAGCAGCTTCAGCCGAGGCTTGTGTTGAGTCGGATTTATCAGATAATATTAACTCAATATAATCAACAACAACTAGTCCTATTTTTTCCCCTAAAGTCTGTTCCTTTTGTGCGATAGATCTTTTTAAGTCCCCAATGCTCTGACCGACTTTAAAACAAAAAGTTACGTTTTCGTAATGTTTTTCTAGAATAAGTTTAAATTTATCAATCTGTTCTTGATCGCCCCTTCGGTAAACGTCATAAATTTCATCATCAGTGAATGTTGTTTCCCTTTGTAAGAGCTTTTGGAACAAAATGTTACTGTTCATATCATAAGAACCAAAGAAACTCTTACAACCGTCTTTAGATGTGTTAGAAAGCAATTCTAGAGCAAGACTAGTTTTCCCCACCCCCGGACCAGCTAACAATCCAATTAAATGTCCTTTTTGTGGTTTTAAGATATTGTCAAGGGATGGAATGCCAAAATTTAGTCGGTTTTCATCAATCTTAGTTGCATAGTCATAAAAGTTATCAAATCCTTCGGAGACGTTAACGATAAGGTCTTCATCTATCTCTACATCAGAGAACCTAGGGATCTCTAATTCCTCTAAGTATTTAGTGATTTCTTTTGGAAAATTATCTTCTGAGTAAGTTCCTCCATTCCACATCTCACAGTAGACATCTTCAATAGCACTCCACATCATCTCTTTAGGCGTTCTCTCTTCATTAAACCTAATAGCTTGCATATCTGCTGCAGATTTTAGTAGGTAGTATGCTTCTTGTTTTTCCTTACCCAGTCCTTTGTAGGTTGCAGCCAATATCATCCTTGCTTGATGTTTACTACCTGCAAGGTATAAACCCTGTGATATTGCATACTTCCAATTAGATAAATAAGGAGGCTTCTTTGTTAGGTCTAGACTAAAATCTCCCTCATGTATGCCGTTAGTATACTTGTTTAACCTATCTAACAAATTAGGTTTTTGCTTCTTTGGTTTCTCTTCCTCTTTACCAAATGCCAGAAGAGATGGAGTTAAAGATAATTCCTCCACCCCTTCTGGCTGGTATGCTTCTTTGGCAATTTCCAGTACTTGCTGTACTGAGGACTCGTTTAACTCTTGAAGAGATAGTCGAGTTTTGTAGAATTCAGTAGAGTTGTGCTTTGTGTAAGCTATGCGGAAAATCCTTGCAGGATTAGCCACTACTGAGTCAAAAGTTTCGAGATCTTGAGCAAAATGGGAGGTAATGCTTTTAAACTGTTGAGGCGTTAAAAAAGTGTCAGTCTCGATTTCTACATGGAATCCTTTCCTTCCTGAGAAGTAAATGCCAATATAATCTTCAGAAATTCCGTTCTCCTGAAGTTTGTCTACTAATTGTTGTGTATCTTTTTGTGCATTCTCTATTTCATCGCTGTCGAAGTCCCATACTAGTCTTTTAGATAGAACATCAGTTACGCCAACGATACCTCTGGGTCTTGTTATTGTTTTGTTATTCTTGGTAACTTCAATCATTTCTTTGGCAGCTTTTACTTGTTCTTCGTTATAGGTGTAAATACTTTGATAGAATGGTTTACTTTGGTTTACGTGTTTGAATATATCTTCATCATATGGGACATATTTTCCGTAATCGGTTAAAGTTTCGCATATCCTGTAAAATCGTTTTTCCATTAGTCGATTACCTCGCATTTATAAAATTTAATTACACCTTCTAAACATTCTTTCATCTTCTCGTCTTTGTGTGTTCTTAGTAGGTAAGTATAGGCTACTGCAACTGGGATAAATGAAACAACACAGTACATTTGAACACCTTCCAGTCCCTTTTTTTCATAAGCCTTTACTAGACCTTTTATACTGGCACGGTAGTCCCTCATTTTGTATTTAATAGACATTTTACCTCCCAGTAACGGTCAGGGGTGGGAGAATCAAACTCCCGTCTCCAGATTCACAATCTAGTATTCCAACCGATTAAACTAGCCCCTAATGGTGAGTCTTTTTATGCCAGTACTCAGGGCAACTCTAATCTCGAAAGAAGAGAGGGGGTATTAGTTTTTCTTTGTCAACGTGTACTTAATAAAGCTAGGAACCCTTTCGATTCTAGACTCAGCTTCTGCTTCATCAATAAATCCTAGTTCAACTAGTTTGTTGATTTTATCAGCAGGTTTATCAACGTAAACAATTTCACCTTCTTTAAGTGTCACTGCTGAGTTAACCTTAATGTAGAAGCCCCCTCCATTTTCAGGTTTGCCTTCTAAAATTGATGCAAAATCTAAATACTTCTTACTCATTACTCTCTCCTTCTGGAACGAATTTATTGTCGCTCTCTTTTTGTACTTTTTGTCCTTGTTCAATTAACATCTGTACCGTTAATGCTAGATATGATTCTTTTGCTGCTACCCCAAGTTCTATTAGGTCTTTTAAATTCTCTGTTTTTAAGATACCTGTAGTATCAGGGTAATTAACTAACGCCTTTGTTAGTTGAAATAGCTCTCCTTTTGATAGCATTTTCTTTTTCTTGGCTATTAGGTTATTAAAATCTCTAACTTGGTCTTGTAATAGACGGTTAAAATAATCAACGTCCATTTTTGATGCAAGTTCTTCTGCTTTATCCATTAAAGACCTCCACTACTTGTTTCGGTAGTTACAGCTTTCTTTCTAAAGTTAGGCTTTTTAGCAGTAGCTTCTTTTTTAGCGGCTTTCTTAGGTTCCTCTTTCTTCTTAAAATTAGAAGAGGTTGCTGGTTTTTTATTTTCACTACTCCCATCATTATCTTCACTCGGTTGACCGATAATTGATTGGTATGCATAGCGTCTAAGATAACTCAACGAAGCCCCGGCACCTTGTGCCTTGTTGCAACCTTTCATCTCGATAACAGGTAAAGTTGCAATCGACTTAAAAAACTGACCTGAACTGTGGGCTAAGATTGTAGTAACTTCAACTTGAGTTTCTGTTTGTTTGCCTACTAATTGTACAACTGATAAATTGTGTTTTGCTAATACTGGTTTTGATGTATTTATAACAGATGCTAAATCTGAATAATTGTATCCATAGCCAGAGCTGTCTTTTTTAGCAGAGTCTAGTTCAGATTGAGCTTTCGATAATGCAGTCGCAATATCTGCAATATTGTTCGACATTACCACTGAAATTAATTTTGTCTCTGTATTTTTTACGTCTTCCATCTACTTCTCTCCCATTAAACTAAGAGCGCTTTTAATAGCAGCCTCTTCAGCAGCATCTGCTGTTTTACCACTACCAAATCCTAGACATTTTTTCTTAATAAGATCAGCACCGTCATTAGATTTATCAAAAAAACCAAGCTGGACCACACTCTCAAAAGTGTTGTCTTTCTTGTTCTCTTCCAAGCTCACAACGCCTAGTTTTACAATTTCAGACTTACCTTTTAGGTCAGTTAATCTCTTTAGTGCTAGTTTGATTCCGTTTTCTGTAGCAGCAGATTCATTTTTACCGCCCGAAGTCACATTAATAGCTGACAAAGATCGTTGATTGCCACCATCTAGCTTACTTTCTGCTAACTGGGTTACAGTGACCATCATTCTTCCTGTTGCGTGAGGAGCCGCATCTACTGCGAACCTCCCTAAATCCTTTAGTTCCATAATTACCTCCTAAGGTTTTTTAAATTGATATTCTCTGCTACGAATTGTTTAATTCTATAATCTAACATAGCAAAGTCTTGACTTACTTTTTCTATCTTTTCTACTTTAGCCTCACCTGTGTCCTTATTGTAACCTAAGGTAACTAAATTCCACATTCTTTCCTCATCATCAAAAAAAGCACCAACAGCTTCTTCGTCTAATAAACCTAAGACCTTCTCTTCATTCTTATAGGCGTCTAGATCTTTCTGGACTTCATCCAGTTTAGATCTAAGTGCTTTGTTATGTTCTTCTAATTCCTTCTTATTCATTTTAACTCCATAAGCTTGTATTTTTTGCCATCAATTTCAACAATTTTATTGTTACATGTTTTTTCTTCTAAGTCAATACCAGTACATTCCTTTAGAATCTTAGGACAAAAATTAGGCAAAGATTCTAGAAAACATATATGCTCCTTCGTTACCTTTTTGCCGTTGTAAACACTTTTGTTTACTTTTAAGTATCCTCCAGTAGTTTTATATGTAGGATTATCAGTCTTCTCTTGGTCAGTCATGTTTTTTTCATAGACCCATTCACCTAGCATTTTTTGATAACTACTTACAGTGTTTCTAATTTTAATGTGAACTTCTCCATTAAACTCTAATCCGCTATCTTTATTAAAAAGCCTAACGGTAGGTTTGGTAGTATTTAGGTCACCAGTGTTCCAGTCACCAGTGTTCCAGTTACCAGTGTTCCAGTTACCAGTGTTCCAGCTACCAGTGTTCATGTTACCAGTGTTCATGTTACCAGTGTTCCTGTAACCAGTGTTACAGCTACCAGTGTTACTGTCACCATTGTTATAGTTACCAGTGTTCCGGCTACCAGTGTTACAGCTACCAGTGTTACTGTCACCATTGTTATAGTTACCAGTGTTCATGTCACCAGTGTTCCTGTAACCAGTGTTCCAGCTACCAGTGTTCCTGTAACCAGTGTTCCCTTTTTTATCTGCCATCATTGTTTCCTTTATTTAATTCTAATTGTAATTCATCTATATACTGAAAAAAATGATTTCTATTTCTTATTTTTACTTCTTCAAAAAACAATCCGTTTTTGGGCAAAAGAAAAGAAATATCTGCTTCGTTGTCTTTACTATAGATATCGTCTATTTCACTGATCGTATATATGTATAAACCATAACCATGTTGAATTAATAATTTTTTATCCCGAATGTTCATTAATACTCCAAAAAAGTTAGACAACCTTCGTATTCGGAAAGTTTGAAGACAAATTTAACTTCTTTACTGTCTATGTCAAATTCGACTCTTTTAATTTGTCCTTCTCCATTAACACTCTCTAGACAACTATCCATCATATCTTTAAATTCTTGTTCGTCTTTATCCTTTATGATCATTTATTACCTTCTAGTTTAATTAAAAAATCCTTCTCAGGTTCACCTCTGCATGTATTATAAAATTGACATCTCTGACCAAAACTAAAACACTCTTGTCTACTTCCATCCATACCAGTCTTCTCAAACTCGCCATTCTCTACAGAATATACCACTTCTCCGAACTCGTCAAACGTTTTCTCAAACAATTCTTCAGTTATCTCGCCTTTTAGTATTTGTATCCTATGCCTAGGGTCTCTCTTTCTTAGTGGTTTCTCTGTGACAATAAAAGAAGCCTTATTTGTTTCCTCATGTTCACAGTATGTAGCTAATTGTACAGCATCATCAATTGCGTTATCGGGGTATCCTTTACTTGCTAACTTATTATCAGTAACATAAACAACATCAGGTTCGTCAACATAACTCAAGACCACATCAATATATCCTATTAGAGTGTGGTCGCCTGCTGAAAGTTCTACTTTCTTTTGTACAGCAAAAACCTCATGTACTAAAGGTAGAACATCTTTCTCGTACATTTCCAATAGATATCTAAGTCTTCTTCTGCAAGTACACCAGTTGATAAGGTTATAAAGCACCTGAGCGTCGTCATCGAGCCTCTTAGACGTTTTAATCTCATTCCTACATGTTAGTATGAACTCTTCACAGGACCCCGCAGTGAGGCTGTTATAACCTGTACGTTCGGCTGTTGAATTGATTAACATTAGGTCTTCATCTTCTATTAAACTTACATCAAAGTCTTTACTAAAATACTTAGCGTATATGAAAGTCGGAACATATATCGTTTCCCCATTGAAAACTTGAGTAGTCAGTTCATTGTCTAATACCACATAAGGATCTTGTTCGAAGAGAAGTCTCTCTTCTTCTGTAAAATTTTCAGGTCTCTTTTTACTTAGTAAAAGACAATTCAAGGCTTCGTCAAATGCCCCTCCTAATAGAAAGAACGAAGGATATATCTTAGACCTAAGTCGTTCTTGGTAGTGGAGTCGATATTTCTCACCACATTGTAAGAATGTTTCTTTTGCTGAATGACTGATCTTCATAATATACCTTTTAGTGTGTTTAGTAATTCAATAGCCTTTTGTGCATTATAAACGCCAGAGTTGGCGGCTTCTCCACATTCTTCACTTTGTGCATAGTTTAATCTATTCATTAAATAATCAATAATAGAATCATTACTAGTATTCACATATTCTGAGATTCCGAAAGACATTGGTAGTTTATATCTTTTAATAACAGTATTTACTGCTTTTTGTTTTTCTGAGTAATAACTCCAAGTGTATATATAGTCAGGACTTCTCATCATCTCTCCAATGTTTCTGGTTTTCAGAAGGCGTGAGTCTCTCTAAGTTATTAACATGACAATTTGTAGGATCACGGTCTATGTGATTGATTTCATATCCATCTATTGGACCAAGAAAACATGCAGCAATTAGCCTTTGCAAAGTCCACTTCTTGCTCTTGCCACGATATCTTAACCTAACACACAAGTCAAACTTACCGTCGTTACCTCTTCTCATTCTTTTCTCAAACTTCATAGGTTGACCTTTTTTGCTTAGAACGGTTCCATCTCTGAGAACGGTGTAACCATGAAAACACACTCTATCTCTATTACAAGGATTTCTTTTCAACCCTGACCCCTTTTATTCCTGTCATTTTTGCAAATAACCACTGACATAAATTAGGATAAAAATATTCAATTGGAACTTGCGCTCTCAATCCTGTAATACTGTAAAACAAGTCAAAACTGTCCCATATGAATCTCCAAATATTATAATTCACCAATTGAACCTATCAGGATCGTCAATGTAAACCTGCGAATGTCTTCTAAGTTGACCAACATTAGTTGTTGTTGGGTGAATGAAGTCTTTAGGTATAACTCTAATAAAACACCTCCATGTATGTTTCGTTGATTTAACTCCTCTGTGAACATCTCGTTGCGTAAATTCAACCCAATCATACTCTCCTGATAGTTTTTTTGGTTCTTTTTTCCATTCAGTCTTCGGTTCTCCGCTTATCCACAAGTACATTTTTTGATTACTGATATTTTTATGTAATTTGTGTAATTTAGTATTCCTAGGTATAAAATCTCTATGCCAGTTAGGTATACAGGGGTATTCATCCGGCATCAACATGTGAACTTTTACATCAACGACACATTCACTAATATCTAGTTCGAGTTTACCTATAAGATCGTCTAGAATAGGTTTCACTTCTGGCATCATTCTTATGGTTTCGTCAAAAGAACATAACATGACGCCACAATGAGATTTAGACCAATCAATACTCATAAACCCATACCTCAGTATCTGGTGTACACTCATTTATAATAGCTTCAACTAGATTCCAACTACCTCCAGCAAGCCCACATCCTATCTTAGGTATTGCCAATTTAGGTAACTTTAGCACGTTATTAACGAAAATGAAACAATTAAATATAGCATCATAATTAACATACCTACTACCGTCACCTCCGTAGTTATTCTGTGTGAACATGTTAAGCACGGTTTTATCAGATCCAACATCAACAAGTTGCACTTCTCCTAGTCTATGAGCACTACCAAATACTTCATCATCTAGAGAAAGGTAACGGTGGTATTCGCTTTTTACTTCTGGGTATCTTTCAAATAAAGCTCTAGCTACCCCACTACCCATGACATTCTGACAGTTTACACCGTGAGCCATGAAGTTAAGTTCTGTGTCTCTAACGTCACCCTTGATGTGTTTAGTTATCATTTAACCTACTCCTCACTTCTACCAATGATGTCTCTTTTAAGAGTTTACCATTTTCAAAAATAGGTGTCAACAGGTCAGATTGTGATAATAGGTTCAATTCACTACTGTTATACATACTACTATCTACATAATGGATACCGTTCTCCTCGTCCTCAAGCACCACAACTCTACCCTTAGCTGATTTCTTTGTCCCATCATCTGTAATTGGATCTTTGAAGATAGCTTGTTTTTTTCCGTTAATAGTAACGGAAGTAGCTTTCATAGCAAAGCCTAAAGAATCTCTGGTTATGTATTGGTAAGTATAAGAACCGATACCGAAGACAACATTGGTTGAAGCAAAACCTTTAGCTTTCAACCTTTCACAAATCTGTGTACATCTCTCAGGGGTGATAGAGTCTCCGTAGATAGCTCCAATGTGAGAGTCTAGAACTTTGTAGCCTTGTTCATTTACAGTTCCTCCAAAAATGTCCCATAGAAGTTCTACCACTCCTTTATGCTCTGGTAGAGATTTTGGTAATATATGACCTTCTTTATATGTTCCACAAAGGATGTCTACAGGGTCGCCACTGTTACCACAAACCGCAGTACATCTGTTCCTTTTTACTAAAATCTTACCAGTTGGCACTTGTACACAATGAACAAATCCATTATACTTTTCTATAGTTTCTTTTTTTATAGACTGTCCACCGATTTCATTATTCTTTAATATATGAGCAGTGTATACCTTAGAAAAATGTTCTTTTCTATTATCTTCTTTTTCACAAACCAAAACCCCATAACCAGAACATAATGCGATTTCCTCAACGACTCCTATGACATTTTCGTTTGTTGTATCGAACTTTATTCTACCTTCATTTCTAATAGTTGCATCCCAATGAGATAGTTCGTTTATGAATTGCTTACACCAATTAGAACAAGGATTAACCGTGTTTACCCAATTGAAGTCTTTACTTAATTCAACAACAGTGTTGACTTTAAATTCAACGCTCCCGCCACCTAAGTTGTTTATTTTATATTCATAGTTTAACTGATCGAGGATATTAGATAGTCTTTTTATTTTCCTCTCTTTAGAAAAGCTAAACCTAATTCTATCAGTCTTGCCTGTTTGGTAACTACCGTCAGCCTGAAATGCTATCTTTAATCTATCCATAGGACTGATAAATTCATTGAGGTCTTTTGTTGGTGAACTTCTAACTATGTTTTTACCATGATACCCTTGAGTGAAATCTTCAGCTAGTTGAACAAACTCAGTTCCTTTTTTATTAAAAATCATTCTATGGTTGGGGGTAACAATCAAATCCATTTTACCAAAATGATCCTTAAAACTAACCATAGGTCCTTCATATCTTTGTTTTACTACTTTAGTTGGTTTAATATACTCCCGAGATCCATCATCTAAAACCTGCGCTACTTTATCTTCAGGTCGTAAGTCATCAAAGAAAACCCACCCTCTTTCCGTCATAATCTTAGTTTGGTCATCGTAGCAGTCGGGTCTGATGACGACTTTATCTAAACTGTCAGGTCCACCGTCTCTAGTCATAATCTTATCTTTAAGTTTAGGAAGAGTGTCAGTTATTACATGCCATAGATTCCAAGTATCAGAAACAAGTGAAACAATTCCAGTAGGATGTACGTCTTCAATCAATCTTCTGTAAGTTTCAAACTCTCCTTCTTTCGAACCTGATGACATCACAGAATGCTCTGAAGCAGGAACTGAACATCCTACAAGTTCTTTTGTAACGTCAGTATTATAGTATTGTTCTAAATATTGGATAGCAGGTATAGTATCAGTGCCTACAAAGCTCAGAAGATGCCCGGTACCAGCTCTAGCAGCATCTTCCATACCACTCATCCCTCTCATACTAAAATCATGCCCTTGGAACTCTACGCCCTCCATAGAGCCCGTTGTCTCCATAGCATACTTGTTCAAGATTTCTCGATACATTAAAGAAATAGTTGCAGTTGTTGAAGGTTTCCATAGATTACATGAAGCTAGGGTTTCTAGATAATTAGTCAACCAGAAGAATCTAGGATCAGTGTTCTCAATGGTCATCATGGGAACTCGGAAAGGAACTCTAGTGCCCTCCTCTAACGATTTAACAAGGATAGGTAAATAACCTAGATCGTGAAGATCTTCGATATGATCAGTTTCTGGGTCTTTAACTAATAATGTAGCACTTACGAATCTTTTGTACTCTTTTACTATTTCTTGCTTGTCTTTACTGAAAAAACTCTCATTAAAAAAGTCAATTAGAAATTCTTTAACGAATCCTTGAATACCAAAACAAACAGCATGTTCTGAGTTGGGTAAATGTTTTCCTGATCGTGGAGTCCAAGTGGAGAATACATATTCTGTCCCCTCTGGATACTGGCGACGATGAGCTAGCTTATAAAAATCAGCTAATAACATCGCATTAAGACCTTTCATTTATTTCTCCTTCCTTTGTAAAAATTCTACTAATTCCTGCATCAAAAAGAACGTTAGTTCCTTTACTAAATATACCATGACTGGCATATAAGTAAACCTCTTTCGCCCCCCCTTGTAGTAATTTCTCAGTACATTTTATAAATGTCATACCGCCATCAACAAGATCATCACAGATCAGAATAATCTTACCTCTAACTTCACCAACGAAATTATACCCTTCTATATACCCTGTTTCAGGACATCGTTTTTTGATACCATAACAGCTCTCTTTTTTTAGGTTATACCTAAGTTTAGCTCCCTCGTCAGGAAAACATATCATATCAGCTTTTACTCTATCAAATACCATATTGATAGAAGGGTCGGCAGCTATGTTAGCGAAGTTGTCTATTAGACTTTCCGTTAATTTTATATTATGTACGTCTTTTGAATAGACTCTTTTAAATTTTAGAGTATTTAATAATTTAGCAAAAGTTCTAAGTGCAAACGTTTCTTTATTGTTAATCTCCTTATCTTGTCTAGCATAGGGTAACGTTGGTATATTTAGTATAGACGAAATACCTTCGCTATCTAGTAGATCTTTTAATTGAGCAAGATGAAGAAATTCACCCTCACTTTCAAAAGACCAAGTAACGGTACACTGAGCGCCATTAGTAAAGTTTTTTATTGAGGCTAAACATTGTTCATTAACATTCCATACTTGAGAGGTTTTATCAGGAAATATAGTAACATCCACTGGTTGGTTTTCTAAGTATATCATTTTTTTATTTCTCGACCACAGCCACCATCGGCTTTTTTACATACATATACAACTTCGTTCATAATTAGAACCTTAGTCTCTTTCCTATTATTACATGAACAATACCCTGTGTCAATCTCTTTCTGTTTATTATCTAGTGGAAAAGTTTCATCATTAGGAAAATCAAACTCGTAGTTAAAAAAATAATCTAGTTCATCAAAATATACGTCTTCTATTTTAAACATTCTATCACCTTTAGTAATCGATTTCTTCTTGGTCCCTTAATTTTTTTATATTTTTAAGATGTTCTTGTACGTTTAGGTTTTTATTATAAGTAATAATAAACCCTTTCTTAGTTTTCCACTGACCGTCTTTTAAGCATTTCCTTACGATCTCTTTTGATACACCAGTGCCATCTGTTACCGCTTTTTGGGTATCGTATACTCCTTCAAAGCTTCCTGTAGTTTTAAAAACGTATATAGGTTTAGGTTCACTAAATTTTAACTCTTCAGGTAGTTCATTTTTATGACCTAGGATGACAGTGTAATTTTTACCATTATAGTATCCATTTTCCGAGAGTCCTTTTCTAATCTTATAAAGTTGATACTTTGACTCTATGTGTCTAATGTTTTCAAAATAAGTAAACAATTTATTGCTCGTAAAAATAGTACATCCTTGTGAATCGAACATTCCTCTCATGGCAGATCCCTGAAAGGTGGTAGTGAATAATGCATAATACCCACACTCATTACATATCCCTTCACCATCTACTTCCACCTGTCTAAAAGAACCCACTGCTTCTAAAGCGTCATCCTTACTTGGATCACATTGACATACGTACACTAATCCTCCTTGTAGATACCTCTACAGAACTCACCTGCAAATTTATCATCACTTTCCATTGACTTTACGAATTGTAGACATTCCATAATTCGGACCTGCTTACTTTTGAATACTATTTGTTTTGGTGTAGTTACCTCAGGTCTTGGTGTTGCGCACCCCATAAACAATAGTAATATTAAGTATTTCATTTCTCACCTCCATTAATCTTAGCTAAAAACTCTCCTTGCTTGCTCTTAAAAAACTGCGAAAACTGTTCGCTTGCATATTGTCCTTTAGTTAAATCAATCACCTCTTTAACCGTGTAGTCATCCTTCAGCTCGCGTCCTTCACAAAACATTTTCGTGCCAGTCGAACACGCACCGGTTATTACTCTATACGCCTCAATCATATCGTCTACCTTTGCGCTGGTTTCGAGCGTCCAGCTTTCGTAGTGTGACTTATCTCTGTCAGAAATTTTGTACCTAAGGTCATTTTTTGCTTCTTCAATAGAATTTGCGTGTGCGAACTTATCACCAAGCTGTGCGACGTAAAAAGTCTCGCCCCAAAAATCCTCAGTGGTGTAAATTGTAATGTTGCCAAGGGATTTTTTGCTGACCAATTTTTGTCTAATACCGTCGGCAACAACCCAACCACGACTCAGCCACCGCTCGAAAGAAGGCGAAATAAACTCCCTGATAATATTTACCGTGTCTTCAGCCTTAAAGTGTGCCGGCTCGACATTTAGATATAGTGTAGAATTGTCTCCTGCTTGAATTTGAGTGTTTGTTGACCCGTTATCACAAACAGAAGAGCCCCATGCCGTAACACGAGAAGAGCCCCATGCCACAACACGAGAAAAACCCCATGCCTCAACATGAGAAGAACCCCATGCCTCAACACGAGAAGAGCCCCTTGCCTCAACACGAGAAGAGCCCCTTGCCTCAACACGAGAAGAGCCCCATGCCTCAACACGAGAGTTTTCAGGTGTCTTTCTTATCTTAACCCATTCTTCCGACCTTATTTCAATCACGGTAAACTCATCGAACAATTCTGGTAGCTCATCCCATTCTCTCTGAGTTCTTATTGTTATCACTTCACTCTCCTTGCTGCTGAACTCACTAGTAGTTTAACATGTTCTCTTTCTATAAACAATTCTTTTTTTAACTTTCTATACCTAGATGTTCTTTCTATCCTACACCTTTCCACTATCTTATGTGCTCTTTCCACATGATGAACCGAAAATAACCAAGAAAGTACTACAAGTAAAAACACATATAACACTACCATGAAAGTCTTCTTCTGCCAATGAAATTACCTAGTGCCATGTTAACTATTAGTTCTTTTTCATCCTCACCACTAAAACTAGCCAACATTTCTTGAGTTTCATAATCAAACATAGCAACTTGATATCCATCAATGTCAGCTCTTAGTTCAGTATCCACATTATGGTCCATAATGAGTTTATCTAATATAGACTGTAACATCAATGTGCTCTCAGCGTACTTCATTATGCCTCCTAATCGTTTCTAATTAATTCTTCTACACTATCTAAGCTCATAGGTTTACAACGCATTACAGCCTGTTTTAGAGTCTCTAGTGTAACATCCCTACCAGTCTTATTTTCAGTAACGATAACGGTCACTCCGCCTTTTACTTCATTGTACAATTGAGTAAGGTTTACATACTTACTATCCTGAGTGCTATAAAGCTTTCTGTTAGCGTATTTCTTAAAAGTTCTCATATCTCTCCTATTCTTGTGTCCAACCTATCGGACAGTAGTTACATGCTGTTGTGTATAAAGTTACACCATTAGTTACTCTTGTGCAAGTCACTTCGTAACAGACCTCGCTAGCTAAAGTACTAATTGTGACAATTAAAAATATCCATTTCATTTCTACTCCTCACCAATACAAACTACCATCATAGTCAATACTCCAATCTTCTTCAAATGATTCGTCGCGATCCTCCACTATTAGACCGTCTAATTCTTCGTTAACTTCACTTAACACGGTGTACCTAGAAGTTCTCATCTTTGTGCCTTTGTAGTCTACTGGAACGCTGACTACGTCCTCTGGAGCAACCTCTACTAAGAGTAGCTTACCATTTCCGAAGTCTTTTGCATACCCAAAAGATGCAACATGTAACCCACTAGAACAGGTATTATTCGGATTATCATCTACTAGATTCCTATCCATCTCTACTACGTTACCAATTGAATTATCAAAAGATTTAGTATGTAAATCCTTAAAATCATGCGTAACCTTTTTATAAGCAAGAAAAGTCCCTGTTTTTGTGATAGGATGACCGTTATGTTCTAAAAACTTATACAGCATCTTCCTACTGTTAAAAGAGGGGTTATCTTTTACCCTTTCCGCGAACTTTAGAAGGTGATCAAAAGGAACGTTTTCGTTTTTAAATTGTCGAACTTTGTTAGCTAGGTCAACTTCTAACTCTACCCCTTCTATTAATATGTTTCCGGTTGTTGATTCTTCTACATCATCTCCTAAAATTTTATCTTCGTTTATCATAAAAATAATATCATCAATGTCATCATCTTGATATGCAATTAAACATTCCTTACCTAGATCAGTATTCAAATCTACTATTTCTATTTTACCTTTGTTAATAACTGTCATAGTTTTATTTGTAATAAATACAGTTGGCATGCTATTCTCCCAATTTATTGTTTATGTAGGTTTTTAATTCTGTAGCTATTTGACCATCAATGTCATAAGATTCTACTACCCCAACTAAAGGTAATTTTTTTTCTAAATTGAAAGCTCTTATTTTTCTTTTTATCTCCCTTCTCATTTCTTTATCGAATTTATTCGTTTTTAGTAGCTTTTCTATTCCGTAGAAATTATAATGATCTAATGTAGTCGTTTTAGTTTTAAATAAGATTCTCTTATTTTCAGGTAATAGCTCTATTTTTTCAGAGTCCCATTGTAGTTGAATATTTTTAGTTACCCTGTTAGCAAAACATATAACATACTCCTTTCTTAATGGTGTTAGGTCATTTACGTCCGAATCATTAAATACATTACTAACACCTTTAAATTTCTTAAAGTTAGAAGGTGCAACATAATAAACGTCATAACCAAGTACACCTAAATGTTTAGCTGTAAATATACCATTGTTGTCACCTTTTTTTCTTATGATGGTCGGAGATTTAAACCCTTCGTCAAGGTATACGCTATGTGATCTGCTATTGTCATAATTATATAAAACAACCTCATTACTATCTCTCTTGTAACTACTGGATAAAGTTCTAGTTACCTTAGGCACTTCGATCTTGAGAACATCAATCGCTTTTAATTGAAGTTTAAGCATTTCGTAAGTTTCTTGGTTTTCAAATAAATGTTTTTCAAGAACAACAACGTCTTCTTTATATGTAATCTCGCAAAGTCTTTTATTTAGTTTAGCTATATTGGGTGAAACTTCACTAAACATGACGGTTTTCTCTCCTATGGTAATCCAATTTTGAGTATCTTTTCTTGCAGTCAAATTTTTGCCTTGTCCATAACGCTTCCTTTTCCTTGTAATAATGCTAAATAGGTTTTTTACCTTGAACTCTGATACGTCAATTTGATTTCTACAATTTACCTTTACTTTACCAAAAGAAAACTCTTTATGTTCTAAGGTAAATTTAGCCGTCGCATTATAGTTTATTGCGGTCTCTATATCAACAATTTTACTTTTTTCTTTTGTCTCTAGGGCTACTAATTTATCATAAGTGGATTTTAGGATTTTTTTTAGTATTGTTTTGTTATTTTGTCCCTCGTCTCCTTGTGTGAATAACCCCTCCCTTGTCTGTAGTGGCATCAATGATCCAATAGGTAAGGTTATAATGAGATTACAATTTTTTAGTCCTGTAGTTATTTGACCTATTAAAGGTAGTGGGAAATCATTACGACATATTCTATACAAAACTCCTCCCATACTCACAAAAACCTTAGAGATCTCGGAATCAATGTAATTGTCAATCAAAAATATGTTACTAGAAGCTTCGATTTTGTTAAGCACTTTATTTCTAACGTGTCCATTTACTTGTGGTTTAGTCTTAGCTAGCAAACTAATTCGACTAATGGCAGACTTAAATGAATCAACGTCTTGTCTTTTAGTTTTAAAAAGTACCTCAGTGCCATTATCTTCTTCAGTCTCACCTTTGTAACCTATTTGCACTGTATTTCTACCCTTAACAAGCACGTAATGAGTCTCTACTCCATTTAAAAAGGTTTTCAATATAAACGTGTCGGTGTAACTCCAAGGTGTCTTAGAGCCAATACCAAATCCTCCTATTTGATTGTTACTTGCGCCTTTTGTCGTAGCGTTTACTCTCATATAAACTGTTTTTATAGTATGATCATCCATACTATTGCCGTAATCCCTAACACCAAACATAAAGTCATTTATTTCGTTAGGTACTTGTATTTTTATAGGCACATTTTCCTTGCCAGATTGCGTCATCGCATCAAAAGCATTGGATACAATTTCCTGTACGGTAGTTCTAATTGGATTTCTGTATTGAGAGTAAAGAAGTTCAATAGCCTTTTTTGTGTCATTAAGGCTCAACTCTACCGACATAGTTTTCTGTGACTGTATTAGTTTATTTTCTGAAGTTTGGTATTTCATTTGTTACTCTCCTCTACTGTTAGTCTATTATAGTCTGGACAATCTTCTTTAGTTGTTTCTAGGGGTAACATATCACAAAGCGCATTCGAAAAGTAATCCCTAAGTTCTACTATGTATTGTTTGCTTTTTTGACTGTCGGCTTCTTTTGTAAGAAGTTCTAAGCTTTTGATAATTAATTTAAAATCTTTTTCGTTTAAGTTCATAATTACCTCCTATTTATATTATATCCTAATTAACAAGATGCGTCAAGTCTTTTTTACAGGTTATCTTTTTTACAGTGTTTAGGTTTACAGTTCTATAAGCTTTCTTTTGTAGGTCAAAGACTGTTAGATAATTAAAATCAGCGTCATTAAAAGACTTACTGCCACCTTTTAAATGTTTAGTAACACCAAGTCTTGCATTCATTTTCCTAAGTGTGCCGTTTTTCTTAGTGAATACTACTGTAAAAAATTTACCTTTTAATTCTTTTTTTAATTGTTCTCGTTTATTCATAATCCACCTCACTAAAGTTATCAATACTCATACACTCTGGACACATCATAGGACCGTCACCATCACAATAGACCTCTACCTCTTCGTTACAATCGTTACATGTTAAAAATATCATCATGCCGCAGCTCCTCTAAATACACACCAAGTAATTGCCTGTAATTCACTAGCCGTCATGTTAAACTTACTTGCTACCTTTTTATATGCGTCACTTATAACGTCATATTGCTTAGGAGTAGGTGAGTCTTTTGGATGTCCAGCTATCCTACACGCCCACGAGTCTACGCAAACAACCTTACTTTTTGGGTTATAGATGTTAAAAAAGAAAGCTCGTGTTTTCTTACCTTTACCTAGTAGAGATAGCCCTTGTAATATATTCTCACAACCTAGAATATTGATAGCCTTATCTCTATTAGAATTAAAAGTTGAATACTTCCCGTCTAATTGTTTTTCAATTAGATTGATAGCGTCTAGTTTATTTCTATGCCATTTATTTCTAGGTGACAATGCAGAAACAATTAACGCCACTTTCCAAGTAGGCAAATTATGACTTTGTGAAATTTCTTCACAAAACGCATTAGCTTGTCTATACCAATTTTTGCCTTGAGCGATCTGATAAGGTTTTGCTTGCTTAAAGATATTTTCAATGTTCTTGCTGTAGTTCATTCTCATCTCCCTTACCTAAGTATACACTATGTGTCATTACTTGTCAACCTTTATTGTACCTTTTTAAAAGTAAAATACAGATTAGTGCCATTTTTTTGAGGTAAAATTGTGTAACTTTCAAAATCGTTTAGTTCATTTTGAGTTATTACCAATGGTTCTCCTAACTCTATAATTTCCCCTTCTAACATTTTAAGTAAAACGGAGTTATCCGCACTTCTATGCAAGTAGCTTTCTTGATCATATAAGCCGCATAGCTCTTTTACAGTTTCCTCATTCCCGTCTAGTAACATAATTGATTGTTGTTTATCGTCTTTATAACATCCTCCCACGTTAACAAAGTTGACACCTAAATCTGTTAAAACATTCCAAAGCTCTCTAGACCTCTTATGATTCTCGTTTACCGAGAGTCCCTTTTTATGTGCTGAAAAGATAAAAAATTCTGTAAATACAACTTGACGCATAGTCCTTCTCCTATTTAAGTAAACTTTTCTTTAATTGATTAAAACTATCTAGACTAATTTCAATGGTCTCTCCGTCAATTTCTATTGTTTTGGTTTTATTTAATACAATTCCAGTAGTCTCCTCTAGTATCTTAGGACAAAAGTTAGGAAGACTTTCAAAGTAATCAATGTCCTCTTTTGAGACTTCTTTTTCGTTGTATTTAGATTTTAACACTTTTAAATAACCTCCTGTAGTTTCGTGTGTCTTATGGTCCCTTTTCTCTTCAAGTGTCATGTCTTTACTATATACCCACCTACAAAGATTACATTGGTATTTATAAATTTTATTCAAAAAAGATGCGTACTTCGTCCCCGTAAATTTCCAGTCTGTTTCTTTGTTAAATAATCTAACATTAGGTGTTGTTGTGTTACAGCTACCAGTGTTATAGTTACCAGTGTTCCAGTTACCAGTGTTCCAGCTACCAGTGTTCATGTTACCAGTGTTCCAGCTACCAGTGTTCATGTTACCAGTGTTCATGTTACCAGTGTTCCTGTAACCAGTGTTACAGCTACCAGTGTTACTGTCACCATTGTTATAGTTACCAGTGTTCATGTCACCAGTGTTCCTGTAACCAGTGTTCCTGTAACCAGTGTTCCCTTTTTTATCTGCCATGTTATGCTCCTATTAAGCTTGATTGATTATAAAAATTAAAAAGTACAATAAAATTAAATGTTTTGTTATCCAATAAACCATTCCAGTAGCTCCTGCATAATTATTAAAATAGATAAACCAATTAGTAATCCTAAATAGAAAAAATTCTGACTATTTAATCCTTTCATGCTACATTCTCCTTGTCGTTATATCTATAAAATGTTTCGCTTTGTTTCTTTACTTTGTCCATTACTCTTTTCGTCATCCTCAGCTCATGTAAACGAGAAATAGAAGGGGGGGTATCTATGGTAGGTAGGAAAATTTGAACCAATTCCGTAGTTTCACCTTCTTGAGTATTTAGATAATTTTGTGATGCCATAAATACCCCCTTTTTGACTTACTTTAATTATACACTATGCGTTATTATTGTCAACTTATTTTTTACAATTAATTGTTCTTTTTACTACAACATTATTGACATTTGAATTTACAGCATTAGCAAAAATGCTGATAGTAATGTTCACTTCCTTTTCTTTAACCAAAACTACCTCTAAGTCCGTGCGTCTGTTACCATTGATGTCGGACCCACCAATGTCCTCTTCGATATCGTGTGTGGCTGAATTATAGTTGTAGTTTCTAGGTGTAACTATTAGTTTATTGTTAGCCATCAATAAATCCCTTTCTCCAATTGTTGGATGTGTCCCTAGTGTGTCGTTAACTGGATTAACGGTATTAAGAGATTGACCGCTTGTTTCAAATGTCACTCTATTGTTAAAATCAACTAGTAATTCTAAACTTGATTGATTGTCGCAAAAATAGAAACCTTCGAAATCTTGAGTTTTAAAAGTTTCAATAACTGAAATGTCTTTCCCGCAACTTGTTAGTAAAACTAGAGTAGCCAATGCGATTAGTTTTTTCATGTAAATTCCTTTTGTTTATAAGTTGAAGTGGTCTAAAATAAACACACTTTGATTAGGTACATAGTGACCTCTTGTTTCAAAATAATCAATTTGTCCTCTTATTTCCCTATCTATAACTTGTCGAATGCAATGAGTCTGCCAAGCTGTAATGTTTAGTTCACCCCATGCCATTTCACTAAAAGTTATCATTGTTATATCGGACAATTTTCTTTCATCTTCAAATTTAAAACTTAAATTATGCTTGTAATGCATAAAGTCATGTAGGGCTCTAAACTTAATATTATAGTCCTCACCTAGTAGTCCATGATCACCACCGTTGTAAACAACGAAATAGCCGTTCTCGTCTCTTTTAGAGCGCATAGCCTTGTAAGTACTAGGAGCATTACTAGAGGGCTTAAAATTAACCTGATATCGTATCATGAGCTTATCAATAATAGTTCTAATATTACTATAAGCTAGATCAATGTCTTTTCTTTTGTAGTTCACCTTTTACTCCCTTACCTAAGTATAACACAGTGTGTTATAGTATGTCAATAACTATTTTAGTGCACCTGCTGATATTGTAATCTTTTTACCTTGTCTTACACCACTATTAACAGCTTGACAATCCCTAATAGTAGTTTTTGAAGCCCTACCCTTTGACAATTTAGAAAATAATTCATTCATTTTGTTGGTTGCTTTTTGGTCGTTTACAAGTACTAGTCCTGTTTCTTGCTCTACGTTTTGTCGTTGTTCTTCTAACTTCTCACAAAAACCTTGATGTAATCCATACATGAAAGAACTTTTAGACCTAACACTTACCCCAGTCTCTTTTTTGTAGTCTAACCACAACCTTTTAAAAGTATCAGTTATAAAGTTTCTCATATAAATAGCCGTATTAACGTTATTTTTTTCACCTATATAATTAAAAAATGAACCCCCATGTCTTTTAGATGTTACTATCTCAATAAAAAAGTATTTTCTTAAAATGTTATTGATATAGTCCGAATTTTCGGGCTTTCTTTTAAAAGTGTCTGAAGTTTCATTGATATATTCACTATCATGGTTTTCAACGCTACGCATACTGATATTATGTCTCAACATGAGGTCCTGCGCTTTAGTCATTGCTAGTTTTGCTTCATTCTCATTTGACGACTCGGCTAGTTTTAAAAGTTTTTGTATTTTTTCGAGTATTGATTTTTCCATGATTGTCCTCTTTTTTAGGTTATACATAATTATATCATACTTTATACACTGCGTCAATAACTATTTTGTTAATAACCATTGGAATGCTCCCATATAATCCACATAAAGATCACTAATAGGGTTACACTTCTTCCAATTGTCAACATCTTCCCATACTGCCCAGTATCCTTTATGTGGCGCAATTACATATTTCACTATCTTCTCCTTTTACTATTCATCAACATATCAATACCGATTATTGTTACAATAACAAAGCCGTTAATGTATACAAATAATTCTATCATTATTGAATCTCGCTTTCATTTTCACATTCTGGACACGTAAACTTATTACCACTGACAATCATAGGCATACATTGAAATCCACAAGGGCAAGTGTGTAATCTAGAATTGTTTAGAATTCTAATGATAACTGATATTTGTTTAGTAATAGTCATGCTGTCTCCTTTTTGAATCATTTATTACCTTCTAAAATTAGTATACATTATTTAATACAGTATGTCAATTAAAAAATAAACCACTATTCTAATAATTTTGTTTAGTCTGAACTATCACATACCGATTTTAGATTATAGACAAATTTTCCGTTTATCTCCTCCTCTCGGTATAACTTTCCCACCTCCTGACCTCCCATAAAAGTATCATAAGCTCTAAGTATATCTAGGTCTCTTGATTCTAGCTTTCTAGGAGATGTTACTTTATAATTTTCTGAACGATAACAATTTGAACTAGTGCTATCTGTTATCTCTACCTCTACCCCACTAAAATCAAAGTCTCCTAGCTCTTCTATTATTTCTAGAGCGTAATCAGCCCACCACTTAGTGTAATAGTCTATGGAAGACTGACTAGCTAATAACTTATTTCTTTTACCCCGCTTCTCATTAATTAGTTCTATCAAGTATAATTGTTTAGGTGTTATTTCTATTTTCATTACTATTTTCTCCCCGAAAGTGAAGTATTTTTTAACATTGACCTTTTGCGGTATAATTGTCTAAGTCCACTTCATTTTTTCCTCACTTCAAAGATATAATCTTCGTTTAGTTGGTTCATTGCTTTAATCCCTTGTTTTGTTTCCCTATAACTATAATAGCAAAAATAACACCTCGTGTAAAGAAAATAATTTATTATAACTATTTAATAATAGGCTATAATTGAATTATTATTTTAATACCTGAAAATCTTTCCACCAAATTACATTTTGTAAGTACTTGGAATCTGTTTACGCTCACCAGTAATCAACAACTTAGTTGTGCGTAAGTACGACCGTGCTTTAATATCTATTACATCCTCTTAGGTCTCCTATCCTAGAAATTCGCCATTTAACTAAATGCGTAAGTCAACATTTAACAACTGGTAGTACAGAGTAACCATGTAGTCACCAACATTTTTCTTATCTATAAAACTTCCAAACATTACAATAAAGAGTGCTTAAGGTTACTAGCTGATAGCGAATTAGGTTATACAGCTTAAAAGTAGTGTATAGGGTATACCAAAGAAGGCTGCCATAAAACCCCTTTGATATCAACCACTTACCTCTATCTCAGTCAATATTAGGTCCAGTTCTTCCAGCAGTTTTAGGTCATTGCAACTATCCCCTGTATGCACAAGTGCCACTGTTTGTCAATAACTATTTTAACCAAAAAAAACCCCTATTTCTAGGGGCTATGATCTTTTAAATGTTACCTAGTTTACAGGTTATATGATTTCACTAGTTCTTCAGCCTTTGTATTGATGAGACCTTGATTATTGAGTACCCACTTAGTTAACATATCTAGTTGATTAGGGCATTCTATCTCGACACCAAAATGACTAGACAATAATTCATTTATTAGTTCACTCTCTAGACCAGTGTAACCTAGCTCCTCCACTTCCCACTGAATATCATTTAGCATCATTGCTAACATTCTTTTATCTTTAACAGCTTTTAGTAATTGCACAAAGTAAATCATTAGTTACCCCCTATCTTTGTTACACTCTAGTAAATCAGCTCATTATACACCATGTGTCATAATTAAAAAGTATTAAAGTTCATAGTGGTAAAATACTTGAGACTCCACGCATTGATATAGGTGAGACCTACTTGTTAGGTATCCGCTAGAAGTTTCAAAATGGTATTTTCCTGTAATTCCGTTTTGCCTTTCAATTATATAGCCATAGTTACCACGACTATTAAAAATAAGACTAAACCTGTATGCGTTACCATGCTTTGAAATCATTTCAAATTCCTGACCTACTCTCTTTTTGTCTATCAGCTCTAAATTTTCTATAAGTGTAGTGTCTAAGTTCATAAGTTCCCTTTGTTGTTTGTTTCTATACTTCATTATACACCATGTGTCATTTATTACAAGCACTATTTTTATAATCGCTGATTTATTTCAATCGCACTATATGCCGTTACTTCTGAAAAGTATCTGATACAATACTCTAATTCTACAGCATGACACCTATCTAATCTAATCATACATTGAATGTCTCTAATCGCCGTCATCGCTGACACTATATTGACTGGCTGATTATTAGTGAATACACAAGCCTTTAATGTTCTGTAAGCAGCTCCCTCATCATTGGCTGATTTATAAACGCTTAATAGGTGAGTTAAAATACTTGGACACTTAGTCATATTTAATTCCTTTGTTGTTTATTTCTATATAACCAGTATACACCATGTGTCATTTATTACAAGCACTATTTTTATATACACTATAAGAAGGTATTGCAAGAAACATGCCATAGACCTAATACCAACAATCTGTGGCAGCTCAGATTACCTCTAGAATCCATTTAAAATAACTTTCCATGTACTGACTAGGGGTAACGTTAGGATAGCTTAGAGCGGTCATTCTGTTATCCTGATAGATATGTAAAATGTTTATACAATGGGTGTCAGAATATTAACACTTGACAAGGTATTAATGGCATAGATCTTGCATACTAAAAGGTTTGTCAAGAACTATCTTTGTTTGGGTAATCAAACTATTATGTGTCAAGAACTATCTTAGAAGGTTGGCACAACTATTGCATCTGCAAGTAGGTTGCCAAGTCTTCTTGGTCCGTTACTTGCAAGGGGTAGCTCTGGTACAATTATTGCTACTGCAAGTTCCATGCCAGCTAGAACACTGGCACGTTTATTGCATCTGCAAGTTCCATGCCAAGGGGGGTGGTGGGGGGTGAGGGACATTTGGGTTGGGTGATTTATAGGAGACTCTCTAACAATATATATACTTACCTAGACTTAATACTGTATGTTACACACATCACCCCATTCTCCAGACCAACAATCAATAGCTTGAACTTTAGTGTCCCTTTTGGTGATACGGATTATTTCTTCGCACGTTTCATTAAACCAAAAACAATCGACAAATAAAACCTACACCCTCTAAGACGATCGGTTCTCTGGGTTAGCGTGTGTACTTTGTAATCTTTAGTTCCGTTTAAACTTAGCTTGGAACATTCAGGAAGCATTTTTGGTAGATCGCTTGTCTTATAGTATTAAATATATACAACGTCAACGTTTAGCTCCATTAATTGTTCTTCGGTTAATCTTGTAGGGGGTGACATAACTGTCACATTTCTTGCAATAAAAAACCCTTCATGGTCTAATTTTATTGTAAACGTAGTCTCCATTACTAACTCCTCCCCCAGAAGCTCTCATCCTTTCTCTAAGCCCTCCCATGGGCTAAACCTATACTATCCCTAGTCCTCTTTCTTGTCAAGCTCTAAAGCCTTCTCTAATGTCTTCTTCAAAGCAATGATAGATTCGTCATTTTCGGTTTTATGGAAGCAAGGTTCCATTGCCACGCTACTACAATTAATACAATAATAAGTTGCCCCTTGGTAGTAACATTCATTACCTAGCCGACTATAAACGTGTCCTTTTTCTCCACAGTTAGTACAAAAAATATCTTCATACATGTAGTATTCTTCTATCTCTCTTTTATATTTACTTACTTTTATTTTTACATTCTGCATAGTAATTCCTATTACCCTTTTTCACAAACTTACCTAAGCATTGTTTATATTCTCTTTGGCAAGATTTAGCAGAAGCTCTGATATTAGTCAGGTCTTTGAAGGTCCATGTTTGACCATTTAGTAGAACTAACAACAGTACCGTACAGATCACAACTCTAAATCCCTTTTTGCTCTATCTATTAAATCTGGGATTGATATATTTCTAATATCTTCCCCTTTGTCTACAGCAACACAAGCTTCAGCGTGCATCCAACCGATTGCTTCGATAATTTTGTCATTTAAAAAGTCAATTCTATCAAATAATTGATTATGGTTGTCTTCAACTTCTTTTTTAACTGACTTTCTTAGTCTTCTATTTTCATTTTCTAATAAAAACGTATAATTACTCATCTTTTTACCTCACAAGTGTATTCTATTTCGTATTCACTCTTTTTCGTAACCTTACTTAAACAACCTAACCCTCTGGTATTACATTTGATTGCCTGATACTCCATATCATTCAGGTCTTCAAATGTCCAATTCTGTCCGTTAACCAACAACAAAGTTAATATAGCACAATACATACTAAACTCCTAATACTAAGTGTGTAATTAATGTACCTAAACTCCAACCTATTAGAATTATAGCAATGCTATCAAACACTTTTCTCATTTAAAGTCCTTATCTAACATATATTTATCTTTTACAGAAATGGTACATTTTACTTTTTTAGAGCTATTATCTACCATTCTATAATTTAATTTTATCTTTTCGTTCAAAATATAGCGGTCTAGTCTGAAACCAGTAACTCTGTACAACTTATTGTTATCATTTAGCAATAAACAATCACCAACTCTGTAAGAAGGTACTATAAAATACAAACAAAAGCAAATAAAAAGTACGGGAGGCAGTGAAAGACCTATTAGAATAGTACAATCTTTCCACATTTTGAACAAATCAACTCCTTTTTAATCTTTACCCATCTATGAAACCCAAAATAACACCAAATTTTAAGATTTTTTAATTTCTTCAGCCAATTTAGCATCTAGTACTTTCCTTTCTGCTGAGATTTCTACTATATACTTTTCAATCTTAGAAAAAAGATCACTAGCTTCACGCAAACCACTCTCATTTCCACCTAAAAAGTACTCAACATAGGTTTCTTTTATGTATTGAAGGTCTTTTAGAATGTTTTTAGACCTATTTGCCGGACAGACTGCTCCAGATAACCCCATATTGACTCCTTAATTGTAACATTAAACCTAAAATATAGAGAATTATTGTTCTCAACCTACCAAACTGCTCTAGATGACCCTACTTCCCATTGAGATAAAATCATGTAGGCTAATTCATCAACAATAATCTCCGCATCTACCCAATACTCCTCTTCAGAAGGACAAAGGGAAAAGAACTTTAGATTTAAATAGGTAGTTTTTCATAAATTTAACAACTAGATATAGGTTATTAATACGTCAAAATAAGAATAGCATATATACTTGGGAGAGTCAACATATGGATTGGAAAGCTATGGGAGCTAAATTGCTCTCTAAAAAAAGAAGAAGAAAAGAAACTGGCGAGAAAGATCCTTATGAAAGAAATTACGAAGGAATGGACCCAACTGACATAGCTCGGGCAAAAGCCATTGATGCTGCCAACAAAAAAAGAAAAGAAAGAGAAGATAATGACACTTACGCATGTGGTGGTGTCAAATATGATAAATTAAAAAAACTACTTAAAAAGAAAAAGTAAACAATACTTAATTGCTGGTTTACTGGACTTACTTCAGGAGTGAAAAAATGAAACACCTTCCGTTAGGCTTATTTGTAGCCTATTTATTATTTATTTGTTCTAAATCAGTATTACATCCAATTACATTCCAAGAAGCTCTCGTTTTAGGTGTCCTATCTCTTTTGATGGTAGTCCCTAAGGTGTTGTCACATCTACACCGTAAGGACTTAAGAAAATTTCGTATCCTTGATAAAGAGCTTGACCTTAAAAAGCCTATTTTGGAAGATTCCGAAATCGCTGCCTTAAAAAAAGAAAATGACATTGCAGCCTTAAAACTTAAGAAGTTCTTAACAGATCAAGAATACACAAAACGTGAAATTAGTAAAACTATCGAAACTAAAGGTGGAATGCGCTTTTAGGCAGGATGCCGTAGGCAAAAACAATTTACAGGAAGTAAATAAATGTTTTTGACAAGAGGACTTAATGAAAACTAGAATAAGATACTTTAAAGACCAGAAAAATGAAAGACTCGTATCTGGGGTTATATTATCACAAGTAACCGGAGCACGTTATACCATTAGACTCTACCCTGAAGGTATGAAATTCGAGATCGTTAATATGGGTAATGGAAACATAGTTAGGAGAGGGGTATCTCAAACCAAAGACATTAGATACCTAAAAGAAAGAGTTCGTCGAGTCATCCAAGCAATGGGACTTGGCGTGAAACTTACTAGAGAGATTAGGAGAAAGAATGTCAGATGATATACTAGGAATGGAAAGTGGATTTGAGAATGAAGCTTTAAGAAAAAAAATTTCCGAATTAGAAAAAGAAATCTACAAGTATGAACAGATTATAAGAGATAATGACCTAGACATAGATGATATACCTGAAATGTCAGATGAGGAATATATATGTATCTCTCAGATAGGTAGATTAAAGGAACAATCTGAAGGAATGGCTTTCGACCAAGAACAAGCTAAAATATTCGACACTCTAGTGAAAGACTTGAACCTTATTAGGGGAGGTCAACCTAAAAAGAAAGCTAAAACCAAAACTAAAGCCCAAGTTAAAGATCTGATCAAAATAGCAAAAAGTTAAAAATAACAGTAAATCTAATAAATTCGACGGAACAAATGACAACCAAACGTGGAAAAAAGACATTATCTAAAGAACAAGCAATAGCGAAACTCTGGGAAATTGGAGATTTGTCGTATAAGCTAAAAGGAATACAAAAAGAAATGCGCGATAAAGTGTACGACTCGCCTCACGACATTACCGTTTTCTTATGTTCGAGACAAACAGGAAAAAGTTATACCATGTGTTTAATTGCTGCAGAGTATTGTCAAAAAAACCCGAACACAAAAGTTCTATTAATGTTTCCTAAAAAAAACATGGCAGCAGCAGTCGCTAAAGAACAAATGAGAACAATACATAAAGATTGTCCTGAATACCTTAAACCTGAACATAAAATCGCAGATAAAGAATTTGTATACCCCAACGGTTCTATTATTATGATGGCTGGTGCTGATGGTGGACATGCAGAAGCGGCAAGAGGAAAGACTATACATTTAATATTATGTGACGAAGGTGGGTTTTTTCCTTATAACGACATGATGTACATAGTTAACTCTATTCTATTACCTACCATGACAACTACTAATGGTAAAATGATAATAGCATCAACTCCCTCTAAAGAACCTGATCATCCTTTTTTAACTAACTTTGTTGATGTTTATAGATCCAAAGGTTGGCTTGTTGAGTACGATATATACTCGAATCCGTTAATTAATGATAAAGTTAGAGAAAAAATTATAGCCAGATACCCTCTAGGAGAGGAAGATCCAGAATACCAAAGAGAATACCTTCTTAAGAGTAATACATATAGTTCTTTAATGGTTATTCCTGAGTGGTCCGATCTTGAAAAAGATATACTCAAAGAGGTAGAAATTCCAGTTTACTACGATGGGTACGTGTCGTGCGATCCGGCAGTTGTCGATTTAACTGGAATAGTTTTTGGTTATTTTGATTACCTTAGAAAAAAACTAGTAATAGTAGATGAAGGTGTTCTTGGTGGAGAAGGACAAAGAGCATTAACCACTGACGATATAGCTAATTGTATAGTTAGAAAAGAATCCTCAGTATACACAAACCCGTATACTGGCGAAGTAAAAAAACCTTACATGAGAATTATTGATAATAACTTACCACTTCTCATAAACGACCTTCTTGCTAACCATGATATCAGATTTAAAGCTACAAAAAAAGACGGAAAAGAAGATAAAGTGAACATGGTTAGGATGATGTTTAAACGTGGTGAGATAGAGATCCATCCCCGATGTGTTAATTTAATAGAACATATTCGCAATGCTAAATGGAAACCTAATAGAAAAGAATTTGCTAGAAATAAAGGAAATAAAAATAAGAATATTAAAGCTAATCACTCAGATTTACTTGATGCGCTCGTGTATCTCGTTAGAAATTTGCAACCTGAAAAAAATCCCTATCCAGAAGGGTATTTCGAATTATCAGGAAGTAATGTTTACCAATCACACTTAGGAAATAAACAAACTAGTCAACAAACTTTTATGAACTCAGTGATGAATCGGAAAAAGTAACAACTAGAAACAGGAGATAATATGAGTTCAGAAATATATTTTGCTGCAGACAAAGTAGAGAAAACCGTCGAATATTTATCAAAGAAAGGTTCTAATTGGTTTAATCACCTATATCATAATAGATACCTTGAAAAAATTAAAAGAAGCTGGATGTCGTATCATGGAGCCTATTTTACTGATAATGGTGGAGATGGACATCAAATAACTTTCGGAGGAGAGCAAGGTGAGTATGTAAATATTGCGGTTAATCACTTTAGAAATATAGCTCAACATATGTTAGTTATGGTGACATCAACTCGACCAGCTTTCCAAGCACGATCATCTAATATCGACCATAAATCTCAAGTTCAAACATACCTCGCTCATGGCATCCTAGAATACTATATGAGAGAAAAACGACTAGAAAGGTTTATTAAAAAAGCGGTTGAGTATGCTATCGTTCTTGGTTCGGGTTTTATAAAAATGGAATGGAACTCAACTAGCGGTGAAGTATACGATACAATAGACTTTGATGAAGAACTAATAGTTGACTATGATGAAGACGATAACCCTCTTGACGAGAATGGTCGTATTCTAAAACCATTCCCAGTATATCAAGGTGATGTTGAGTTTGAAAACCTATCACCTTATGATGTTATTTTTGATAATACAAAAGAAAGCGCAGAAAACCACGATTGGGTTCTTACTAGAACGTTTAAGAATAAATTCGACATTGCGGCAAAATATCCAGAAAAAGCTGAAGAAATAATGTCTCTAAAGTCTAAAAACCAAGAACAAAGTGGGATACGCGCAACGTTGTCGTATATCGATGATACCGTTGAAGTTCCTGTGTATGAGTTTTTTCATAAAAAAACAGAGTCCATTCCTGAGGGCAGGTATCTTCTTTATGTTGATACTAATATCGCGCTTATGGATACTCCCATGCCTTATAGAAACCTGCCTATATATAGGATATCTCCTTCGGACATATTAGGTACACCTTATGGGTATACTTCAATGTTTGATTTACTTCCAATGCAGGATGCAGTAAATACATTATATTCTACAATTCTCACTAACCAAAATGCGCACGGAGTTCAAAGTATTTTAAGTCCAAGAGGTAATGACGTTAAAGTTTCTCAGGTTGCAGAAGGTATGAATTTTATCGAATACAACACAGTAGATGGGGCTCCAAACGGAGGTGCACCTACTTCATTAAACTTAACTCAGACCCCCGGAGAAATCTTTAACTTCCTACAAATGATAGAGAGAGCAATGGAAACGGTTTCTGGTGTTAACTCTGTTGCAAGGGGTAATCCTGAAGCTTCACTGAGGTCGGGTAATGCACTAGCATTAGTTCAATCTCAAGCATTACAGTTTCTTTCAGGTCTGTCTCAATCTTATATCCAATTGATTGAAGACCTCGGTACAGGCTTAATTAAGCTAATTCAGGATTTTGCAAAAGTCCCTAGGATAGCCGAAATTGCAGGAAAATCTAATCGAAGTAAGATGAAAGAATTTGTCGGAGATGATGTTAATAGTATCACTAGAGTTGTGGTTGATGCCGGTAATCCTCTTTCCCAGACGACAGCCGGTAGAGCAGAGATGGCTTCTAATCTTTTACAAATGGGACTAATAAAAAGTCCAGAAGAATATTTCGCAGTGCTTAATACTGGTAAACTAGAACCTTTGATCCAAGGTCAACACGACGAACTGTTATTAATAAAAGCAGAAAACGAAAGACTGGTTGATGATAGTAGTGATGTTATTGCAATTGATACCGACGATCATGCTTTACACATTAGAGAGCATAAAATTGTACTTGCTGACCCCGATGCTCGACTAGACATCGAATTAGTTACAAGAGCACTAGCTCATATCCAAGAGCACGTTGATGCGTTGAGACAAGTTAACCCAGATCTTCTTAGTATAATAGGAGAACAACCTCTAGCTCCAGTTGGAGGTAGTCCTGTCAATCCTAATAATGCAGCAGCACCTCAACCTAATCAAGCACCCTCTCCTGCAATGGGAAACCCCGGAGCAGAGTCCCAACAAGCATCTAATACCTCAGGGATGCCTAGAGTTGCACAACCACCAAAGGTAGGTTAATGAAAGATAAAAAGAGAGTAAAGACGTATTTAGATAGTGATGTTGTTGAAGTAGATGGTTCTGAATCATTAAAAAGTCCCAATACAGCTCGGAAAAAAGCTTTGGAAAAACTAAGAGATAAAACAATGACGTCTGTTATGAAGAAATTAGCGAAAGACTCAATCCAAGCATCAGAAGATGGTGACACAAAAAAAGAAGAGAGGATATTAAAAAAACTAAAAAAATTAAGAGAACAAAGAAAATTCGAAGACGACAACACAGCATTTTAGTCTCATACCAATAACGGCTGAGACATGTTTACATATATAAATTGTAACATAGGAGAAGATTATGTCGAATGAAGCAGTAGATTCAGCACCAGAAGAAGTAACGGAAGTTTTAGAAGAAACAACAGATCTAGAAATTGTTGACGATTCACCTAATATCGTTGATTCACCTGATATCGTTGATTCACCCGAAGTTGAAGCAGAAACTACCGAAGAGTTTCAAGAAGAAGTGGCAGAGGCTATTGAAGATGGTGCTTCGGAAGAAGAAGTTAAATCAATGGTACGTAAGTTCCAATTAAAAGTTAATGGTAAAACAATTGAAAGAGAGATTGATCTTTCGGATGAAGATGCCGTCCGACAAGAACTTCAAAAATCAGCAGCTTTTAATCACACAGCCCAAGAAGCTGCAAAATTAAAAAAAACGTATGAAAATGAAATTGCCCGACTACAATCTAATCCTTGGGAAGTATTAAAAGAGCTAGGTCTAGATCCAGAAGATCTTAATGAAAGATTCATCGAAGATCGAATTGAAGAAATGAAAAAAACCCCAGATCAACTAGAGAAAGAAAAGATGGAAATCGAACTATCTCAAGCACGCAAACGTCTTCAAGAAATTGAGAAAACTCAACAAGACAAAGAAGAACAAGAAAAAATAGCAGAAGCTGGAGCGCAATTAGAAGAAGAAATCATTACTGAATTAAAAGATAACAGTACTTTACCTCCGACACAAAAAACTATGGCTAGGATTGCAGATGCACTGTTACATGCTATGGATTATGCTGAAGAGAATGGATATGATGCAAGCGGAATCACTGTTGCAGATATTATACCTGAAGTAGAAAAAGAAATTAGAGCAGAGATGAGAAGTTTCCTAGACAACGCACCAGAAACTATGATGGAGGAAGTTATTGGTAAAAAGAATATCGAAAGACTTCGTAAAAGTCGAGTAGATTCTATAAAGAATAACCCAAAGCAAACAATAAAAGAAACGGCTAAGGTATCGAAAACAGAAGATTCTTCAAAAGAAAAACTTAGATCTTCTGACTTTTTCAGGAACTTAGGACGATAATTTAACAACTAGCATTAGAGAGTTATTGAAACATAACTAGGATTCATACATACCCTTAATGGATTGTTAGATACCCTCATGTGAATATGACAATTTAATCATAACACACTTTAAAACAAAAATCTATTAGGAGATTAATAATGCCACAAAATAACGATTTTCAAACACTTAACGCACACTTTAAGGATATCTATGCTGATAAGATCGTAGATCTCATTCCTGAAGGCGTTAAACTTTATAACTCAATTGCTTTTATCGGAGCTGAGAAACAAAACGGTCTTGACTACGTTCAACCTGTTTCTTTAGGTCTTGAGCACGGTTTCACTTATGGTGGACAAGATGGTACAGCTTTTGCTCTTAACCAAGCGGTTGCTTCTACTCACAAAAGAGCCCAGATTAAAGGTCACGAAATGGTCCTTAGATCTTTTCTTTCTGTTGGTGCCGCTTCTCGTTCAAGCAACAGTAAAGGCGCTTTTGTACAAGAAACTAAGTTTATTGTTGAAAATATGCTTAAATCATTCGTTCGCAGACTCGAAGTACAACTTATGTACGGTCAAGTTGGTCTTGGTGTAGTCGAAGCAGTACAAGGTGCTGGTGATGATGTAATAAAAATCGAAGATCACGAATGGGCTGCAGGAATTTGGTCTGGTACTGAAAATATGCCAATTCAAATTTATAGTGCTGCTGGTGCTCTTAGAGGTGAAGTTGCTGTTGTTTCTTACGACTTTGACGCTAAAACCGTTACAGTTGGGACAGATCTAACAACTCTTTCAGTTGCTGCTACTGACGTAATCTTTTACAAAGGTGCAAAAGACAACGAATTTGCTGGTATTCACAAAATCATCACTAATACTGGTGTACTTTTCAACATTGATGCTTCTGCATACAATCTCTGGAAAGGTAACGTTGTAGAAGTTGGTACTGATTTTGCTGGTAACGAAGCTGTTCTTTCTTTCGCTAAAGTTGAATCTGGTATCTCAAGAGCAATGGAAAAAGGTCTTGCAGATGAAGAAGTTCTTCTACTTTGTAACCCTAAATCATGGTCTAACCTTCTTACTGAGCAAGTTGCTAAAAGACAGTTTGATAGTTCATACTCTGATTCTAAACTAAAAAACGGTTCAAAAGAACTTGAGTTTACTGCTCAAAACGGTACTATCCGCATCAGCTCTACTATTTACTGTAAAGAAGGATATGCTTACATGATCTGTGAGAAAGACTTCATGAGAATCGGTTCTTCCGATGTTACTTATGAGCGTCCGGGTCTAGGCGGTCAATTCCTTAAGTTAATGGAAGGTTTTAACGGTTACGAAATGAGAATGTACACAGATCAAGCGTTATTTACCTGTTGTCCCGGTAAAACAGTACTACTCACATTCATTAAATCATAATAGAATACGTCCTGTATTCAAGTTCAAGAGGGGAGCGTTCTGTTCCCCTCTTTTCGTATTATTTAACAACTAGTATTAGAGAATATTAAAAGGTCCACTATGTCAATCAAGTTACAAATAGGTAATACTACATATAATTATCCAGTTCAAGGTGAAGGTAACGGTCACGGAGAAGACGCCACAGCATGGGCAGAAGGTGTAACAGCGGCTCTTGCCAATTTCTTAGGACCAAATGATATATTGATAAGTGCAGCAAACCTAGCAAACAATTCTATAACTCCTCAAAACATCCCCGGATTAGTATTTAACACAGGTGAAGTTCAACATATAGATGTTGAATATCTCGTAATCAGAACTTTTGATAGCGGAGCTTCCGTTATTACTGAATCTGGTCCAATATATGGAAATTTCAATGGTGCTGATTTTAGAATTAGTATCGAATCAACTGGTGATGACACTGGAGTTAATCTAGATATAACCTCAGGTGGGCAATTCACATATACTTCCAGTGACTTAACTGATCACGTTTCATCATTGATACTTTTTAAAGCCCAAACAATAGATTTATAACGGAGAAATAAATGACAATTAAATCGAAAAGATTCACAAAAGGCGTTATAACAAAGCCTACTACTTCTGCTGCAACAGAAGAAGGTGAAATTCGTAACGACTCTGCTGATAGTAAACAAAAGATTTTTACTGAAGGCTCTGAAAGAGAGATTGTCACGAATGATCAAACGCAAACACTAAGTAACAAAACTCTAAGTTCTGCAGACAATTCAGTTACAATTGACGCAGATACTGCAACAGTGTCTAACCTAGAAGTAGACAACCTAAAATCAGGAGTTTTGACTACCGATATCAGTGTTGCAGGAACTGATACTGAACTTCCCTCTGCTGCTGCAGTTAGAACTCACGTTGCTTCTGCTATCGCAGGCAAGGATGACGCTTCAGAGATCAGTTTTGATGACACAAATCCTAATGTGGCTGGAACTGATGTTCAAGCTGCTCTTGATAACGTTGCTAACAGTGCTGCTGCTGCTCAAGGATCTGGAGATTCTGCCCAATCTGATATAGATGACCATATTGCTGACGCAACTGACGCCCATGCAGCTTCCGCTATCACAAACACCCCCTCAGGAAACCTAGCTGCCACAGACGCTCAGGGTGCTCTAAATGAACTTCAAACTGATATTGATACCAGAGCTACATCTGGACAACTAGACGCTCACATAACCGATGCTACGGACGCTCATGCTGCGTCAGCCATAGAGTATGTTAATACAACATCAGGACTTGCTGCTACTCAAGTTCAAGGTGCCATTGATGAAGTTGAGGGAAGACTAGACACAACCGAAACTGTTGCTTCTGATGCTGCTTCTGGGTTATCTGATCACTTGTCGGATGCTGTAGATGCTCATGACGCTTCAGCTATTTCTAATGTTCCTTCTGGTAATTTAGTTGCGACTGATATGCAAGAAGCTGTAAATGAACTTCAAACTGATATTGATACCAGAGCTACTAACGCAGACCTAACATCTCATACGGGAGATACTTCTGGAGTTCACGGTGTAACTGGCGACGTTGTTGGAACTACCGACTCGCAAACACTCACAAGTAAAACGATACAAGGCGCGTCTTTAGAAACGCCCATTAGAAGTGATGTAAAACAAGATACTAAAGTAAACTTAGAGGTTTATGCTATTGGTGCTTCAAACGGTCAAATTGTCTTTGCAACTGATGAAAAACAAATGTACCAAGTTGTTGATGCTGAATTAATTTCAATCGGAGGTTCTGGTGTTGGTGGAGTTGATATATTCCACGTAGAGAGGTTTGAACAAACAGAAGCTGTTGATGCTACCACTGGTAGTGATGCAGCGTTTCTTGGTGGAGGAGTTGCCTCTGCGAGTCCTGTTAACGAAGAAGTATCTCCTTTAAAAGGAGATCGTAGTATAAAATACACTCAAGTAGCTGGTTCATCTATGGACTATTTCGCTTTTCCTGCCTTTGCTGTAGATATCAAAGAGCGTGGACAATTAGCAGGAGTTAACATCTCCTCTACATACACTGGTAACAATAATGAAGTAGATTTAATTGTATACGATGTAACTAATTCTGCGGTTATAGCCTCTGCTCCACTAAGAGCAAATGCAACAGTTAAGCCTACTGAATTGGTATTTAATATACCAGAAACTTGTACCGAAATGCGTTATGGTATTCAAGTTATCACTGAGAATATTGGTGCAGTGTTGACTATTGATGACGTCGAATTTAAGGTTAACCCTCTTGCCCCTACAGATGTTTATGCTAGTTCGGAGTGGGAGTCCTATACTCCAGTCTTTCAAGGTATAGGCACCCCCTCCCTCGTCGCAATCGAGTGGATGAGAAGTGGCTCTAATATGAAAATAAGAGGGACTTTTACAACTGGTACACCTACAGGAAGTTTGTTTCAGCTCGGTCTACCTAATGGTTTAACAGTCGGAGGGGAAACCGCTCTAGTTGTCCCTACGGGAAGGCTATTAAGAGCAAGTAACTCAAACACATATCTCCATTTCTTGGCTACAAAGGGCGACTCGTTTATTGAACTTGGGAGAAGCGACAGGACAGTTTCAACGGTACAAACTTCCCCCGTAACTGGTGGTACGGTTTTTGGTACAGGTGAGGCTCAGACCTTTTGGCTTGAAGTACCAATCGCAGGCTGGTCAGACTCAGCCCAAGGTGTAGTGGTAATGGGGCGCACAGATTCTAGCAGCGTGGAGAATGATTTTGCTTTTTGGGTAACGAATAATGGAACAGCCGTCATTAGCGAAGAGTCCATTGTCGGAACCTTCGGAGTATCTAGGTCTGCCACAGGAAGCACCTCTATAGCATACCCAGGGTTATCCTTAACAAAGATTCCATCTGTAAGATGCACAAGTGATGATTTTGGGAACGTAAATGCAGAGATAAAAAATGTAACGACAACTGGCTTTGACGTAAGGACATATATTGCCAGCTCCGATGTTGACGTAGACGGAAACTACCATTGCGCAATTACGAAAATGGCACCCGACTACATAAAAGAAACCGAGAGAACGATGGTATTTCCTAACGGTCTTGATCAACCTACTTGCTACGTTAAAGACGTTAAGATAAACGATAGCGCAGGGGGAACCTTTACATCAGGAGCGTGGCGAACTAGAGATATAAATACCCTAGAGGGAGACTGTTATTTCTTGTCGCTATCTTCAAATCAACTTACTTTAGATTCGGGCAAATACACCATTGAGGGATATGGCCCTGCTTATTTTGTTAACATTCATAAAACAAAAGTTAGAAATATTACAGACTCAGTTGATAGCATTATTGGCGGTACTGCTAGAGGAGATGATGCTAGTAGTTCCGTGGCAATGCCGACAAACTCGCCATTCAAAGGAGTACTAAATATTAGTGTAGCTAAGGTGTTTGAAATTCAACACCGATGTAGCAGAACTCAGTCAACATCAGGCTTTGGTCTCGCTTCAAACTTTGGAGTAAGTGAAGTTTATACTCAGTTAAAAATCACAAAGGTCAGGTAATATGAGTAGCATGGAGGTCGTTTTTTATCAACTAGAAGGGTGTCGAGCTTGCGATGCAGCTAAGCTACTTTTCGAGAAGCTAAAAAACGAATACAAAGAGTTTACCTTTACTGAGGCATCTCTTCCTGTAGACAAGATTGAGCTTTACATAGCTCATGCAGAGTTAGAGCCTGCAAAAGAATACTTAAAAGACGACAAAGGTGAGGTATTAAAAAACCACTCAGGTCGTCCTTTTTCAAAGGTGCTAAAAGACGAAGAAGGCAATGACATACTAGAGCCTATCTACGCTGCTCCTTCTTTTTATTTTGTTAACCCAGAAGACGAAGAGTTCTTAGGTAAAACTAATAACCCTACAGAACTAAAACCTCTACTTGAGCAAATGAGAGGTTTACTAAATGAGCAAGATTAAAGGTGGTATGAAGTCACTATTTACTATTGCTAAGAACGCAGCTACTGGAGTAGATCAATCTGTACCAGAAGCTGTTAAAGAAGAAAGAAGAGCAATTTGCGCAGGGTGTCCTAGGCTAAAAGCTACAGGACAATGTGGAGAGTGTTTTTGTTTTATAAAAGCTAAGAGCTTAATCAGACAAGAAAAATGCCCTCTAGACAAATGGTCTAGTTGGGAAGAATAAAGGAATACGTCTTGGATACTGCTGAGTGGACCAAAAGATTTGAGGCGTTAGATGATATCGAGGAGTTGTTGGTAACAGCAGCTCCTCAGTATCAACCATACGAGTACTTTAAGAAATATATACTAGAAGAAGAAGATAAAAAGTTAGCAGAAAAACGTTTAAAGCTTTTAGAAAACTTAAGCATATCATGTGAAGAAGACAAACTAAAACTAGAGCTGAGACGTTTAAGAGAAGACAGGGATGTTCTTTTAAAAGAAACCGACTGGACTCAACTTGCTGACAATCCTCTAGATTCTAACAAGAGAAAAGAATATAGGAAGTATAGAGAATATTTACGTAATTTACCAGAAGATATAAAAAAGGGTAAATTAGAACGTAAGCTGATGGAGTTTGATGGGTGGAAGAAGTGGGTGGAATCCGTTAGACATATACCCGGATATGAAAGTTATACATAATCCACAATGTGTCACATCTGTACAATAAAACTGTAATCTATGTGTCGAAAAGCTAATGTGACCAAAAGTGAAATTAGCATACTCAACCACATCGTGTCTTTTATTATAACAAAAAAAGAAGAGTTGTCAAAAGAAAATGTAAAATATAAGTAAATACCAAAGGTTAATAGATAATAGGGAATATACGCATATGGAAAAGATTAAAAGAGTCGGTAGGTTTTTTAGAATACTAGATAATGAAAATAACCTGTCTATCTCAAATATCGCAGCAATATTAATGCTAGGGAAGATCATGGTAACCCCTGCACTAGGGGCTAATGATATAGGACTAGCCTTAGTTAGTTTGATGCCTTATGTCACTAAAAAACTTAAGAAGGAATCATAATGGGTAACTTTCTTGACGCTATTGTAAAAAAGAAAATACTAGAAGGTCCAGAATCTATTAGTTCTGACACTACAACTGAAGATTATGATATATCTGGTGTTGAGAATACGTTTTCGGTTCAAGTTGATTATTTGAATGGAGTAGGACTTGATATGGACCTTTACCTAGAGGTTTCAACTAATGGTCAAAGTTTTTCTAGGATTGATGAGTCTGTTCAGAATGTAACCGATGCAACAGGAACTCATATTTGGGATGTTTCTGAAATGGGTGTTAATTACATTAGAGTTGCTTTTGTTATTAATAGCGGTTCGTGTGATATCGAAGTAGTTGAGTTTTCAGGTAAGCGGAGGCATTAGGACATGGCAAACACGTACAAAAGACTTGGAATAGATCTATTAGCTACAGGTGGCACTGACATTCGAGTTAAGACTAGAATCTCTGATAGTAGCTCTGGATTCTTAGATGATAAAATACAACCTGCGTTATCAGGAAAAATAACCAAATCAATAGGCAACCCATTTGGCAACGAGACCCTAGTTTTAGATGTTGATGAAACTGTCATTGACCATGACCTTCTTTTAAATTTTGAAATAGAAGAACATAGAGTACAGGATGACGCGCAAACAACAACATCAACTTTATGGTCTTCTCAGAAAATACAAGATGGATTAGATGAAAAAGTAAACAGAATATCTCCAGTTGCAGATAATAGATTATTAAAATCTGTTGGAACTACTGGGGTTGACATGGAACAAACGTCAATTACTGTTGACGATTCTGGCAATGTTACTGGCATTCAAGACATGATTGTAACTGGTGATCTCACTGTCAATGGAACAACAACTTCAATAAACTCGACTAATTTAGATGTCTCTGATGCAAATATTACAGTAAACGATGGAGGAACTGAAGTCTCTGCCGATTTAGGCACTGCCGGTCTAACTGTTGAAATGTCGGATGCAACTAACGTTGCTTTGGGGTTCGATTCAACTCTTACTTCTAAAATGAAAGTGGGCGAAGTTGGCGATCTAAGAGAAATTGCAACGACAACCCATACTCAATCCTTACTCAATAAAACTATAGACCTAGATAGTAATACAGTCAGTAATATCGAGTTAGATAATTTCAAAACAGGAGTTATTGATCTAGATGATACTCTTTCTACAGCAGACGATACGAAAGTGCCAACATCACTAACTGTAAAAAATTACGTAGATACTGCAGTGTTAACTAAGGACGAAGCTTCAGAGATTACGTTTACTCCCGCAGGCGACATCATAGCAACCAACGTTCAGGATGCCATTGAAGAAGTTGACAATGAAAAAGTAGCTATCTCTAATTTTAGTTCGCTATTTGGTATAGATTTTGCTGCCGAGGATACTGATGGTCTCAGTGAAGGAATCGCTAACCTTTATTTTACAGATGCACGGGCTAAAACATCAGCAGTGGTGAACTCCACAACAGGGAACGAAACAGATCAAGCTCCGTCGGTTGACGCAATAAAGACATACATAAACAACGCAACTCCTGCTGGATCTTTAGCCAAGGCTAGTGGAGATATAGATCTAACTAGTTTTATAGGAGCAAACAACGTAAGTGGACTTGATGTGACTGGTTTACTATTTGATAAACTTGTTGTTAGGTCTTTTAAAGCCTTAGTATCAGTAAGTAGAGATGCAACTTTGGATCTATTTGAAGCATTCGAGATTTTAGGACTCAATCGTGGTGGTGTCTGGGAAATCTCATACTCCAGCTTGGGAGACTTATCTGGGGTAACATTTGACATAGACAACGATGGTCAAGTTACGTATGATTCTACTGATATAACAGGACACATATCTACGGAATTGTCATTTAGAGCACTCGTAACTCATATATAATGGATAATAATGTTTATAGATAAATACGGACTAACAAATTCAAAACCAGATGAAAGTGGAGCTGAGAATGGACTACTCTGGACTCTACAACATATACTCTTAGAGGAGAGAAAAGGTAACGATCAGAGAGCCAGAATTGCTATTTTAAAGCGTTCTATAGAAAAATGCAGGGTAGGACAAGGGTTGTTCATGCAAAACCCCTCACACGTTGAATTTGGAGTTGCTCACAAAAGAGACACTTATATGTCTCCTGATCAATTGATTGCCATAATGTTAATTAGTTACAGGGAAGACTGGGTTTTTCATAAAGAGATCATGGCTGAAATAAAGAATCAAAAGTTGTTTTTTTATAATAACGTTAAAGATAAAGAAGTAAGATTGATACACCCGAGAGACTGGGTTTTGTACGTAGCAGTAAACTGTCCTATTATAGGTGGACTCCTCTTGCCTTTATTGGGAGTAGCTTGTATTATTGCTTGCATGAAATCTAGACCTCATACCTCTGGAAAACTTTTAACATGGGTTAAAGTCGAGATGTTAAAGCGTAATTTTTTAAGTATGCGTTTCGCAGGATTAGTCTGTGATTTTCTAATAAAAAGAACTCACGGAAACTGGAGTGATGTTTTCTCAATATATTTCCCTTTAGTTGATCATCCTATTCAGCTTTCGGCAAAAGAGGTATATAGTGGTAGGTAGACCAACAAGGAAGTATGCTAGTAACTTAGACCCCGGAGGGGTCTTAAAGAATGTTCACTCTCAAGAAGCGGACGCTTTACGTGTCATCGATACTGACAATATCGTAGGATCTTATTGGAGTCATGTTGTTTTAGCTTACGACGGTAATGACTCAGTAGAAAGTGCTGATTTTTACTATGATGAAAAAAGAGGAATATATAACTTAACTACTTTAGCTGATGTTGCTGGAAGTTTAAATAATAAAACATTTCTTATTAACTCGGGACAGAACGAAAAACAATTTTATGTTTGGTATAATGTAGGAGGGACAGGAGTAGATCCTGAAATACCCGGTAGAACAGGAATAGAAGTGCCAGTGGCTTTCAATGATCCTGCAGGAATTACAGCCTTAGCAAGTCAACTCGTTTTAAATAACATACCAGAGTTTAATGTTAAAATGTTACTTGGTAATAAAATACAAATAGAAAATGAAGTAATAGGTCAATCTAGTATTTCAGATTTTGATACGGGGTTTAATTTCGATACAATACAGGATGGTATCTCAAGTTTAGTAAAGACTTACGATTTCCCTCAACAAAACGACATTAAGTATGTTTATAATCCTTATGAAAAAACCTTTGAGGTTATAGATACAAGTCCTATTGAAGTGACTTTAGAATCAAGTTCGAGAACTCCAACAATCGTAAACCTGACGGTGCTATTGGCTAATACTGAACAATCAATAGCACTACCTGATAATACCAAAAAATTTACTATAAAAGTAAGAGAGAACGATACAAAACTAAAAATAAAATATGACGCAGCAGGGAGTTTTCTTGAATTAAAGAGGGCGATTATATATACAGAAGATAACCTTTTAACAACTAGCGTTACGATATTCTTTGAAACAAATAAACCCGGTAAAACTGTAGAATTGGTTTACTGGACATAACCTTAGGGAGGTTTTATGAGTGTAATTGGAAAAGACCAATTAATTTTCGATCCAACAGAAATTGCAGATAGTGATTCTGTTGGTGCTTATCTTCGTTCTTCGGACGGAACATTACTGACGCACACAAACACAACAGGAGCAGTACAAGCGCTCGATGTTAATTTAGCAGGATCTACTGGTGGTATTTCTATAGTTGATTCTGATGGTGATGAATTAGATGTCCAAGCTGACGGTTCTATTAACGTTAATGCTACACTGGACAGTCCGGTTAAGTTTAGACTAGATGGCGCTGTTGTTGAAGTTATCGAAGACAGCATAACACCTGCAAACAACCAACCTCTGCCTGTGAAACTAACATCAGCTACTGGTGATATTCAAATTACTGCTGGCGACCTTAACGTTCAACTTGAACACACTGGGGCTAACTTTGATTCACTAAGAATTGGCGACGGCACCACTTTAGCAGGAGTGTCAACAAATACAGACCTTAAAGTGGTTGATAGAGCAGCAACGGGGTTTGCTACTTCTGCAATAAGTGTTACAAATGTTGCAACTCAGTTAGTATCGTCAGCTTTAACCGAAAGGAAAGAGATAACGATTCAAAACCTAGATAATAGAGCCGTTTTTCTTGGAAACGCCAGTGTTACGATCTCTAACGGAATTAGAGTTCCAGCAAGAGGTTCGATTACACTGAAAGTCGGTTCGGGACTAGACTTTCATGCAATTTCAGCTTCTGGTACTGCGGATATTCGTATTTTAGAACTTGCATAATTTTAATTTTAGGGGTATTATGAAGATGCCCCTATTTTTAATTTAACTCGGAGTGTTTATGAAGTTTGTAAAGTCGGATCATTTAGTTAGTGGTTATCTATTAAAATTAATAGCACAAAACGTAAAATTAGATAATTTAGATTGTGAAGACGTATCTAAAGCATATCATTCCTTTAAATTAGTTCAGGATTTGCAGAGTAAAATAGCGAATGCACTTCAAATAGAAATGTCTTATGATGAGCTTTGTTTGGCGGTAAAAGAAGAAAACAGTAAAGTAGTTGAATTTGCAGAAGAATTAAAACAAGAAAACAAACTTCTAAAAGAAGAATTAGAAAAAATAAAAAAACCAAAAACTACAAGAAAACGGACAAAATAAAATGAGCATACAAGTATCTGGAGAATTTGATGACACTAACTCTGATCTATATGAGCAAGAAGTAATTTCGGTAGGTATTGTTCAAGTAGAGGCTATAGGAGCCACAACTAACATTGATGAAAGAGAATTTGTTAGAATCTATAATAAGGGAACAAAGACTGTATACGTTGGTCCAACGGGATTAACGGTTGCATCAGGAGAACCTCTTTTAAAAAAACAATGGATTGAAATTGCAATTAAAGGGCAATCGGTTTTTATGATCACTGACAGTGGAACGGTAGATGTCGTTGTGACGGATCTAGGATGATAAAAAAATCTCAGGTTGCAGAATCTATTCCTTTTGATAACGATAGTAATGGATTTGCTTCCGATGATGTACAGGGTGCTATTGAAGAACTTAGTACTAAAGTTGCAACATCGGCTTCTCCGGGGTTCTCATGGGGAAGATCTGGTAACATAAGTGCAAATACATGGCTCCGTAACGAAGGAGTTTCTTCAAATAGATCGGGTCGCGCTGTCACGTTTAATAATGCAAATATTGTTAGGATCTATATATCAACTGAAAACTTAAATACTTATACTCTCACAATATACGAACACGAGGGAGATTCCGCCAATTTAACAATACTAACTACAATCTCAGTAACGTCGTCTAAGGTAGGAGATAGTGGAACAATATCAGTACCTGTTACTACCGGTAGGCAGTTAGCGGTTAGGCTAACTGGAGGATCAGCTAAAAATGTGGTAGTTGGTATAAACTTATCTGGGAGTAATTCTTAATGTCTAAGATATTAAAAAACACCACGGGGACCATCATAGATCTTAATGTTTTAGGAATAGACATTCCAGCATTGGGTGAAATAGAAATAAATGCACAAGATTACATATCTCTAGCAACAGTAGATTCCGTACTAGAATTAACTCCTCTTATAAACGCAGGAGAGGTTGTAGTAAATGATGGCGTTTCTGACCTATCATCGACAGAAGGAATTAACTACGTTTCATTCCCTAATTTTGCAAATTCTGTAAGATTAGACAGTTCTAGTTTCGTTTCAAAAGACGTAAGAAGCGCACTAGAAGAGTTAACTGTTACTCCAAACGAATTTGGTATATTTGCTATATGGGCTGAAGAAAACGGAGGACTAGCTAATAATAGTTTAGAGTTTTCATTCGGAAACGGATCAACAGGAAACATAGGCGTAACTATACCAGTAAATGCTAGATTGTTTGCTGTATCGTATCAAGCTGAAACTTCAGGAACGAACACAGAAATAGCCGTAACTCAAAACAACACAAACGTGGCAACCACAGGTTTACAATCTAATAACTCGGGTTTTGTAGAATTGCCTGCTCCGGTACAATATATCGCAGGAGATGTCGTAAACTTTAGAACGGTAACTGGAGGAGGCGCAGTAGACGTTAGACCTTGTGCTTGGTTTAAAGTTCCAATAAGCACACTAATGAACCTAACCTTAGATGAGCTTACTGATGTTCAAGTACCGACTCAGACAACTGGAGAAGTTTTGCAATATAATGGATCATTTTGGGTAAACTCTCAACTAGACAAAACAGATGTAGGTCTAGGAAACGTAGATAACACAAGTGATTTAAACAAACCAATATCCACAGCAACACAAACAGCATTGAACCTAAAGTACAACAACTCTAATCCGCAAGGCTATGAAACTCCTGCACAACTGAACGTAAGGGATACTAATAATCGAGCTAGATCTAATCACACAGGGACTCAACTATCGTCAACAATCAACGACTTTGCTGAAACAGTTAGGTCAACCATCTTAACTGGATTATCCTTTGCGAACACAACACTAGTAACAGCATCGGATTCTATACTTGTTGCAATAGGAAAACTGCAAACACAACTAAATTCAGTAGTATTCGGAAGAGACGCAGACAGTACAACGAGAATAGCAACTGTGACTGTTACAGGAAACTCCTTTGTTACTTATGATGAACTACCTTTTACTGTAACAGAGTCTACTGGAACTAACACATACAGGCTAAACGCTGATTTCTTTTGGAGCCATGGCTCGACAGCTAACGACATATTAGTTAGAGTATTACTTGACGGAGTAGAAGTCAAAGAACTAAGGATAGAACCAAAAGACAGCAGAGAAGATCAAAGAATACAAAACAATTTACTACACTATGCTGAGAACTTATCAGTAGGAAACCACACCTTTACGTTACAACTTAGACCTGAAAGATCAAATAGGGAATCTAGAGTGTATGAAAGTGTCATAGAAGTTTGGAGAACAAAATGACTAATTACAATTACAACATTTCTTTGGCTACTTTAAATAACAAAGTAGACATGGTTCAACTTAACAAAGAGATCGTAGAGTCTTCTATAACTATAGCATTAGCTAGTGTATCAGCGGCAAACGATAACTTAGATATAAACTTTAAAGCACCCTTATCAACCGAAGAAGAGACCTTGCTAGTCGCATTACTTAGCTCACACACAGGAGCATCCGCACCTGACAAGTCAGTAGTTAAATACGAAGAGGTCATTCCCCAAGGTGGAGACAGGGTGTCCGATAAGGGCATTATCTTTACAGCAACAGCAGGAACGACCACTAGCTTTGATTATACAGTGACATCAGACTTATTTGTAAAAGACGGACACCTCATAGCGTATGATTTTCATAGAGATGACGTTGTATCAATGAGCATAGCTCACCCAGTATCAGGGCAGGATATCCACTTATACCTAGATAGTATTCCTATTGATATACATAAATCAGATAACACCGTGGGATATGCTCACGCAAAAAACAAAGCCATTACTGAAACAAACCTCTTAGGTTTAATAATTAGAATAAAATATACATCAAACGGAACCACTGATGTTGGCGTAAAGGCAACAGTAAGAGCGTACGTAAAATGAGACAATTAAACATAGTATTTACAAAGTCCAAAAAGAAATTTGCTATAGGTTCTTGGCTTATAAGACTTTGGACTAATAAAGAGTATTCACACGTTGCCCTTAGAATGGACAGTCCTATATTTAAGTATGATACTTTTTATCAAGCTTCAGACGGAATGGTAAACTATATGTCTGAGTTGCAGTTTATTAAAAAACACAACATAGTTAAAGAATATATAATAGAGGTTTCTGATGAATTGTACTTAACAATTAGAAATGAATGCCACGAGGAAGCAGGTGCTCCTTATGGCGTTATGCAAAATGTAGGAATAGTGTTGGTAGATATACTTAATGTTTTTGGGGTTAAGGTTAAAAACCCTTGGAAAACAGGAAGAAATTGTTCCGAATTATTATATCTTCATGTTTTTAAACACTTAGGAGATTACGACCTAGACGCTGATTTAGTAAAACCGCACGATATAGAAAGTTTAATAACAACTAGAAATAGGAGAATCAATGAAAAATAACAATAAAGCTAGAAGAGAAGCTATTAAATCCTTGAAATCAGAAATGAAAAGAAGCGAGATGCCAGAAGAATTGAAAGGCAAAATGGCAGTAAAAGTGGTAGCCGATGATGCCGAAGGACTAGAAGAAGGACTAGAAGCTGCCGAAGACACAGTAAAAAGTATTAAGTCTGGAGACATGAAAGACCTCATCAAGGCTGCAATGGAATCTAAGAAAAAATCTAAATAATAAAGGTATAAAAAAATGGCTAAACCCTTAACATCTGATGATTTAATCAGATCACTAAAAAGACGCGCTCTGATACCAACCGACCAATCTACGTTTGAGTCAGAAGATTTTTTAGAGATACTGAACGAAGAGATTAGTACTGGGATTCTCCCTTACTTGCTGGAACAACACGAGGAACATTTAGTTAATTATGTTGAAATACCTGCAGATATTGAAGCTCCCTTTCAATATGAGATTCCTTATCGCTCAATAGGTAACAAACTTAGAGATGTTGCATACATTGACAGTGCTGGAAATCCTTCAGAACTGTCAAGAGTTAGTCTCGAAGAGATATCTGATTACACTAGTTCTTATTCGACAAATCAAGCATCGGTTTTTTATTTAGAAAACAACAACGTAGTTATTCCTTCATTGTCTATTCAACCTAATTCTAAATTACGCATGTACTTCTATTTAAGACCTAGCGATCTAGTTCTAGTAAAAGAAACAGGAAAAATTATAGGAATAACAAAAGGAACTACAGAAACGGTTATAACGATAGATAACTTTCCTGATACCTTTGCAAATAATCCTTTATTTGACATAGTAGGTAGTAAGTCTCCTAATAAATTGAAAAAGTTTGATATACAAGCAACCTCTATAAATAAGAACACTAAGTCAGTAACTATTAATAATGATATGTTACCTTCTGATTTAGTTTCTGGAGACTACATATGTCAAGCCGAAGAGTCACCATATCCCCAAATGCCAACTGAACTACATGCAATCTTAGCTCAACGAGGGGCTTTACTTTGTTTACAAGCGTTAGGTGACACCGAAGGCTTAACAAATGCAACAAGAAAACTTATGAAAATGGAAAAAGCAGTAACTAACCTAATAGATAATAGAGTGGAAGGTGCTCCGCAAAAGATCAAGCCTCGCCATAGTCCCCTTAGAGATGCAGTAAACGGAAACCGTAACAAATTTAGAGGTAACTAATGCCATTTACACTTAACGCAAAAGGACTGTACACGTACAAAAATGAAACGACAGTTCCTGATGGAGCCATGGATATTGCTAATAATATCATAATAGACGAAGATGATGTTATCGAAATTAGAAGAGGTCAAGCTGAGTTTGGTGATGATCTTCCTAACATTGATGATCGAGTGAAACAAGTTAGTGAGTATAAAGATTTAATTATTAGACACTTTAACGATCAACTACAATATGATAACGGTTCTGGAGTTTTTACTGATTTTATTGGTTCATATCAAGAACTAAAAGCTGGTCTTAGAATAAAATCATTAGAAGCAAACGGTAATTTTTACTTTACAGAAAATAGTGGCATTAAAAAGATATCAGCAGTTAACTCTTCCCAAGTGACTGTTGATTCGATAGAAGAAGCAGGTGTACCTAGGGCAGTATCTTTGGAGGCGTCTTTATTGTTTAATCAAAGCGGATTTCTTCCTCCTCAAAGTAAAACCGCATATAGAGTTTTGTGGGGAAAAAAAGATAACAATAGTAATTTACTCTTGGGACACCCTTCAGAACGTTTCGTATTAACTAACACAAGCAACTCGGTGGAGGTTTCAGAGACTTTTCAGATAACATTCACATCCGTTCCTACAACCGCAGAGTATTTTACTTTTTCGTCAAGCGTAAATGATTATTTTATTTGGTATCAGTTATCGGGTACGGATGAAGAACCTCAGACAGCAGAAACCTTAGGAAAAACTGGTATTGAAATAAATTTATCAAGTCCCGGTCAAACAAACTTGACTACAGCATCTAAAACAGCTGACGCTATATCTAATTTATTTGAGTTTGAAGTATCGATTAGTTCTAATGCAGTTCAAGTTTCGGTAGTAGAAGCAGAAAACGTAGACGACGTTGCTGACTACGAAACATCAGGAGGACCGGCTACTAATTTTACTACTACAGTTTTAGAACAAGGATCAGTAACAGAGGGAACTTCTGCAAATACAACTGTTAATTTTAGTGTTCCTTCTGGAATAGACAATACCTATTTCTATCAAATATACAGAACTACTTCAGTAACAGTCCCTGACGGATTAACCCTTGATGATATTGATCCGGGGGACGAAATGAATTTAGTATTCGAAGGAAATCCGCTAGATTCGAACGGAGATCTCTTAACCGAAGTAACAATTGAAGATATAACACCCGAGGATTTTAGAGCTTCAGCAGCTTTTTTATACACGAATCCTATATCTGGAGAAGGCATAACTCAAGCGAACTCTAGACCTCCAGTAGCAAAAGATATAGCACTTTTTAATGGTTCTACGTTTTTTTCAAATACTAAAACAACTCATAAGTTAACTTTTAACTTAGTTTCTGTTCTTTCTTTTACATCTGGAGTTTCTGATTTTATCATAGCTAACGACCAAGTTAAAAGAAAATACACAGCGATAGGTGAAACTCAAGTTCAAGATATAGAAGTAAACTCTAATACAATAGGCGGTAAAGGTTGGTTAATCGACTCAGCTAGAAACCAGAGGAAGTATTTTGTTTATTTCGACGAAGATGGTAATGACCCACTACCTACTGATTCTGAATTCGATAATAAAATAGCAGTTAGGGTCCGTTATAATAGTGGAGATTCTACTGATGATATTGCAGTAAAAATAGCAACAGCACTTGCTACTACCGGTGATTTTGAAATTTCAGTTTTAGGTTCAGTTATGACTATAACATGGTCTAAGAATGGTATCGTAACTGAAAACGCTAGGGATTCCGTTTCAGAAAGTACAGGGTTTGTATTTTCTGCTCCTTCTACAGAAGGGGATGGAGAAGACACTGGCTTGCAAGAATTTCTTCTTTCTAATCAAATATCAGTTGCCGCAAGTATAGATGAAACTGCTAGAAGTATAGTTAAAGTTATTAACGCAGATAGTCTATCCCCAGTTAATGCTTATTATCTTTCCTCAGCAAACGACGTTCCGGGGATAATCTTGCTAGAAGCTAAAACATTAGTAGATGATACATTTTACATAGCGACATCAGACCTAAACACACAACCTAGTTTCGACCCTAGTTTAAATTTAGAAAAGACTATAACATCAACCACATTAGGAACAGCTACTAACATTGAATCCGTCAGTCATGGATATGCAACAGGTCAAACTGTTTTTGTTGAAAACTTAGCTTCAAGTCCTATAATTAGAGGATCGTTTTTGATCACTAAGATAAATAATAATAATTTTACTATACCTTTTGAAACAACAACAGACACCCTCAATGAAGGAGAGGTATTTTTAGGAAGTAACTTTTCTGATAATGAAGAAAAACCCAATAGGATATACTTCTCAAAAAGCAATAGACCAGAGGCTGTCCCTATAGTTAATTTTATTGATATCGGTCCTAAAGACAAACCGATACTCAGAATACTACCTCTAAGAGATAACTTATTCGCATTAAAGGAAGACGGCATATATATCATATCTGGAACCTCTGCTCCCAATTTCACTGTGAGGTTATTGGATGGGTCTACGGAGCTAAAAGCTCCTGACAGTGCTGTTGTGTTAAATAATGTTATCTATGCTCTTACTGATGAAGGTGTTGTTAGGATTTCAGACACTGGAGTACAGGTAATATCAAGACCTATAGAGAACTTAATAAAAAATGTAGTTAATAGTAGGTTTAACTTTTCTACTGTAGCATTTGGTGTATCATACAGTTCAGATAGAAGTTATCTTTTGTGGTTACCAACGAATGAAGAGGATACGACGGCAACACAATGCTATAGGTTTAACTCTTTTACTAGAACTTGGACTAGATTCATTATAGACGCTACTTGTGGTATGGTAACTAGTAGAAATGATAAATTAATAATAGGAGCAGGTGATAGAAATACACTAACTCAGGAACGTAAAAACAACAACAGAACAGACTATTCTGACAGAGATTTTAATTTAACATTATTACCTTCAGGAGTTTCTTCTAATGTATTAAGCGTAAGTACAGTTTCTGAAGTAGAAAAAGGTGATGTAGTTTTTCAAAATCAATACGTTACCTTATCTGTGATTAGAAGGCTCTTACAAAAATTAGATATCGATAACGGAGTATCTAGTTCGAATTACGAACAGACTATTCAATACGCTGCAGGTACTAGGATTAGTAATGCGTTGGGTGATATTAATGATAAATTAATTACTGATGGTATATCGGTTACGCCTGTTGTATACAGTAATGACATCGAAACACAAAAAGATCAATACAACGACCTAATGCAAGAATTGAATATTGTCAGTTCAGGTACTTCTTTTAAAGATTACTCAGAAGTATCACTTCTTGTTTCTTATGAAGTAGTCGTTGATAGCGTGACAACTCAAGGCAACTTACTTACTGGACTTTTCGATACGCCATTCGTGGAAGGTTCTATAACAATATTCAAAGGGATACCAGTAAAAGTTCAATATGCCCCAGAACACTTTGGAGACCCAACACTGCTAAAACAAATAAGACAAGGAACAATCTTATTCGACCAAAGTGCTTTCTATGGTGGGTCTATAGCTTACGCCAGTGATCAATCTGCGTCCTTCGTCTCTACTAATTTTAGTGGACTGGGAATTGGTGAATGGGGTACACCTTTTTGGGGTACAGGTACTTGGGGAGGCTTAGGTAACGATGTTCCTTTTAGAACTTTAATACCTCTTGAAAAGCAAAGGTGTCGATATTTGACAGTCCAAATTAACCATCTTAATGCTAGGGAAATAGTCAGGATAAACGGAATTTCTTTAATGGTTAGACAGATTAGTAACAGGGCATATAAATAATGACTAGACTATCAAATGTGCAAAGACTTAGGATAGAAGATTTTGAAGAAGAGGATCGTGAGTTAGTAGCTAAGTTTGCTGAAATATTTAATTACTTTATGACACAGACCGTTGATACTGTTAATGGTAGGTTGGACTACGACAACATAAATAGAGAGTTAATAACGATAGACGTGACATTAGATGGATCTGGAAACTCAATAAATCCAATAACTTTCAGAACTGAAACCGGAAATACTATTAGAGGTATTGTTGTTTTAAGTGCTCAAAATCTTACGAATAGGGCGGTATTCCCTAATGCTTCACCTTTCATTTCGTTTGAACCTACGGGCAATTCACTATATAAAGTCAATAAAATTACAGGTTTACCTGCTTCTAACCGCTTTCAACTGTTATGTGAAGTCATATACTAGGTTGAAATAACAACTAGATATAGGATATTATACGAGGATTAAATGGCTTACATACCAAAAGAGGACGACAACGAAAAGTCGGGCATGGATATACTTGCCCCTCAGTCTAACGCTACCCAACAAAACAATCAACCACAAGCTCAGAATCAAGATTTAAACGTGTCTGGACCACAAAGTGCTACTGTCGGTAACACTAACACCCAGACTGCCCCCAAGGCACCCTCAGGAGCTTCTAAGAAAGCCTCTTCAGGTATGTTCACTAATATCCAAAAGTATATTAATCAAAACAAAGCTGGGGCTCAGAATATGTCCCAGAACATTCAAAAAAATACAGGAATGCAAAACCAGAACGTTCAAAATGCAATAAGTAAACAAAAGAACGATTTCATGTCTAGGGTCGAGTCTAACCGCAATAGGATACAAGGGGCTCAGAACTTTGGTCAACAAACGATACAACAAGCTCAAATTCAAGAAAGTACCCCTATGTTACAGCAACAACAGTCGGATACACAACAGAGGTATGATCAGTTTAATCCCAATCTTACAGACCAAACAGCAAATATAAATCAAAATAAACAAAACCAAGCTACAGAACAAATAGCTTACGATCAATCACAACAGGCTTACAATCAAGCACAACAAAACTTTAATCAACAGGCGCAGAACTTTGGACAACAGTTAAATCAACCAGTACAGTCTGGTGAGCAAATGACATATAATAGATTTCAAGAAGGCGTAAGAGTGACCCCTACTTACTTCGACAATGAACAAGTTCAACAAGGACTTGCTTCTGGAGATCAAAACATGATTCAAGCTGTAGATCAGAGTTTACAGCAAGATCAGACTAGAGTTAATCAAATAAACGAACAACTACAACTAGGGACAGGTAATCCGGGACTAATAGATGAACTGAATACTTTGACTGGACGTTTAGACTCTTTTCAACAATACAGACAAAGCCTAAACGCTCAACAAGAAGCACAAGGTCAAAATCAAACACAGCGGGGCAAGTTAGACCAGCTTCAGGATGAATATAATAGAGCACAAGAACAACAAAGATTATTCCAAAATAAAAACCAACTTCAAACTGAAATGGCTGCTATTCAGGAAAAGATAGATAATGCTTCTCAAGAATTAACTCAGGATGACATTCAGAGATTTAATGACCTAAGAACTGGCGTTGAGAGGTTTGATGATGCTATACTTAATTTAACCACGCAGCAACGAGAATCAGATGAACTTTCTAGTTCAGCGGAACTATCTAATACCAGTGAAGGAAGAAGAAACCTACTAAGACAAAACTTTGGTCAGCAAGGCGGGTATACTTCAGGTCAAGCTACTCTAGATAATTTGATATTAAGTGGAAATAAAGAAGCAAGTTCTTCGTTAGTTCAGGGTCTAAGAGATCAAGCACAGAACACTCAAAGAATGTTGAAAGATGCTTTCGAGCAAGGAAGGATTAGTCAAGATGAACTAAGACTTGGAACTGAGAATTTACAAAAAGAATTACAGCAAGGACTAGACACAGCAAACGAAACGCTACAGCAAGATCTAGAAAGTAGAGTTCAAAGTGGAGAAGGTAGTTACATAAAAGAACTACAAGATAAATTACAATCAGGTCAAGGACTCTCAGCTCAAGATAGAGAAATACTAGGCATTACAGGTGAAGAAAGATACAATTTAGACCCAGCTACGTTACTAAATGAATATGATCCCACTCAGTATAGTATCCAAGACGTAGCTAACTTGACAGATGTGGCTAGGGCGCAAGCCCTAGCTCGTCTATCAGGTAAAGATAATCAGGAAATGTTTCTTAATGAAAATGAAATCATGGCTCGTCAATTAAGAGGTGAGGGTCAAGAACAAACTACGACTTTAGGTGAGCTGAGTAATAACGATAGAAACTCGGTTATGCAATTTAAAGATAAGTTAAGATCGGGACAACAATTTGAAAATCTAGACCAAGCACGAAACGAAATAAAATCGAGTCTACAACAACAAGATCCCGATGTTGGTATAATATCATCCAATATCCAACAATTAGTAGAAAAAGGATTTACAGGTACAAACCACACTGATGTAAATTTAGAGGACGTTGTTAACGGAGATCCAAATGCTATCGGTCTCCTACGAGATGCTGTTTATTGGAACCATGTGGGACAAAATGGAAGACATGGAGTATCAGTTAGTGCTGATCGAATAAGAAATGCGGTTATTTCTGCACTAGAAAAAACACAAGCTGCCAATGAAATGTTTAGTGCTGGAAATAGTAACGCACTAAGAGGCGAGTCTGAAAGTTCGTTTGTTCAAAGTGATGCTGCTAAAACAACCCTTGGGCAATAATGAGTTTGTATTCAGATTATATAATGGAACGTGAAGGTTTTGGTTGTTTTGAAGATAAGGACTCTTTTGTTACATATAAAAAAATAGATGACGCATTATATCTTAGGGACATGTTCGTTTGTTTTGAAAAGAGAAAAACAGGAATCGCAAGAAAACTAGTAGAACAGACCATAAAAATAGCAAAAAGAATGAATTGTAATAGAGTAATAACAACAATAGATACCACAACTAATAATTGGGAAGTTAATAAAAAAGGTATAGAATCTGCAGGATTCACGCAAGTAAATAATGAAGAACTTCTCTATTTTGTTAAGGAATTAAATAATGGGTAAAAAGACTAATGAAGCTGAAGTGCAGGCAATGAACGCTGCTATAGCTGAACAGAAAGCAGCTAGAGCAAAACTAGAAGCCGTAGCAGAACCTGACTATAATCAGATGGAAGATTACATTCGATCTATGGCAGCAGAACGTCCCGGACTAATGGGTCTATATCAAAATATAGATAGAGAAGACTCTGCTTTAGAAGACATCGAAATCGACCCTAGGTTAAAAGACGCTCAAATGCAGGCTCTTGAAGGGTTATCTGAAGCTGCTGAATCAGGGTTAACCGAAGAGGACATGGCTCAAAGAAGATCACTTCAGAGAGAAGTAAATTCTAACGAACAAGCTAGACAAAAATCAATACTTAGTGACATGGCTCAACGTGGTGTGGGGGGTTCAGGATCTGAACTAATTGCTAGGCTACAATCATCACAAGATTCGGCACAAAATGCAGCAGAGGCTGGCGATAGACTCGCTATGGATCAAGCTGCTTCCAGAAGATCAGCTTTACAACAAGTAGCTAATGCATCTACTGGAATGAGATCACAGGAGTATGGAGAAAAATCAACAGCAGCAACAGCTAGAGATCAGATTGCAGCTTTTAATGCAATGAACAGACAAAATACAAATTCTCAAAACCTAAATCTTAGACAAGGACAAGAGGACCAAAGGTCGCAACAACAACAACAAATGTACAGTAACTTAGGTAATCTACAACAACAACAATTTGGCAATGAAATGCAAAAAGCCGGTGCTTATGTAAATGCAACTCAACCTATTGCTAATATGACTGCCCAGAATGTTAGTAGAAGTCAAGGACCGGGGGGGATGATTGGTACATTAGTAGGAGCAGGAATTGGTGCAATGTCGGGGACAGGAGCAAAAGGAGCTTCAGTTGGTGCTCAACTTGGTGGAGCTGTTGGTGGAGGTATGCAAAGTAATAACTCTGGTAATTTTGCTGATGGAGGACTTTCTAAAGATCAAATGGACGGTAGGCAAGCTGAAGCCGATTACATGAACGATCAGAAGTTCGGTGACGATCCGTATAAAAAAGCAATGTTCGGAGAAAGAGGTACAAGAAGCACAGCAGAGTCAGCAGGAACTTTAATGTCAGGTCTAGAAGAACTAATCGGTAGAAGTCCTAAAGCTAACCCGGCTGAAGCCCCAAAAGGTAAATCAGATCTAAATATGGAAGCATTATCAGCTATTGCAGGTCAATCAAACAAACCAAAAGCTCAAACGAGACAGGTGAACATATCTAATGCGCCTGTAGTTAATACTAAAGCTTTATCTGGCTTAGGAAGTCAACGATTGATTGCTGCTGATGGGGGGACTAAATACTCAGATGATAACCTAAAGAAGTTAATAGACAGTAAGACTCAATTGAAACAACAAATGGGAGAAGACTACTATAACGCAAATAAGTACAAGAAACAAATAGATGAGCTGGATAAAAGTATCATAAAAAACATAGAAAAAGGACATCAGTATAATAACGGTGGAGTTTCTAATGGAATGGCTTACAATGATGGAGGAGAAGGCACTATTATAGACTCAGGTACTGATAGTTTTTCAGGGGATAACTTACCTGATCGTATAAATGATGGCGAAATGGTACTGAACATGGAACAACAAGATCGTATTAACGACATGTTAATGGATTATAAGCGTTTGAAAAGTGAGATGAGAACTGATACAATGGTAGACGAAGGTGCGAAAGAAGTCAATCCTTCTCAACAAGAAAATCTTATGGCAGTAGCCAGAGGTGAGCTAGAAATTGAGGATCTACCGAATGAAAGAATTGTTAAAGAACCTACAGGTGGCATGGGTGATCTTATGTCTATGCTCAGTAAACGCAAGAGGTAAAATGGAGAAAAGAGACCCCGCTTCATTGCAAAAGTACAAAGAGATATTAGCTAAAAGAGAATCCAGTAACAATTACAAAGCCAAGAACACTCTAGGCTATATTGGAAAGTATCAGTTTGGTAAAGATGCCCTAGTTGATACTGGATACAAGGATAAAAAAGGTAACTGGACAGGAAAGGATGGAATAAAGAGAGAAGAAGACTTTTTAAATTCCCCAGAAATCCAAGAAAAAGCTATGGATGACCATATTAAACTTAGTCGAAAATATCTTAAAAATAAAGGTGCTACTGATTATATAGGTAAGGACTTTAACGGAAGGAAAGTATCAGAGTCAGGACTTGTTGGTGCGGCTCATTTAGTGGGAGCTGGGGGTGTTTCTAAAATGCTAAAAACAGGAGAGGTTCCTACTGATGCATATGGTACAAAAGCAGTTGAGTATTTAGATTTGTTAAATAATATCCCATTAAAGGATGAAAAAGAAATGGATAAATTAAAAAAATTAGAAGACTTAAAAAATAAACTTAATGGTTTAGGAAGTGCCCCTAAAGTTGAAGTAGAATCAGCTAAAGATTATGATGATGGAGGGTTAATGTCTAAAGAACCTGATAATATAGAAAAGCTTATAGAGGACTATCGAAGAGAAAAAGAAGAATACAATAAGAGACAATCAAGTGCTGATAATATGTCAGCTCTTTCTTCAATAGCTTCTACTTTTGACAAATACTCACCAAACAGTGTAGCTTTGAAAGCTCAACAATTTGATGCAGGACCAGCTCCTAGTCTCAATGAAACTATCAATATAGCAAAACTACAAGGATTAGGGAAAGACCCTAATATGACTCCTTATCAGAAAGAATCTTTAGATTTAAGAAATAAAGAGTTGATTTCTAAAAATAAAAGATTAGATAAAAAACAAAAGAAGGAAGAAGGCTTAACTGAAGGACAAAAAGCCGTAGATAAAGATTACGCTAAAGAATATAACAAATTTACAGCTACAGGTATGAATAATGCATCAAATACTATCGCAAAGTTAGAAAAGTTACAAGCAGAAGTTGCAGCAGATACAGGCTTTGGAGAAGCCGGAGGAACTAGATTTCCTATACCTGACGTGTTTAGAAGTAGACTTGCTATTGAGCGTAGAGATGATGCTAGAAACTTTGCTAATAAAACACTAAAAGAGCTTTTTGGTGGACAGCTTTCTGATGCGGAACGTGAGGCTGCTGCTAGAGAGTTTTGGAATGACGAGTTGGATAATAAAAGTAATGCTATAAGGATACAGGGTAAGATAAAAGAACTAAAAGATAACTTAAAGATGCAAACTAAAAAAGCTCAATATTATGAAAAAAATAAATCCTTATCAGGTTTTGCTTCTGTTGTAGGCGAAAAAAAAACAATGCCCGTAACGGTAAAAAGAAAAACAAAAGACGGAAGGACTGCATTATTTGATGCCGAAACTAAAGAATTTATAAAGTATGAGGATTAATATGGAAACTCCAAAATGGGACGACACTGAAGAAATAATTGAAACCCCAAGTTGGGATGAAACTACATCTTTTGATGTAAATGATGTTGAAAGTATAGAACTTAGAGAACTTTCGGATTCTCCAACAGACGAATCTAATTTACCTAGTCCTAATGTTGGTGTTCTTGAGGCAGATTTAATAGGTCAAGGCGTTAGTGATGTGGTTAACAGTAAACCCGTTCAAAGTCTTAAAAAGAACGTAAAAGCTGCAGGAGCTTCAGTTATTGGAGGACTTCCTTTAGGTGGGTTAGACTCTTCAGACGTAAAAACGTTATACCAAAACGTTGATAGGTACAAGGAGATTAAGTCTAGTCCGGGTACGCTGGGTGACGATTTTGCTAAATTCAATAAAAACGTTGAAGATACGGGATACACAGCAACTAAGCATGTTGGAAATGTAATGGACGCACAAGGGATACAGTTAAAGACTGATGAGTTAATTGATGAACTTGAACAAAAAACAGGAGGAGCTTTATTTGAGCCTGACGAGAAAAAACTTCAAGAAGCTAAAAAAGGAAAAAGAAGGTTAAAGTCTGCAGAAACTAAAAGAACAAAAGCTCAGGTGGAGCTTGAAAAACAAGCAATAGTAAAAGAAAAAGCTAATAACTTCTATGAACAAAAACTAAGAGATATTGAAAATAAGTCAGTAGAGACTGATGATCGTATTAGAGAGTATGAAGCTAATAAATCAAAAAAAATGGATCTAACTGTAACTAAAAATCGACAGATAGCTGAGATAAACGATCGTTTATCTGAACTTAGAGATGAAAAAGTAGAATACCAAAGAGCAGGTGGAAGTAGAGAAGCCATCTTCGATATAAAGGAACAAGAGAATAAACTAAAAGATGCTAAAAGAAAACTAAGCGAACAACTAAAAGAAGATTTTGAACTTATCAGAAAAGACCAAGAGGTTGTTGATGATCTAAAAAAAGAAAACATACAATTAAAAAAAGATAAAAAACAATTAAGTTACGATAAAAAAGATGAATTTAAAAGAATAGGAAGTAATACTAAAAAAGCTAATAGTAGACTAGAAAAATTAAGTTCAGATTATAAGGAAGCAAAAAAAGCAGCAAAAGTTTCTTCAATAAAAACAAAAAACCTATCACCAGAGGTTGATTCTTTTATGAAGACATTAAAAGCTAGAATTGGTAATAAAAAAGTACTAAAAGGGTCAGATTTACACTCTTTACGAAAGTACTTAAACAAGCAGTATGGAAAAACAGGATCTGATGAAGTTAGAAAAGCAATGAGAGAGGTCATGCATGAACTGTCTTCTTACGCTCAACATGCGGATAATAAAGCTGCAAGGGCAATTAGCGATAGTAAGTCCTTACTAAGAGACTTACCTTTGGAATCTGTTGACGATTTTACCGAAAATAGAAAAGGTACTAAGATCAGACAAAAGACTACATCTAGCAACTTTAACAGGGGATTAGCAGGACTAATGAGTGTTGAAGAGGGGGCAGAGCTTACTGCTAAAAGCGATTTAATGGATTTATTAAAAAGATATAATAGACAGGACTTAATAACAGATGCTGAATTAAATAAAATACTACAATCAACTAAAGAAAATAAAGCTAGTATGTTAGATGCTCTAGTTGCGGTAAAGACTGGAGGTATGGCAGTTGCCCCTGCTGAGAGATCTTTAAGAAGTACAGCAACAAAAGTTCAAGAAATGGCAACTAGAGGAGCAAAGTTTGCAAGTAAAATAGGTAAAAACCCACTAGTCAAAGGACTAGGAAAAGTTGCATTAGGTGCACTACCCCTCGCCACATTTGCTGCAGATTATGCTGAAGCAGGGGATGAGTTTGGTCTAGAAAGTCCACTAGCGAAAGGAGCCTATGCTGCAGTGGAACAGTTAAACCCAACACCAATATCAATAGCTGCAATGAACAGACAAGCCCCTCATCGACAAGCTAAAGCTAGGGAAGCAGGTAAGGCTAATTATGGTAGTTATGAAGCCGGAACCCCTTTAAAGCAGAAACCAGACCGTCAGGTAGTGGCTAAATTAGAGAGTCTCAAAAGTGATGAGAATATTAATTTCGTTTCAACTAAAATGGCTGAAATGGACAGTCCTGCTGCTCAGGATTTTGCTAGGGTACTATCAAAAATTGAGGGAGAAGGTCAAGGTAAGAAAAATACAACGTTGATGGGATTATTACAGCAACCAGCATTTAGAGAGCTGTTACGTAGAGTGGAGAAAGAGGATGAAAGTTGATAATAGAATAGAGCGTATTGAAGATAAGTTAGATAAAGTGCAGCATGATGTTATAGAAATGAGAATTGACATGAAACACATGTTACCTAAAATCGAAGAACATATTGCGGGTGACAAAAAGATTATAAATGAATTAATTCCTGTTCTGGAAAAACTTCCACTAATAGTAGAAATAGCTGAAATACATCAATTTCAAGAATTAAAAAAGAAAGAGAGAAATTTAAAGGTAAAGTACTGGTCTACAAGATTAGGTCTTATTTCAATCATCATCGGAGGAATCGCTGGAATCACTAAGATCTTGGGGATAACTCTCTACTGATTCTGGTAAAAAACTACCTCTAAGTCTTTTTTCTACTTCCTCTATCATTGCATCTTGAGAATCATATATGTCAGTCGAAATAAGCTCCCACATTTGGGCTATAAATGAATCGTAATTTTCAATGGTTAAATCAATTAACATTCCTCTGGATTTTAAATTATTATAGATACAATCATTTCTTGTGTTGTTGTCTTTATACAACGACCTTTGGTCCTCTGATTTATAGTTTAACACTCCTGCTTCTTTTCTTAAAAAATCTAAACACTCTTCAATATCACTAATTTTTTTCTTATAGTACTTTAGTTTATTATCATTTTCATGTTCTTTTAGTTTAATTTCTTTTTTTCTTTTAGCAGCTTTCGCTTTGTATTTTCCTTTTCTTTTTGCTAGTTTTTTTGTTTCGGGTGTAGGATTGAACTTTTTACTCGAAGTAACAATTGTCTCCCCATAGAAAGTATCTAACCATTCCTTTTCTTCTGCTGTCATTGGACGCATCAATTCGTTTCCATTATTGTCGTATATTCCGTTTATGTAATCAGTTTCAATGTAGTCCTGTCGGGACTTCAAATTAACCTCTCTACTGAGGTTAGGGTATTTATAATCACTTCTCTTCTTTTTTGTCATTACGCATCCTTGCCCAAATTTTATCATACCACAGTCGAATTCTACGTCTTCTTTTTGACTCTGGAGGTTCCAAATTAGTTAAATAGTAACTATATCTACCTGATTTTCCTTTTTCAAAGTAGACAGTCATTCTCCTAGCAAACTCAATTGGTGAAACGAATTTACAATAGTTAGTTCGACAATAAGTAACATAATGATAATATAACACGAAAAGAGGAGTTTTACAACCCCCCCCTCTAACGTTACGTTTTTTTAGGTATCTATATACTGTGTTTTGTAAGGAACTAATATCCTTCAATGAATCGTTTGACATTTTTTAGTGGTACTCCATACGTTTCCATTACATCATTTCTGTTACCTGCAAACAGTACAGAAATAACTTGACCTAGGTTATTAACAATAGGTGAGCCCGAGTTACCTCCCCTAGAGTAAACACTAAACCTAAAGGCACTGTGCTCGACAACTCCTGCAATCGACATGGAAGAGTTCTCTTTTCTAAAAATCCGAACAGGTTTACCGTCCTTTTTACTCGTTATAACCGAAATATTAGCTGTTTCGATATACTCGCCTTCAGCCACAGTAAGTGCATACAATTTAGGATGCCCAACGACGTAACTTAGTTCTCCTGTAGATACTTTGTCAGCAATAATCAGAGCTTTTTTAAAGCCTAGGTTATTTTCTACCAAACATAGGTCATGTTCTTCGCTAATTTCAATGACTCTTTTCTTATATTTACGTTTTAAACCGGGGAACTCCACTATCAATCTCTGAGAAGTGTCCTGAAGCTTACAAATGTGTTTGTTAGTGAGAATATAGGTCTTTCCTGAAGAAGCTCTTACGACGAATCCTGTGCCTCCTGATGGGTATCCTTGAGAGGTCTTGCCGAAGATCCTAACTACGGCACTGCCAGTGTCTTGTCTCATTTTCTGTTTGGGGGTTCTAGGGTCGCCACTGCAGGCTGTGATTAAAAATGCTAAAAGAAAGTAAACTACCCTCATTAAAACCTCCGTTTCTTTGGGTGAATAAAGACCACTTTTTGGTCAATGTTTTTTACTGCAACTGACTTACAGTCAAAGCAGGTATGAAGTCTCTCAATATGCTCTTGAGACTTAGATACATTGTACTCTAAACGACATTTGCGATTTGTACAAGTGAATTTTACGGTTTTAGACATAAGTTTATTCCTTTTGCATAGTTTTCAATGGCTTGCAAGTTTGTTCCATTTATTACCATGTATCTATTTTTTCCTAGACTAGGATCAGTTTCGCTAAGTTTCTTTCCGTCTTCCCAGCATAATTGAATACTTCTAATTGCTTCGCCTATAGGGGGTAGTGATTTTATCTCTGGAATACCATCATGTTTGGTCCTGAATACTCTACTAAACGTCCTTTCATACTTAGTCTTTTCCCATTTTTTGGTTTTCATAAAACTAGGTAACTGTTCAATAAAACCGCCACAGATGTCATAAAATTGTAAACTAGGTCTAAGATGTATCTCAAATACAGTACCCTCTATGTATTCAACATTAATTACTCCTGTATAGTCTTGAAATAGATTCCTAACTAGGTTAGCTACAGGAAGAGGTAGAAATGGGTTAGATTCAAATAAAGTAATCTCTCCGTAGAAGTTTGTGTGAGTTGTAAACGCAAATGAGTCCTTTATCGTCCCTTCTAGTATTACGATATCTGCAGTGCCTTGTTGTCCAACCATAAATTCCTGAGCAATCATCCCAGACCAGTCTTCTATCTCGTCTTCTGAATTAACAACATAACAGCCTTTAGATAGACCATCAAAGTTTGTTCTAGGTTTCACTATATAAGGGTAAAAAGAATTATCTGGTATCTCTCTTTCAAGATCGTAGGTGGGAAGATTAGTAAACTTAGCTAAAGCCTGCTTATCATAAACCCAAGAGAATTTAGGGTATCTTTGCCATGCGTAAAAATCATCCCAAGCTAGTAGATCTTTGTCTTTTAGATCTGTTATATATTTAGCTTCCCATCTGTTAAGTCTTTGCATTTTCTTCAACCTTTCTTTTCTTTCGCCATTGTTTTCTTTGTTCTCGTTCTTCTTTTGTTTTCATATCATGGCAGGTTTTACAAACTTTTTGCCAATTATCATAAGGACAAAACATCCTTTCGACAAGAGTGTTCCAATCTACGAACCCATCTTTAACGTCTATCACTGGGTTTATATGGTCATCCTTACATTTTTCCATTTTAATATTTTGTGAAGGAAACTCATCCTTAAGTTTCCTGAAATTGACTTCAGAAGTTCCATCATAACACCAATAATTACAGGCACAACATTCCCATGTTGCAGGGGCTCTTTTAGCGGCTGCTGACATTTCCTTTCTCGGCTCCCACCCATAAGTTAATTTTCTGAGAGCGGATATAATTTTGGGTTTCATTTTTATAGGGTCTATTTTACAAACTCCAGAGCAAGAAGTGCGCCAGCACAAAAAACTAAGACATTTAACGATATAATGCCCACAGTAGAACGTAAGAACTTTACTACAGTCAACTCAGGTTCAAAGGTAAAAGGCTCTACCATATTGTAAGGAAGAAACTCTCCTGTGTCAAATTGTTCTTTTGTGATCTTAAAGCCTGTTTCTTCGTTCTCTAAAATGTATGGATTTATATTAGTTGCAATACTATCTAGTACATCAGTGACTTGGTACTGTTTTTCGTGAGTATTGTGTGACATAATTAAAAGAACAGCTCCATGGGGGTATTCTTTTCTATCAAGGTCAGCTCTAACCAACCCATAATATCCTTGTTTAATCATCTTCTGGCTCCCATGTAAAATATGACATAACATTATCAGAATCGTATATTCTACCATTAACAGGTTCTGAACTCATTATAAGCTCATTTAGGACATCATCGTTAGTTTTTGAAAGAGGTGGTAACATTCCTAACTGTTGTATCCTAGTCAATAACCTTTCGGCTAATTGATAAGCGTTAAGTTGACCCTCGGTTTCCAAGATATTAACCTCTATAATATCTAACATTTCACTTCTCTTCATTTTTATTCCTACTGTACATTTCTTTAAACTTTTCTTTTACTATTTCTTTAGTCTCGGGTTTAGATTTATTTGATTGTTTTTTGGTTATCCTTATTGCGTCTTCTACTGTCATCCCTTCCATCATTCCTGTAATATGGTCGTAATTTCTAGCAAAAGCATCTTCATACTGGTCTAGTCGTCTCTGTAATTGTACGATTTCATTCTTTTGTCTTTTTACTTTAGCTCTCAATTCTCTATTTGCGTCTTTAAGTTTAGCATTATCTTCTTTAGGATAAGTCATCTTTTGAGCCTTTTTATTCATTTACACTCGCTTATGTGTTCGCTATTCTTTTGTTTATTTTAAAAAAAGTACTGGGAAGTTTACCGTTACGATTCTCATATTCTATGCCATTTTTCTTATTGAGAAGACGGTATCTAATTTTTACTGTACCGTCTTCGTATCTGTGATGTACTTTTTTAACAATAAGAACGAGATCAGTATATTCGTTCGTCCATTCGCCAATGTGATTATTTAATTTTTTCAACTAACTTTTCCTCTAATGGTTTAGAAAGTTTTCCATGCAGAAGTCCCGATCCAAAGAATACTACGCCCAAGTAAGCTGAGTCTAAAAAAGTAGACACAATAGAAGCTAGTACTAAAAATATAAACAAGGATACAAAATCTGCAATCCAGTATTTATATTTAGCTTCGATAGTTTGTTTTAATTTATTGATCATTCTTATTCCTTTTTGTTAAGTAAGTATTTAAGGTTTAGTTGCTGGGTTCCAGAGTCCTTTCGGACCGTTTAGGTAGTATTTATTATGTACTCTAATGTTCCAATTACCGTCGATCTTACCTTCTGGTCCAATGTCTTTAGTAAGAGAAAATAGTAAAAAAAATCCAGAATTAATTAAATTCTCTGGGTTATCATCCAATGGTCTTTCTTCTAAAAAAAGAGTAAGTATATTAAAATAATTAAAACCGTGAGCTTCTTTCATAAACTTTATTTTTAATCTCCAGTTGGACATTCTTTTAATTTTGCTAAACATTGAGTTCTCCTTTAAATAAAAATACCATGTTATTAAAAAATAGTCAAATTAAACTTTGGAAAAAAGGTCTAATAAAAGCAGTTATTAAGTCTATACCGCTTATCATTTCAAAGGTTACAGAAAAAATACCAATAGAACTAACTAAAAACATAAGAAAGAAGAATAGAGCAAATGTCCCCATTGTTATTTTTAAAGCTAATTCAAACATTCTGGACCTCATCTTTTGCTTTTGAATACCTATTATCCACTTCGTCACCAAAATCCATAAGATTCTGATACATTATCATAGCATTAACTGCCACCAAAGCTAAGTGGTGAGTTCCTAGTTCTTCGTCTATGTTATCCCCTTGCTGAAACTTTAGGAAATGTCTCATGAGACTATCTGATGCTGTACGAACGTCCATTTTCTTTGCGTAATTCAAATAACCATATTTTTCGTTAGCAGCGGTCATGCTTTTCATCATCTCTAGTATGAAGTCTGGAGATAAATGAGAAAACTGAGGTTTACCTTCGTTGTAACGTAAAGCCCCTCCTTCTGTTGTTGGGGGGGTTTTTTCAATGGCATCTCCAACCCTAAGTTTAGGTTCATCTTTTAATGGAGTTAGGTATTTTTTTGGAATATACCAATAGTTGTCTGGTTTAAGAGTGGACCCTGAAGCTCGAACATCATAATCATTAAGTTTATGGTCTACTATAGTAATAATGTCCCCAACATTAAACAATTCGTCATTGTATTTATTATTTACTTTAAATTTATCACCAACTTTAATACCCATCAATAATCACCTTCCATCATCATATCAGCAAGTCCCAATTGAACTGCCTCTTTTGGTAACAAAATCTTATCAAAATCTAAAATTTTAGTCAAGCCTTCTTTTGTGTACTTTCTCTTTTTCTTATCTTTCTGTCTGTTGTTTATCTTGTCTAAATACTCTTTTACGCAGATGTCTTCTTGATAGTCTAACAGTCTGTTCCACTCAGCTCGGTCTTTGCTTTTACCTATTGCTCCCGACTCCCCGCCGTGAATCATTAAATAACTATTAGCGGTCATACAACGTTCTGTGAACGCTTGTAGGATTACAGTACCCATAGACTCAACCCCTGCGTAACAAATGGCTCTAGAGGGGTTTTTTAGAAGCCTGATAGCGTCTAACATCTTTAACCCAGCACCAACATCTCCACCCTCGGTGGTAATAAGTACTGTGATTGTTCCTGTCTTATAGTTGTCTAGTAAATGTAGAGCTTTTAGGAACTTACTAGCTGATTCTTCGTTAACCTCGTCAAAAAATGTTATTGTTCTAGTTTCTAAACATAAATCGTAGTCGAATAGTTGAGAAATGGCGTCTTTCATGTTACGTTTTCCAAGTTAACATCAAAACTATGGTAAAAACTAGTATTTCTCTCTTTTGTTTCAACATAGTAATTAATCATCATAGCAGGGTGAGAGACGTAACCTAAGTGATCACCAAAGCAGTCATCTGATACTGGTGAAGGTCCGACAATATGTCTGCCGTTATTAGAAACTACCGAAGTGTGGAAGTGTCCTATTCTAATCCCTTTTGCAATGATACCTAGTTGGTTTGCTCTTTTTAGTAGTTGCTTTTCTAAAGCGTTACTATTTGGTTGAATTCCTTTAGCGTGACCGTGTTCGACAATGAAATTGTGACCAAACATATCAAAAGAAGTATACTCTTTTAAAGGTATTTCCCAAGTGACATTGGTTAGCCTTGCTTCAATACATAACATTTCCATAGCTTTATAGATAGTGTAGGTTAAATATCTTTCTCCAGCATTAGTAATAGGTCGGTCCTTAGACTGTCTGTCGTGGTTCCCTGCTATACCAATGATATCTACTTTATGTCCTAACCTAGCAACAGGCAATACTACTTTATAGAAGAACACTCTGATCGATTCTGCCATTTGCCTTGCATCTGAAAACTCACACGAGTGTTGACTATCAGCTCCATGTAAATGTTCCCCTTGCATTAGATCTCCAGCAAAGTTTATTTGTATTTTTGAAATATTATAATCTTTCTCGTGTCTACCGATATCTTTAATTGCATCCTCAGTATACTTCTTTACTCTTTTTTCACAAACTTCTAAATTGTAACTTTTCGTTTTTAATCCAACGTGAACGTCAGATATAAAAAGTTCTACTCCCATATTCTTCTTTTTTTTGCTATACCTTGCCTTGGGTAGATTTTCTTTTTTAACCTTAGATTTTACGATTACTTCATTAATGTCGTCAAGAAAGTTCTCCATTAACGCAAGATGGTCTAGTATAGTATTGTTCTCTTTTCTTAACTTACTGTTTAATTTCTTGGTACTATGCGCTGTTTTGATGTTTTTTAACATTTCGTCAGAAGAAAAGTCGTGATCTTTCCAAGTAGAGTGTAGCTTTCTAACAGCGTTTTCTGTTTTACTTATACCAAACTTCTTTTCAAAATTGATAGCAAGTTGTTTCCAAGAAATGTCGTCTCTATTGCCTTCTTTTACTATAAACTGTAATTGTTCATCCGTGTGCGTATAGCTTTTCATAATTAACTTTCCTTTGCTAAAAGTTTTACCGTGTTGTCATAATAATATTTCATACATATATTTTCCAGAACTGTTCCTTTTCTGTTTCTAGTTTTTCTGATAACCCTAGCCAACATTGCTGCAGGTATTGTTAACGTTAGGTATGCTTTTAGTACATCAATAACTGTAGGTTTTCTTAATTCGAACTTGGAATTTATAATTATCGTGTTGTTTTTAAAGTCAGCTCCTATAAAATGAAGCACACCTCTTTTTTCAAATTCTAAGCATTCATGTTTGTTCATTGTATCTCCAATATATCCTTACTCCAAACCCCAACACACTAATAATTAGTATAACGGAATTGGACCAAGTTTGCAAATTTAGTTGTGTAGGGAAAGATATGTTAGTCTCTATTAGGTCTTGACCTAACAATGCTTCAGACTTTTTTTCTACATAAATGGTGGGAAATAAAAGTTTAATTGTCATAGAACGTTCGCTGTAGGTCTTATTGCTCTCATCACTTGCTTATCTATAGACTGTCCAAGTAGTAATGTAAAAATAACACCAGACTCTTTAATGTTATTTTCCTTTAAGTATATACCTAATTTCTTTCTATGTTCTTCGTTAACTTGATCGTGAACTAGAGGTAATGCTAGTTTTCTTGTTATATCAAAGTAAAGAGCAGTGTATTGTTGTTTTTGGACGCTGTATTTATGTTCAATAACCTGAGCAATCCTATCAAATTCATCCCTAAACTCTTCTGGTATCTGTTCTAGTATTGTCCTATCAACATTACCTTCGACCATAGACTCCCAAAATGTTAGGGGAGAACAACCTTGGAGTATTCTTGCAACTTTTAGATATTCCATTCCTTTAAATTTAACTCTTTCTCCATCCGAAAACCTAACAACAAATCCTTCTTCTCCTGCAGGAATAACTTCTCTTTCTTTGATTAGTTCGTCAATAGAGCTGAAAGACTTCTTTTGAGCGACTTCCATTTTGATTCGAGATCCTATATCGAATAATTCAGAATTTAAATCAATGACATTTTGAAAAGCTCCTAAAAGTATTAACTTTTTATCGTCCCCATAGTCTACTATTATTCTATTTTCAGGATATATAATCTCAACAAGGAGCGTTATGTCTTTAGGGAATCCCGATAGATCGTAATTGCCTAACATACTAGATGCAAATACAGATTGGTCTGAAGAAAAACTCCCTCTAGTGTTGACCCTCCACTCACCATCAAAATGATATATAATACCTAAACTGCCATCAGCTTTTTCATAAACATCGAAATCCTTTCTATGTAATAAGTCTTTTTGTAAATCTAAGTCTAGCTCTCCGTAGTTGAAGAATTTTGGAAAAGCTTGAGCAATAATATTACCTGTTTCGATTTCGTAAACAGTACCTCTTGCGTTTAAAGTATGCTCGTCCCATGCTTTATCGTAAGTGCAAGCATCAGTATAGTTAAAAAGTACGAGTTTTCTGCATGGGGATATTACCTTTCTTAGATGTCCATCTTCTACTCTTTTATCTAGTTCTTTAAAAAGTGTTGTCATATTTCCAGATTACCTCGTCAAACTCGTCCATTAGTGGAGGATAGAAAGACTTCAACATCCTTTCATAAACCTCATCAGGTACTGCCTTACCATTTCTATTCATATTACGCAACTCTAATACTGAAAGAGGTGAAATATACACAATACAACATTTATAGTATTCATCTCCAAAGTGAGAAAGAGATTTTCTTCTACTCTTCTTGTTCATATGTGTCATATCTATAACAACATTATTGTATTGTTTTGCCCAGACATATTGCAGTTGCAGTAACCTATCTATTTCTTTCTGGTCAGCGTTCTTCCATTTTTCATTGTAAGTTCCATTTAGTGAAGAACTTTCTATTAATCCGTCTCTAGATACTACAAAATCGTAATCAGAGATACTAACATGACTTGATTTGCCAGAAGCAGGTAATCCGCATAACAGAGTGAGTCTTTTTGTTTTATCGGAAGGATATCCTCTAGAAGTATATACCGGTTCGTTAACTGAACCCTCTGTACTAGTAAATCTACCTGAATGATCAGCTACCCCAAGCTCATAGAAAGTTTCAGCAGTAAGAACATCATTAGCAAACATTTCCCCAAGTTTGTCAGGTGTTTGTTTAAACACTTGGGTATGTATTGATATTGCTTTAAAAATTGTTAACTTATGTCGGTCAATTAAGTTGCTAAACTTCCAAAAGTTAGCATTTTCTAGAACGTCTAAAGCCATAAAAGCACTAACTGCATCATGATTATAAAAGCACGAATGTCCTTTTTTATTAATAGAATGAACCTTAGGTTTACCAATGTCATGTAGTAAAGTTGCCCATTGTACTAATTCCGATTGATTCTCTGATTGCTTACAGACCATCATAGTGTGAGTCCAAACATCCCCTTCTAAGTGATAAGGATTGAGGTCTTCACCATGATGAGTACATTGTTGCATTTCTTTTACTAATTCTGGATGGTATTTTTGAAACCATATAATTTTCTCTGTCATTGTAGACATTAAAACTCCCCATCGAGTATATTGGCGAAGTTGGGTCTAATCATCTCCGCTGACAACCCCTTTAACATACTAGTCACTATTTTCCTATCTTGTTTTTCTAGGTCCAAGAACTCTTCGTTTTCTACCATGAGGTCTTTTATAACATCTTTATTAAAAGCTCCCAAGATCTGACCAAAGGCTTTCTTGACTTCAACAATTGGACCAATGTAAGATAGTACGTTCCTCAGTCTATTCTCCGTAATGTATTCTTGACCTATCAATACATGCTTCTTAACATGTTCAGGTAGTTCTTTTTGTACACTTTTACCCTCTCCTTTCTTCTTTTCACTCCATTTGGCGTTTTTATTCTTAACAATAGGTCTATCTCCACTAGGGAATCTAACAGGATTGACAGTCTTAATAACCACTCCTTCACAAGTGTTGTTATCAAGTTCAGGAAAACATTTATGTAAGTGACTATTAAAGTCGTTAGGGTAATCTAAACATTCATTTAATTTTCCTCTTTTTAAGATCTCTAATCTAGTTAATCCTGACCTATCAAGCCATTCGTTCATGTGATCGATATTCACATACTCTTCGTTAACTTTCATATCAAAAGCAACAAATTCATTATCTGGTGAATAAAATACACCTTTCTGAACTTTCTTGGCTGAGTTATTTTTATCTACATTATCGTGGGGATATGTTCCTCCGTAAAGTTCACCATGTATAGATATTGAGGTTACGTCTGTGCTTTCTTTATCAAAGAATTTTATCAATCTAACGTGGTTAAATATCTCCAGTATTTTACTTTTATGTTGACTAAGTAAACTATCGGCATTGAAGAATTGACCTATTTCCTCTCCTTGTAAAATAGAAGATCGTTTTCCACAAAGAACAGTTTCACCATCACAATAGAAAGAGAAGTTAGCTCCATGTATTTTTTCTTGAACAACAAACTCTTCATTACTCATATACATTTGCATTTTTTGAATAAATTTGGTTCTGTATGCGTTTTCAATTGATGAATATCTTGTGAATTTCATGACTTATTGTCCCATATTAATTGTTGTGTTTGGTCTGGTGCAGGTTTTTCCACAGTAGACTCTAGAACTTATAGAACCGCTACAGTCAGAAAAATAGCGAGAATATCCACCATCTCTAAACCTATAAACACTACATCCATTATGATTAAATAGAAGATCTATTTTAATATTAGGATTATCAGTACCTGTTTCACTAATTGGATCTTCGCTGCAACTTACTAAAAATACCATTACCAATAAAATTCTCAAAACATTAATCATTTAGCCACCTTTGATCCTAGATACACAGCAGCACCCCCTAAAACGATACCACCAACAAAATATAGAACAGTCTTAAACTGTCCCTTAAGAACCTCTCTTTTAGCCCTCTTAGCCTCTTCCTTGTAAAATTCAGTCCTACCTACATGAACCTTACCCAACTCCCTTAGAACTACCGTTTTAGACTTCTCAAGGTCTAATAGTTCTCTCTCTGTTCTTCTAGCTTGTTCAAACTTCTTATCAATGATGTAACCAGTAAAGGGAGCTGTGTCGCCTTGGTTAATGGGTTTGATTGTCTGAGCAAAAGATAGGTTAATTGATAATATTAGGGCTAGTAGTAGTTTCATTTCTCTTCCTTTTTTAAATACCCTTTTAAAGATAAGAACAATATTGCATGCTTAAATCCTTCATAGGAAGCAGTAGCTTCTTCTAATCCCGACTTTTCTTTATCACCAAAGTATAATTCTTCCCAGTCTAGATAATCTGTACTAGCATTTTCCATTTCTCTTAAAAACTCATCCCTCAATTTCATTTTCAACAGTTAACCTCTTATTTTCACTAATCAGAAATCTCATATCTAGTTTACTCATCGTCAAAGCATACCTCACATAGCCAAGGGGTTTCTTCATGATATCCGTATCCAGTGTACATACTTAACGCTTCAGAATCTTTTCCACAATTTTCACAATTATGTTCTACTTGTTCTTCCAAAAATTCTCCACTTCTTCTGAGTTTAGGTCAGAAGCTCCTTCTTTATTTAAACGGTTAGACTTTTTATCTAACCCATCAATCTTATCGGAAAGGTCTTCTACTTTATCGTCAGACAGACCTTTAGGAAGTTCTTTGGATTTATACTTTGTAAGACCTAGGACTCCCAAAACGAGACCAATGACGACATAGATAATGTTTTCCACTAGTCTTCCTTTACTGTTTCAGCGAATACTCTATCAGTTATTGCATTTGCTGTAGCAACAATTCCAGCAGAAGCCGCTTCATTAAATACCTTATCAACGTTTACGCCATTTTTAATGGCAACCCCATTGCTGAGTTCTAGTATTAGTTTTAATCTGAATTCTTGTTTAGTCATAACGCCTCCTAAGCTCTTTGTTAAGTTTATTGTACTTCTTTTTATAATGCATTGCAAGTCTTTTCTTTTTCTTTCTTGGTAGGTATGATGTTTGAGGTTTTATTTCAAAACGAAAAAGACAAACTAAACTTAGAATATCAGCTTTGTATCCCATTTGACTTGGGGGTTTTTCTTTAAAATTGCCTTCTGCTAGTTGGTCTTCAAGATCTTCCATATCAGGTATCCATTCAAAAAGAACACCTGTTGATTCAAATGTCGTGATTCTATCAAAAGCTTCTGAAAATGTTAACATCCCGAACTTCCAAACCCACCAGAACCTCTTACTGTTACATCTAAATCTTCAACCTCTTCGCTACCAGCATCCCCTAGAGGAACTACTACCAGTTGTCCTATTCTGTCTCCTACTTTATATTCATTACATCTATTTGGAAACTTCATGTCGAATTTAAAAATAATCTCACCTCTATAATCTTGATCAATTACTCCAACTGAGTTTGAGAGTCTCAATGTTGTTTTAGAAATACTACTACGAGGACATAGCAACCCAACTGTACCCTTTGGAATAGCACAAGCTATAGATGTTCCATATGTATATAAACCAGTCTCAGGATCATACACACAGCTTGTGGCAACTAGGTCATACCCTGCGTCTGAGGGATGAGCTTTTTGTGGGATTGTTGCATCTGGTGATAGTTTCTTAAATTTAGTTTTCATTTTTACCCTTGTTGTAAACTTCTTTTAGGATGTCTTTTATTTCACACATGTCCAAACCTCCCTTTGCTAATTTCGCTATTTCAGATCCTTTTTCTAAGAGATAATAATCTTCTGAGTCTCTTTGGTATTTCTGTAATGTGATACTACATAGGTAATTAATAAGAAGGACAGCTTCGTTCAGACCTTCTACGTTAGGGAGGTCTATAGTATTACTCCTTCCGTTAAATTGTTTCAGTTCAGACAATCTTAGGGCGGCATCTACATTTAAAGAATATATACCTCCTTTGTGTTTAAGTTTCATCGTGCCATCTCCTTAATTTATTGTAATAGTTCTAGTTAACAATAAGAACGTGAGCGCAAACTGCTATGTATTTCATATCTTCTGAATTTTTATTTCCTCTAACAGATATTTTGTTATCTTTTCTAATTTAGTATTTTCCTTTGTCATAATTCCTCCAATA
>Ga0307969_1000024_pt1 | contig 86424 bp, 89 predicted proteins | sample OrgLakmetagen710_FD_201841 | JGI IMG/M metagenome (GOLD analysis project Ga0307969, IMG submission 201841) | Saline water microbial communities from Organic Lake, Antarctica - #710 | ecosystem: Environmental > Aquatic > Non-marine Saline and Alkaline > Saline | place: Antarctica: Organic Lake... | reverse complement strand
CGATGGCTGGTTCGAGGATTATAACGAGAACCATCCGCACTCAGGGCTGAAATGGCGCTCGCCCCGCGAGTTCATCGCAGCCCAAAACGCAACCGCCTGAGTGTTCGGTGAAATGGGGGCAAGATCACTGATGAGTGCCAAGAAGATCGACGTTGTTTTGCATGCTGCCGCTTACAAGCATGTGCCGCTGGTGGAATCGAATGCCATCGAGGGCATGCGAAACAACGTCATCGGCACGCGCACCGTCGCCAACGCCGCGCGAGAGGCCGGGGTGGAACGGTTCATCCTTGTGTCCACCGACAAGGCGGTGCGCCCGACGTCGGTAATGGGAGCATCGAAACGCTTTGCCGAGATGATCGTGCAGGATCTCGCCACAAGGTCGCAGGATACGCGGTTCTCGATGGTGCGCTTCGGCAATGTGCTGGGATCGTCGGGGTCGGTCATCCCGACATTCGCCGATCAGATCGCGCGCGGCGGGCCGGTGACCCTGACGCACCCGGATGTGACCCGGTATTTCATGACCATCCCCGAGGCTGTGCGTCTCGTCCTGATGGCCGGCACTTTTGCGCATGACGGGGATGTCTTCGTGCTCGACATGGGTCAGCCCGTGGCAATCCGCGACATAGCACGGCGCATGATCGAAGCGTCGGGGCGCAGCCTCCGGGACGCGGGCAATCCCGACGGTGATATCGCGATCGAGGTCACGGGATTGCGTCCCGGTGAGAAACTGCACGAGGAATTGCTGATTGGGTCTGACATGCTGACCACGCTGCATCCCCGCATCCTGCGCGCACAGGAAGGCCACCTGTCAGAGATAGAGCTGGCCAAGGCGCTGAAGTCGCTGTCCGAGGCAATCGAGACGCGCGACGTGGCGCTGCTGCGCAGCATCCTTGATCAATGGATGGAGCACGAGGAACCCGAAGGCGCCATCAACGAGTGACCCTTGAGGGACCACGCGCTGACATTGCAGTCGCGCTCTCACTCCTCGGTCGAGGCGTCCTCCTCGGAATGTTCCGCGATCCACGCGACCGACACGACCTCTTCGCCCGACCCGGTGTGGAACACCTTGACACCGCCCGCGCCGCGCGACCGGAACGAGATGCCCTTGACCGGCACGCGGATGGATTGTCCGCGCGACGTGGCTAGCATGATCTGATCGTCCGCGCTGACCGGGAACGAGGCAACCAGCGGCCCGCCGCGCATCGCCCGGTCGATCGCCGCAACACCCATGCCGCCGCGCCCGCGCACCGGGTAGTCGTGGCTTGACGACAGCTTGCCGATACCGCGCGCGGTGATCGTCAGGATCAGGCTCTCGGCGGCGCGCATCTCTTCGAAACGCTCGGCACTGATGGCTGTCTCGACGCCGCTCTCGTCATCGGAGCTGGCCTCTTCGGGGGCTCCGGCGGCGGCGCGACGCCGCTTGAGATAGGCCGCGCGTTCCCCCGCGCTCGCGTTGAAATGACCGATCACCGACATCGACACCACGTGGTCCTCGCCCTGCAGGCGGACACCCCGCACGCCAGTCGATTTGCGGCCCTTGAAGACCCGCACATCGGTCACCGGAAAGCGGATCGCGCGCCCCGAACTGGTGATCAGCATCACGTCATCGCCCGGCGAGCAGATGCGCGCATTGACCAGTTCCACCCCCTCGGGCAGATCCATGGCGATCTTGCCGTTGCGCATCACGTTGGTGAAATCCGACAGGGCGTTGCGGCGCACGTCGCCCGCGGATGTGGCAAAGACGATCTGCAGGTTGTCCCAGTCCTCTTCTGGGCGGTCCACCGGCATGATCGCGGCGATCGAGACGCCCGTGGGGATGGGCAGGATGTTGACCATGGCCTTGCCGCGCGAGGTGCGCCCGCCCAAGGGCAGACGCCACGTCTTGAGCTTGTAGACCATGCCTTCGGTCGTGAAGACCAGAAGCGGGGTGTGCGTGTTAGCCACGAACAGCGTCGTGACCACGTCCTCATCCTTGGTCGCCATCCCCGACACGCCCTTGCCGCCGCGTTTCTGCGACCGGAAATCGGCAAGCGCGGTGCGCTTGACGTAACCGCCTTGCGTTACGGTGACGACCATCTCCTCGCGCTCGATCAGGTCTTCGTCCTCGAAATCTCCGGCCCAGTCGATGATTTCTGTGCGGCGCGGCACAGCGAACTGGTCGCGGACCTCTCGCAGCTCGTCCGAGATGATCTGCATGATCCGCTCGCGGCTGGCGAGGATCGCGAGGAAATCCTTGATCTTGCCGGCAAGGTCGCGCAGCTCGTCGGTGACTTCGCGCACACCCAGTTGCGTGAGGCGCTGCAGGCGCAGGTCCAGGATGGCGCGCGCCTGTGTTTCCGACAGGTTGTAGGTACCGTCTTCGTTGGCGGGATGCGTGGGATCGTCGATCAGCGCGATATATTCGAGGATGTCCCCGGCTGGCCACGGCCGCGTCATCAGCCTTTCGCGGGCCTCGGCCGCATCCGCCGAGGACCGGATCGTCGCCACGACCTCGTCCACGTTGCTGACCGCCACGGCCAGACCGCAAAGCACATGCGCCCGCTCGCGGGCCTTGCGCAGGTCATGCGCGGTGCGCCGCGCGACCACCTCTTCGCGGAACTGCACGAAGAGCGATAGGAACCGGTGCAGCGTCAGCTGTTCGGGCTTGCCGCCGTTCAGGGCCAGCATGTTGCACCCGAACGAGGTCTGCATCGGGGTGAACCGGAAAAGCTGGTTGAGCACCACGTCCGGGGTCGCGTCGCGCTTGAGCTCAACCACCACGCGTACGCCGGTGCGGTCAGACTCGTCCTGCACATGCGCGATCCCCTCGATCCGCTTTTCGCGGGCGGCCTCGGCGATCTTCTCGATCATCGTGGCCTTGTTGACCTGGTAGGGGACCTCGTCGATGATGATCGCAAAACGGTCCTTGCGCAATTCCTCGATGCGGGTCTTGGCGCGGATCACGACGCTGCCGCGCCCCTCCAGATACGCCTTCCGCGCGCCCGACCGGCCCAGCATGATCCCGCCCGTGGGAAAGTCCGGCCCCGGCACGTATTTGATGAGATCGGCACTTTCGAGGTCGGGGTCGTCGATCAGTGCGAGCGTCGCGTCGATCACCTCGCCCAGATTGTGCGGCGGGATGTTGGTCGCCATGCCCACGGCAATGCCGCCCGCGCCATTGACCAGCATGTTGGGAAAGCGCGCGGGCAGGACGGTCGGTTCGCGGTCCTTCCCGTCGTAATTATCCTGGAAATCGACGGTCTCTTTCTCGATATCGGCCATCAGGTAGGCCGAGGGCTTGTCCATGCGCACCTCGGTATAACGCATGGCCGCCGCGTTATCGCCATCCATCGAGCCGAAATTGCCCTGCCCATCCAGCAGCGGCAACGACATAGAGAAATCCTGCGCCATTCGCACCAGCGCGTCGTAGATCGCCGAATCGCCATGCGGGTGGTATTTGCCCATCACGTCGCCCACGGCGCGCGCCGATTTGCGGTAGGGCTTGTCATGCGTGTTGCCGCCCTCATGCATGGCGTAGAGGATGCGCCGGTGCACAGGTTTCAGGCCATCGCGCAGATCGGGGATCGCGCGGCTGACGATCACGCTCATCGCGTAATCAAGATACGACGTCTTCATCTCATGCGTGATGGAAACCTGCGGCCCGTCATATTCGGGCGGATTTTCGTCTGTCATGTCAGGGGGTTGAGGCGTATCGCTCACGATTTTTACCGTCCTGTGATCTGGCGCAATATCTTGTCATCATACCTTATCAGAGCCACGACATCGGGGGCAATGGCTCAGGAATGCCGCGTTTATCAGCCGCAAGGATTGAGTGATAACATGCTGTTTTTATTGAAAAGTAATTTCTTTCGGGCATCATCGAAGGGCAAGCAGCAAAGGAGCGACACATGGAGATCTCTGAAACCGAACTGATGCTAAAGGGATACGGGCTGACCACGGCGGAATTCTTCTACCGGATGCCCGATCACCAAAGCGTGCTCAACAGCTATCTCTGGCAGGATTACGACGTGGCCCCCGATCATCCGAAACTCTTCGAATTCGTCGAGTTCTGGCAGCGCGAGATCGAGGGCCCTCTGCATTCGGTGCGCTTCACCCATCGCAAATTGGTCGCCGCCGGCGAGTGGCGCAACGTGGTCGGAGAATTCACGATCAACTGAGCCGGGTCCGGCACGCGCTCAAAAGGGTGTGAGTCCTTGCCGGCGATCCTTGTTGCTCTGGCGCCAAGGGTCTATGTCCCAAGCATAACCGATTGCATGGACAAAGGACCCCGACATGCTGATGACATTACGCGCCGCCTGCGTCGCGGCGGCGACGGCTATCGTGCCGGCAATGGCCCAAGCAGAGCTCGGCCCGCTGGTGGAGCCGTCGGACTTGCGCGCGGCGATGACCACGACAAAGCCCACCGTGCTGGATATCCGCAGCGAGGACGCCTACAACGAGGGTCATGTGCCGGGCGCGCTGAACGCGCCTTACGGTCTTTTTCGAGGCCCCTCGGACAACCCCGGCCAGCTCGTTTCCGTCGAGCACATGACGCAGGTGCTGCGCGGCCTTGGGATCAAGGCCGACACACCCGTCGTCGTGGTTCACCAGGGCACCGACCAGACCGATTTCGGCGGCGCCGCGCGGGTCTACTGGACGCTGAAAACCAGCGGTGTCAGGCCGCTTGCCATCCTGAATGGCGGCATGAACGCCTGGACCGCCGCCGATCAGGAAGTGGCGACCGGCCCGGCCCCCGAGGTCACCCCTAGCGAGATCACCGTCAGCTATTCTGATAAATGGCTGGCGACGCGTCAGGATGTGAAGGCCATCGTCGACGGCGAGGACACCGCTCAACTGGTCGATGCGCGCCCCGAGGCATTTTATGAAGGCCGCACCAAGCACGGCGCGGCCGCCCAGCCCGGCACCCTGCCGCAATCGCGCTATTTCACGCATGATCGATGGTTCGGCGGCGACGAGCCCGCGCGCATCAACCCCGAGCTCATCCGGCAACTGGCAAGCGAGAACGGCTTTGGGCAGGACGACAGCCTCGTGTCGTTCTGCAACACCGGTCACTGGGCCGCGACCAACTGGTTTGCGTTGAGCGAGGTTGCGGGCATAGAGACTGTGCGTCTTTACCCTGAATCGGTCGTCGGTTGGTCGAACGCGGGCTACGACATGGCCAACGTGCCCGGCCTGTTCGAGAACCTCTATAACAAGATCTTCGGCCGCTACTGACGACCCAAGACCTGGAGCAGGCCGTGAGCACCGCATCAGACATCACCACTTCCGAGCCAACCGCGCCCGGCGTCATGTCGCGCGCATCGATGCTGGTGTGCGTGGCGGCGATAGTCCTTGTCGTGGCCCTCTTTGCCGGGCCGCGTTACGGGCTGCTCTTGCTGATCGGGCTGGGGTTCGGGCTGGCGCTTGAGGGCTTTCGCTTTGGCTTTACCGGCCCGTGGCGTCGCATGATCCTCGCGCGTGACCCCTCGGGGCTGATCGCCCAGCTTGTCTGCATCGGCATCGTGGCTATGGCCGCCTTTCCGCTGCTGGCCGCGAACGGCGCCGAGCTGAAGGGCGCGCATGCCCCAATCGGCATGGCGATGATCGGCGGCGCCTTCGTGTTCGGGGCATGCATGCAGCTGGTGCTCGGCTGCGGCTCCGGCACTTTGATCAATGCCGGCAGTGGCAATGCCGTGGGCGCCGTCGCGCTGCCCTTCTTCGCGATCGGCAGCTTCGCCGGCGCCTACCACCTGTCGTGGTGGACATCGCTCGGCAGCCTCCCGATGATGACGCTTTCGGGGACCGACGGGCTGATGGTCACACTGGCGGGCCTCGTGGCTCTCGCGGGGTTGGCGTTCCTGCTGCGCGCCAAGGGCACGTTCCATATGCCGGCGCGCTATGTCGGCGCAATCGTGGTGCTGGCCGGGCTTGCGATCCTGCACCTCGTGGTCGCTGGACAGCCCTGGGGTGTCGTCTATGGCCTCGGCCTCTGGGTGGCCAAGGGTGTGGTTGCGGTCGGCGGGGATCTGTCCGGGTCCACCTTCTGGGCGGCGCCCGCGAATGCCGCGCAGGTCGAGGCGAGCCTTCTGACCGATATCACCTCTCTGACCGATCTGGGGCTGATCGGCGGTGCGGCTCTTGTGGCGTGGTGGCGCGCGGGCCTCGCCTCGCCCGCGGGCAAGCTTCCGGCGCGGGCGTGGCTTGCGGTGATCGTCGCGGGGCTGGTGCTGGGCTACAGTTCGCGCCTGGCATTTGGCTGCAATATCGGTGCGTTCTTCAGCGGGATCGGCACAGGCTCGGCGCATGGCTGGGTTTGGTTCGTCGCGGCCTTCGCAGGGTCCTGGGCCGGGATCCGCCTTCGTCCATATCTCGGGCTGGAGGCGCGGCGATGAGGCGTGTTCATGTAACGCTGCTAGTGGGGCTCGGCCTGACCGGGGTGCTGGTTCTCGATCATGTCCAGTCGCAACCACTCAACCCCTTCACGGCGCCGCCGGTGCTGGCGCTCGGCTCTGGCATGGCCCCAACGGGCGCGCATTGTGCGGCCCCGGCACCGGGGCAATAACCGCGCGCATTGATCCGGCGCGAGACATGCTTCGGTCACAGGCGTCGCGCATCACGACGGGTTGAGATACGCGCTTGGATCCACGCTTTCGAAGCCGTCGCGCACCTCGAAATGCAGGACGGAGGAATCGGTCCGGATTTCGGCGATCTTCTGCCCGCGCGTGACCGCATCCCCCCGTTCGACCGCGACACCGGTGACATTGGAATAGACCGTCAGCAGGTTGCCATCGTGCTTGATCACGATGATCGGAACCCCGTTCGTATCCTCTGTGATCGCGGCAACGGTGCCCGCATCCGCGGCACTCACGGCCGTGCCGGCCTCTGCGGCGATGTCGATGCCTTCATTGCTGCCGCGGGCATAATCGCGCACGATATCTCCCCCAACCGGCCGGGCCATCCGGGCGTCGCTCGGTCCGCTCTGATCACTGCCGAGATCGGGTGCGGCGACGGTCTCGGCTGGAGCAGCGGCGGGCTCTGTATCTTCCTCTGGCAGAGGGGTGGACGCGCTTGGCGGTGTGGGCGAGGGCGAGCCGCTGCCGGGGCGTGTCACGTTTGCCTCTTCGGTCTCTCTGTCGGCACCGTTCTCTGGCGACACGGGGATCAGCAGGAATTGTCCCTCGCGCACGGTGAAATCGGAATCCAGACCGTTCCAGTCGGCAAGCGCGCGGACCGACACGTCATAGAGCCGGGCGATGCTGTAGGCCGTTTCGCCGCGTTCCACCTTGTGGCGCACCGGCTCTGTTCCGACCTTTTTAGCGGGCTCGAGCGTCGAGGTCTCGACGCTCTGGTCGTCCGCCCGCTGGATCGCCTCGCCGGCGAGGCTGTCGATATCCACGTCATCGGGAGACCGTATCGGGCCGCCTTCGGGTTCCGCGACACGGGTGGGCAGGGCGATGACTTCGCCCGCGAGCAGCGGATCGCCCGTCTGGATACCGTTATAGCGGGCCAGTTCCTGCGCATCCGTGCCGATCCGCGTGGCAAGACGGGCCAGGGTGTCACCGCGCCGTGCGACGGCGACCTGGTAGCCGGGATAAGAGATGATGCCGCGGTCGTCTGGCGCGGGCCTCTCGGCATCGGCCCCGCGCGCTGCCTGGGTCGTGCTGGGTGCGTCGCCGAACGCCCCGCGCAGATCCGTGTCCACCGGACGGTCGCAGGCCGCGATCGCGAGGCCCAGACCCGCGCCGAGCGCCAGGTTTCTCGGAAAGTGGCGCATGTCGATCATCCTCTGTCCTGCCCTGTTGTTCTTGGCCAAGCCCTCGTTGCTGGGGCGGCCGCGCCTCATGTGTTCACCCGTCACGTCCCAGCCCTTCGACCAGAGGCACGAAGCGCACTGGGCGCATCTCGTCATACTCGACCCCGGTCTCGTGCCGGGTCACGCGGATGAGATGCTGCACGGTATCCGACTGACCTACCGGCAGTACCATGATACCGCCGATCTTCAACTGCGCCAAGAGCGGGCCGGGCGGATCCTCTGCCGCCGCTGTCACGATGATCCTGTCGAACGGCGCCTGATCGGGCAGCCCGAAGCTGCCATCGGCGGTGATTGCCGTGATGTTGGTCAGATCGAGACTGCGGAAGACCTCCGACGCCTCACTCACCAGTCGCCGATGGCGATCCACGGTGTACACCCGGCGCGCAAGCTGGCTTAGGATCGCCGCCTGATAGCCGGACCCGGTGCCCACCTCGAGCACCTTGTCGCGGCTACTGACCTTGAGCGCTTGCGTCATCAGCCCCACCACCGAGGGCTGGCTGATCGTCTGACCGCACGCGATCGGCAGCGGCATGTCCTCGTAGGCGCGGTCGGTGAAATACCCGCGGATGAACGGCGCACGGTCGATCTTTTCCATCGCCGTCAGCACGCGCGCATCCGTCACCCCCTTGGAGCGCAGAGCGAACAGGAACTGCATCTTGCGTTCGGCGTTATCGGGTGCGTCATCGCTCATTCGATCGCTTTCAGCGCCTCCAGCGCATCATGCGCGGTGAGATCCGCGCGCATCGGCGTGACCGAGATATAGCCCTGGAGATTCACATCCGCGTCCGATCCGGGACTCGTCGGTTCGTGCTGCGGCGCGCCCGTGACCCACAGGAAGCGCCGTCCCGACGGTGCCGTGTAGGGTTCGACGCCAAAGCCCATGTCGCGGCGGAAGCCCTGGCGCGCGGCGCGCAGGCCCTTGACGCCCGAGGCGGGCACGGGGGGAAAGTTGATGTTGTAGAAAATGCCGTAGTCGTCGTGGCTCCAGACGCCCTTGTCGAGCAGGCGCTGCAAGGTGGCCAGCCCGTGCATGCGGGCGGCTTCGAACGTGTCATCGAGATCGCGGTTGTCGGGGCCGTAGAACTGGCTGAGGGCGACGGCAGGGACGCCCTGCAGCGCGGCCTCCATCGCGGCGCCCACGGTGCCGGAATAGACCGTGTTCTCGGCGGCGTTGTTGCCGCGATTGACGCCCGACAGGACGAGATCGGGCCGTGCATCCTTCATCACGTCGTGTAGCCCCGCAAGCACGCAATCAGCGGGGCTGCCCTCGGCGGCATAACGGCGCTCTGCCATTTTCGAGATCATCATTGGGCGGGTGTAGGATATGCAGTGCCCGACCCCCGATTGCTCGAAGGCCGGCGCCACGGTCCAGACCTCACCATCCGGGCCGGCCAATGCGTTCGCGATCTCGTCGAGCACGGCGAGGCCCGGCGCGTTGATGCCGTCATCATTGGTGATCAGAATGCGCATGCGCGTGCCCCGGTGGTTTCGCTTCTCGGCCCCCTGTGTAGCGGCGTGCCGGTTGAGGGGCAAGCCGCGCGACCTTACAGTTGAAATAGAAGGCGCGCCGCCTCGTCACGCGGATCGCTAAGCCCTGCTCGGTCCTCGCCGGGATAAAAGCGCGCGCGGGTCGCGGTTGGCATCGGCTGCGGCGTCAGGACATGCACGCGCGGCCCGGTCCGGACGGTCTCGGCCTGCCAGCTGCGGGCAAGGGCGATCTGCGCCGCCTTGGTGGCGCCGTAGCTGCCGAAGAACGTTGCCCCCACATTCGGGTCATCGAAGAACATCGCCTGGCCGTGCTCGCCCAGAAGCGGCGCGATGAACGGGATGAGGGTGCCCATGGCGGTGACGTTGCAGGCGACGGATTTCGTCCAGTCGCTCTCGGACAGGTGTGCGGCAGGCGTCAGCGGCGCGGCATGCACCGCGGTGTGAACCCAGATCGCGAGCCCCCCCCAGCGGTCATGGATGGCGCGGCAGAGCTGCGCGAGTTTCTGGTTTTCCGTGATGCTCATCGGTGCGAGCGTGGCCTGCCCGCCGCGGGCCTTGATCCGGTCGTCAAGCTCTTCGAGCGCGCCGGTGGTGCGCGCAACCGCGACGATGTGATGGGTCGGGGCCAGCGCCTCGGCCATTGCGGCGCCGAGGCCGCGCGAGGCCCCGGTCACGAGGGCTACGGGAGCGGCTTCATCCTGTGTCATGCCATGCAAATCCCATCCGGCGCGCGCGTGTTCAAGGACAATCGCTTGACTTTCGCAGCAGCGCAGCGAAAAACTGCATCCCGAAGATGTACTCAAGAAGGGATGCCAGATGACGCGTGCCAAAGTTCTAGCCAAGGCCGTTCCCGGCCACGAAAGCCTGTTTCGCAAAGCGGGGCTTGTTCTCGGCGGATCGTTCCTGATCGCGATTGCCGCGCAGGTCAGCGTGCCGTTTTTTCCCGTGCCGATGACACTGTCGACGCTGGCGGTGCTGCTGGTGGGTCTGACACTTGGGTCGCGGCTCGGGGCGGCGGCGTTGCTGGCCTATCTAGCCGAAGGAGCCATGGGCCTGCCGGTTTTCGCTGGTGGCATGAGCAGCGCCTCGCTGGTGGGGCCGACCGCCGGGTTCCTTTACGGATATGTCGGCATGGCGTGGCTTGCCGGGCTCGCGGTAGAAAAGGGTCTGGCCCGCGGGGTCGTGTCGACCGCAATCTGCGGCATCGTGGTTTCGGCGCTGCTGTACCTGCCGGGCCTGGCATGGCCGGCGGCGGTGATGGGTACCAGCGCGCCGGACCTCTGGGCGCACTGGATGGGCCCGTTCCTGATCGGCGATGCGGTCAAGGCCGTGATCGCGTCGATGGTCGTCTGGGGCGGCTGGAAAGCGCTGCAGATGCGCCGCGGCTGACACCGACGCAGAGATCAAGAAAGGCCGTGCCCGGTGATCCGGGCACGGCCTTTTTCATGGCACCTTTGGTGCTTATCGGTGCTCAGTGGCTCGGAAGGCGCAGCCGTTCCGTTTGGTCCTCACGGCTGAGGGCGATAACACCCTCGCCGATTGCCGTGACGGTCACCCGGTCGAGCGTGTCCCCGACCTGCAACACGTGCACCTTGCCGCCATGCCGCAAGAGGGCGCGTCCCACCGAGGGACCGTGCATCGTTCCTACGAGGGTCATGCCAGCGTGCGACTGCGCGCTTTCCCGTGACCCCGTCGCCAATGTGGCAACGCGTGTGTCGCTGTGATCTGTCATGAGTTGCCTCACCTTTTCCGTATACTAATAAAGTGTATGCAACTTTGTTGCCGACGGAAAGCCCCGTTCCCGAGTTTCAGCAGAACCCTGCCACATAGGGGCAGGAAACGGACGCCCAGGCGATGAAGAAAGGCCTATTCGGCGGCCTCGACCTTCATCTGAAAGCCCTGTTCTATCTGGTCCGAAGGGACCACGGGATAATCGCCGGAAAAACAGGCGTCGCAATACTGCGGGCACGCATTGTCACGCCCATCGGGTACGCCGACGGCGCGATAGAGCCCGTCCAGCGAGATGAAGCGCAGGCTGTCGACGGTCAGATGCGCGCGCATTTCCTCTTCGGACATGCTGGCGGCAAGCAGTTTCTCGCGCTGCGGCGTGTCCACACCGTAAAAGCACGGCCAAGAGGTTGGCGGCGACGCGATACGGAAATGCACCTCCTTGGCGCCGGCATCGAGGATCATCTCCTTGATCTTGCGGCTGGTGGTGCCGCGCACGACGCTGTCATCGACGAGGATCACGCGCTTGCCCTCGATCAGGGCACGGTTGACGTTGAGCTTCAGGCGTACGCCCATGTTGCGGATCTGCTCTGTCGGCTCGATGAAGGTGCGGCCCACGTATTGATTGCGGATGATCCCCATGGCGAAGGGGATGCCGGATTCGTGACTGTAGCCGATCGCGGCGGGCGTGCCGCTGTCGGGCACGGGGCAGACGAGATCGGCCTCGACCGGCGCCTCGCGGGCCAGCTCCACGCCGATCTGGTGCCGCGTCTCGTAGACCGACCGCCCACCGATGATCGAATCGGGGCGCGAGAAGTAGACATGCTCGAAGATGCAAAAGCGCGGCTGTCTGGGCCGGAAGGGGAAATGGCTTTCGACACCGTCCTTTTCCGATATCACGACCATCTCGCCGGGCGCCACCTCGCGCACGAAGCGCGCGCCGAGGATATCGAGTGCGCAGGTCTCCGACGACAGCACCCAGCCCTCGCCAAGTTGCCCCAGCACCAGCGGACGCACGCCAAGCGGGTCCCGCACGCCGATCAGCTTGGTCCGGGTCATCGCCACGATCGAGAACGCCCCCTCGACCCGGCGCAGCGCGTCCTCCATCCGCTCGGGGATGGTGCGCTGAAGCGAGCGGGCCATCAGGTGAATGATGCACTCGCTGTCCGATCCCGACTGGAAGATCGAGCCGCGGTCGATGAGTTCGCGGCGCAGCGCGTCGGCATTGGTGATGTTGCCGTTATGCGCGATGGCGGCACCGCCCATCGAGAATTCGCCGAAAAAGGGCTGCACGTCGCGCATCTGCGTCGGCCCCTTCGCACCCGAGGTGGAATACCGCACATGGCCGATGGCCAGTGGCCCGGGCAGCGTCTCCATGAGGCTCTGACGGGTGAAGTTGTCGCGGACATAGCCGAAGCGGCGCGCGCTGTTGAAGCCAAGCTCGGCGTCGTGGCTGACGATGCCACCGGCTTCCTGGCCGCGATGTTGCAGGGCGTGAAGCCCAAGGGCGACGAAATTGGCCGCGTCAGCGAGGCCTATGACGCCATAAACGCCACACTCCTCCCGCAGCGTGTCATCGTCGAACGGGTGGGCGGGGGGCATTTGCGTGGACAAGAGTGGCAGCTCCGAATCCTGTGTCTGTCGCTTGCGCTGTACATAAGCCTTCGAAGGCGACATGTCACGAAACTATCACATGCAGGTGACCGCGCCGGAACGCTGCGTCACGTTTCCGGCACTTCACAGGCGCCGATCAAGTCTTCGTATTGACGGGTGATCCAGCCAAGGGCCTCTTCGGGGTTGTTGTCCTCGATATTGCCGGTGAGCTGCGAGAAGACCTGCGCCGAACGGCTGTCGTCGATCATCGCCACCGATTGCGACCCGATCACGATGTCGTAGACGAAATACGCGATCGCGATCAGCAGCACGCCGCGCGCCGCGCCGAACACGAAGCCAAGCCCCTGATCGACCCCGCCAAGGACCGAACGTTGCACCAGCGACGAGAAGAGTGGTGTTATAAGCGAGGCCACGATCAGCGCCAGGGCGAACACGACCGCGAAGGCGGCGATCATGGACAATTCGCAACTGCCGGCGATGAACTCGCCCAGGACCGGCACTTCCTTGACCAGCGGCTCGACCTGCGGGGCAAAGATGAAGGCGACGAACCCCGCCGCCACCCAGCCGGCAATGGCCAGCGTCTCGCGCACCAGACCGCGCGAATAGGCCAGCAGCGCCGACACGATGATGAACAGCGCCACGGCACCGTCGATGATGGTGAAACCCTGCATATACCCCTGTCCTGTTCCCTTGGACGCGCCTAGCCTGCGCCGAAAATGTCATCAACGAACGCGGTCAGGTCGCCCATTCGGGTGAGGCTCAGACCGCTGTCCTCTCCGGTCTTGCCGCCCGAGGGGATGATGGCGGACGTGAAACCAAGTTTTTGCGCCTCTTTCAACCTGTTTTCAGTTTGGCCCACGGGCCGCAGCGCGCCCGACAGGCTGATTTCCCCGAAAATCACCGTCTCCGCGGGCAGGGCGGTGTCCTCGCGCGCGCTCAGCAAGGCCGCGGCGACGGCGAGATCGGCCGCCGGTTCGGATATCCGCAGGCCGCCGGCCACGTTGAGATAGACGTCGAGCCCGGCAAACGGGATGCCGCAGCGCGCTTCGAGCACGGCAAGGATCATCGCCAGCCGGGCGCCGTCCCAGCCCACCACCGCGCGGCGGGGCTGCGCATGCGGGGTGGGGGCCACAAGCGCCTGCATCTCGACCAGCACGGGGCGAGTGCCCTCGATCCCCGAGAACACGACCGAGCCGGGCGAGGGCGCGCCGCGCCCCGACAGGAACAGTTCGGACGGGTTAGCGACCTCGGCCAGGCCGGCGCCGGTCATCTCAAACACGCCGATCTCGTCGGCGGGGCCAAAGCGGTTCTTGACGCTGCGCAGGATACGGAACTGATGCCCGCGCTCCCCCTCGAAATAGAGCACGCAATCGACCATGTGCTCGACCACACGCGGTCCGGCGATCTGGCCATCCTTGGTGACATGGCCCACAAGGATGACGCAGGTGCCAAACCGCTTGGCAAAACGTGTCAGCTCATGTGCTGCGGCGCGAACTTGTGACACGCTTCCGGGCGCAGCCTCGACCGTGTCCGACCAGATGGTCTGGACCGAGTCGATGATCACGAGGTCCGGTTTCTCGGTCTCCAGCGTGGTCAGGATATCGCGCAGCGAGGTGGCCGCGGCCAGTTTGACCGCCGCGCTTTCCAGCCCGAGGCGCTGCGCGCGCATCCGCACCTGCGCACTGGCCTCTTCGCCCGACACGTAGAAGGTGCATAGCCCCGCATCCGCGAACTTTGCGGCGGCCTGCAGCAACAAGGTCGACTTGCCGATGCCGGGATCGCCACCAACGAGGATCGCGCTGGATGGCACGAGCCCGCCTCCGAGGACGCGGTCCAGCTCTCCGATGCCCGAACAGGTGCGCGGCGGCGGGGCCTCTTGCGTCGCAAGATCGGTCAGCGCCAGTTGCGCGCCGCGCTTTCCGCCAAGTGTCTTGCCCTTGGGGCCGGTCGACAGCGGCACGTCTTCCTGGATCGTGTTCCACGCGCCGCAGGCGTCGCAGCGGCCCGACCACCGGGTATGCGCAGCGCCACAGGCCGTGCAGGAGAAGGATCCGGGTTTTGCCATGCGGCGGTCATGCCCCAAGCCAAGAGGGTGGTCAAACCCCAAATACCGCCGCATTGGCTGGATCGCCTTGAACGCGGGGGCGGTCTGCGACACATATTGGACTAGGGTCGCATGCACGCAGCGACGGCCCCGAACGTCCGAAGGAGCCACGCCATGCAACTGACCGAGATCACCTTCTCCGGGGCGACGCCGATCGATGGCTACGGGCCGGGCTTTTTCCGTGTCGCCGGCGAGGTCGTCAAAGGCCCGATCCTCGTGACCATCGAATGGGCGCGAAACTGGGGCGGCTATGACGACAGCGCGCCCCTACTGAATTTGCTGGACGATGTGGACGTGATCTTCATCGGCACCGGTGCCGAGACCGCGCATATCCCGTCCAGCCTGCGCCGGACGCTCGAAGACGCCGAAATCGGTGTCGAAGTCATGAGTTCGCCAGCGGCCTGCAGGACATACAACGTGCTCTTGTCCGAAGGGCGGCGGGTCGCGGTCGCCGCGCTGCCCGTCTGATCCCGCACGGGTTTCCTGCTTTTCCGTGCCCGGTGCGTGGGGTAGAGCAGGTCGCATGACACTGACCGTCACCGATCTGAGCATTGCGCGCGGCGGTATTCCCGTGCTGGAGGGGCTGAGCCTGACGCTGGAGGCAGGGCACGCGCTGGTGCTGCGCGGTCCCAACGGCATCGGCAAGACGACGTTGCTGCGTACCATTGCCGGGTTGCAGCCACCGCTTGGTGGCACCGTGTCGGCACCCGAAGAGAGCCTCGTTTATGCCGGCCATGCCGATGGCATCAAGCCGACGCTGACGGTGGGTGAAAACCTGACCTTCTGGGCGCAGGCCTTTGGCAATCACGACACCGCGCCCGCCCTCGACGCGTACCATCTGACCCCGCTGGCGGGCCGCGTGGCCGGCGCGCTGTCGGCCGGGCAAAAGCGCCGGCTGGGGCTTGCGCGGCTGCTGGTGACGGGGCGCGCGATCTGGGTGCTCGACGAGCCGACCGTGTCGCTCGATGTCTCGGCCGTGGCGATGTTCGTGGCCGTCATGCGTGCCCATCTGAAGGCTGGAGGGATTGCTTTGATCGCCACGCATATCGACCTCGGCCTGCCCGAGGCGCAGGTGCTGGACGTCGCAAGTTACCGCGCCAAGCCATTGGATATGAACGATTTCGACGGGGCATTCCTGTGATCGCGCTGCTGCGCCGTGACATGAGGCTGGCGATGCGCGCAGGTGGGGGCTTTGGCCTTGGACTGTCATTTTTCCTGATTGTCGTGGTGCTGGTGCCGTTCGGTGTCGGCCCGCAAACGGCGATCCTGTCGACGATCGCGCCGGGCATCCTGTGGATCGGCGCGCTCTTGGCGTGCCTTCTGTCGCTCGACCGGATCTTCGCGCTCGACTGGGAGGATGGCAGCCTCGACCTGCTGGCGACCTCGCCCTTGCCGATGGAGGGGCTGGTCGCGGTCAAGTCGCTGGCGCACTGGTTGACCACGGGCCTGCCGCTGGTGCTGGCCGCGCCCGTGCTGGGCGTGCTTTTGAACCTGCCGGGGCCGGGCTTTGGCTGGCTGACACTGTCGCTTTTCATCGGCACGCCGGCGCTGAGTGTGATCGGCACGTTCGGCGCGGCGCTGACCGTGGGGCTGAAACGCGGCGGGCTGCTTTTGAGCCTGCTTGTGCTGCCTTTATACGTGCCTACATTGATCTTCGGGGCAGACGTGGCGCGGCGCGGCGCCGAAGGGTTGGAGACCACGACGCCGCTTTTCCTGCTGGCGGGTATCACCTGCGGCACGATCGCCCTTTTGCCTTTCGCCTCGGCTGCGGTATTGAAGGTCAACCTGAGATGACACATCTTCGACGACCAAAGGAGACGGGATGAGCCGCAATTCTCTGTGGGAATACGCCAACCCCCGCAAGTTCCTGCAAACAACAGATATTGTTCTGCCGTGGGTGGCGTGGTTCGCGGCGGTGACGCTGGTTCTGGGGCTGGTATGGGGGTTTTTCTTCACGCCGGACGATTACCGGCAAGGATCGACCGTCAAGATCGTCTACCTGCATGTGCCCGCGGCGCTGATGGCCATCAATGCGTGGATCATGATGCTGGTCGCCTCGCTGATCTGGATCATCCGCCGGCATCATGTCAGCGCGCTTGCGGCGCGCGCGGCGGCGCCGGTGGGGATGGTGATGACGGTGATCGCGCTGCTGACCGGGGCGCTCTGGGGCCAGCCGATGTGGGGCACGTGGTGGGCCTGGGATCCGCGGCTGACCTCGTTTCTAATACTTTTTCTCTTTTATCTCGGGTACATGGCCTTGTGGGAGGCGATCGAGAATGACGACACCGCCGCCGATCTCACCTCGATCCTGTGTCTTGTCGGGTCGGTCTTCGCGTTGCTCAGCCGCTACGCCGTGAACTTCTGGAGCCAGGGGTTGCACCAGGGGGCGTCGCTATCGGTGCAGTCGGGCGAGCGAATGGCGATGACCTTCAAGCTGCCGCTTTACGTCAGCATGGCAGCTTTTGCATTACTTTTCATAGCCTTGGTACTGGTGCGCACGCGGACCGAAATCCGCGCGCGGCGGATGCGGGCGCTTCTGGCGCGGGAACGGATGGGAGGGGCCTGATGCCGGATCTTGGCAAATATGCAGAGGCGGTTCTGACGTCCTACGCGATCTCGCTGGTGTTGCTCGCGGCCATCGTTCTGCTCAGCCTGCGCCGATCACGGCGCGTGAAGAAAGAGCTGCAAGAGATTGAAGAAAAGGTGAAATCCAATGGCTAGAGTGTCGCCTCTGATGCTGGCCCCGGTGGTGATTTTCGCAGGGTTCGCAGGCCTCGCCTTCATCGGGTTGGGCCGCGAAAATCCCGACGAGTTGCCGTCGGCACTGACCGGCAAGGCGGCACCGGAGGTGGCGCTGACACCATTGGGGGATAAAAAAAGCTTTACAAACGAGGATTTGCGTGACGGCGAGGTGTCGCTTGTGAATTACTGGGCCAGCTGGTGCGCGCCCTGCCGGGTCGAGCATCCGAACCTGGAGGAGCTGTCCGACGAGGGCGTCACCATCTACGGCGTCAATTACAAGGACAAGCCCGGTAACGCCTTGGGATTTCTCGAAGAACTGGGCAATCCCTATGCCGCTTTGGGCGCGGATGAGAAGGGCCGCATGGCGCTTGACTGGGGCCTCTACGGTGTGCCCGAGACCTACGTGATCGACGGGCAGGGCCAGATCGTGCTGCGCTTTGCCGGTCCCATCACCGACTCTGTCATGGAAAACACGATCCGCCCGGCGATCGAGGACGCGCGGCAGTAGCGCGTACCGCCGGTACGTTGCGTACGCGGGCTGCGTACGCAAATCCGGGACTGTCACCGAGTGACGCGCGTCTCGCAGTGATGGGCGGCCGATTTAGGCAGCGGGCAAGCCTTGTCCCGGTCGCTGTCGCCATATGCCCCGATGACGGCCATGACGCTGATGAAGGCGGCCTGTGCCAGAATGATCGTCGTTCGCATTGCTCGTGCCTCGTTCTCTTTTAGAGAAATGTGGCACGGCCCGGCACTTTTGATAAGTCACAAAAATGCGCGCGACCTGTGCGCAGCGGCGATCGGCGGAAAATCGTGCACCGGCGGTGCCGCGTGGCGATACTCCGGGCAGGCGCCGTCGCACCTGCCCGCCCTTGATGGTCGGCGGGATCAGCCGGCCGCGTCCAGCCGCTTGGCAAAGCGGATGAGGTCGGCAAGGTCGAGCGGATAGTGATCCGGCTCTTTCATCAGGCGGGACTTGTCGAAATCGGCGTCCGCGCCGGCGATGCAAGGGTCCGGGCGCCAGTCGCCCTTGACGAAGGGTTCGATGAACGTGTCCGAGCAGAGCCGCAGCATGCCGCCGAACACCTCCATCAGAAGGGCCGAGCCGAGCGGGCCGTAGCGCGCCCCGCCGGAGGCAAGCTCGCTTTCACGCAGCAGGTAGTAGAACAGCGGCGTTTGCTTGGTGAGATCCGTGCCGGATTTGTGCAGAACGGCCGCGACGCGCTTCCACTCGTGGACCTTGCCCAGTTTCAGATCCGTAACGTCGAGCGGATAGCCCTTGTCCTTCATTTCCGTCGCGACGTCCTGGCCCGAGGCCACCCCGAGCGCCGAGGCGCGCATCAGGTTGCGGAAGGCCAGCGCGCGGTCATTGGCGTTGCGGCTGCCGACCACGGGCAGGTCCATCAGCTCGTCGGCGAAGGCCGGATCGAACGCCTTGGACATGTGCGGTGTCACGCATGGATCAAGCGCCAGCAGGAAGCGCCAGTCGGGAGCGAGCTCTTCGGGCAGGGCGGAAAACCCGAACGTGCGGAACTCTTCGTCGAAAAGCTGCACCTCGCGGTGCTCGGCGTTGAGCGCGTAGCTGTCGCGCACCATCGTGTGCCCGACCCGGTAGGCGGCGGTGGAAAACTCCACCGGCATTGGCAGCTTGCCATGCGCGTCGAGCCCGTAGCACAGCGGGAAGTCCTTCTTGGGATTGCAGATCAGATCGGCCGCGAAGGTGAAAATCTTGGGATCGCAGATGCGCTTGAGAAAATCGAACAGCACCACGAACTGGTAATGATACCGGGTTTCGCGCTGCGCCGCCGCAAACCGGTTCCAGCCCTTTTCGGTGATGTCGCGCTGGTAGACCCGTTCGTCGAAGATGCGGTTGTGAAGCTGGTGCATCGCGAGCTGGATCTGCCCGACGAAGATGTTCTCGTCATTGCGCGGATCGCCGATTAGGGCCGTGCCGCTCGGTGAGCGCGCCAGGTCGACGCCGTTTTCGGCGACCGCCAGATGCTCGCCCTCGTAGAGATGCGGGCTGGCCTCGGGGCCGAAGCCGTAGACGCAGTCAAGATCGAGGCTGGCCGAGCGGACATTGCCCAAGTGTGACACGAACTTGTGCACCTCTTTGCCCTGCTCGCTGTCGGGCGACGGGCGCAACGAACTGCTCACGTCGAGCGTGATGTCGTGATCGATGAATTGCGAAAAGAAGATATAGCCCGCCGGGACGGTTGAATCGGCCGAGGTGCTGTCGTGGTCGTGCATTACGCCGCCGACGCCGCCGATGGCGGCGGCCTCGTCCTCGGTGATGACAAGCGGTTTGAGTTTCGGAAACAGGTGCGAGAATTTGCCTACGGCGATGTGGGAACATCCGCGGGCCTTCGCCATGCCGTGATGGCAGGGAGTGGGAGCGGTCATGATGATCTCCAGTTTATCAAAAGTGACTATGCTATCGGGCGGTGCCTAAAAATGCCTCGGCGCCGCCACAGTCAGCTTAGGATCAGGAAATCTTTTCGAACAAGGAAAAATTGACGCAAGGTAAGGTTTGCTTTACCCAGCCCGTACCACGAGGGCCTTGGCGATCCGGCGGGGCCGCCGCCGTCACGACAGCGCGTCGACCCGGCGCGTGGCCAGCCGGTGCGCGATGGCGGCGATATGGTCGGGGCCGGTTTCGCAGCAGCCGCCGATGATTTGCGCGCCTTGCGCGACCCAAGCCATGGCGTGCTCGGCATAGGCCTCGGGGCCGAGATCCTCGCGGGCCTGCAGCGCATCGACCGATGACTTGGATTGCCGGAACTCGGGGCTGATCCGGGTGAAGGCGTTGGCATAGGCACCGGTGGGCATGTTGGCCGGCGCCAGCGCCTGCAGCGCCTCGGGCATCGATTCCGGGACCGAGCAATTGGCGAGCACGGCAGAGACGCCTTCGCCCGTTGCGATGGGGACGATATCGGCCACAGCCTCGCCCGAGCGCAGGCGCGTGCCGTCCGCGTCATCGACGGTCACCGCCAGCCAGACCGGCACACCGGCGGCCCGTGCACCTTGAAGGGCCGCGCGGGCATGGGCGAGCGACGCGACGGTTTCGCAGATCACCAGATCGACGCGGCCGGCCATCAGATTAGCGCATTCGGTGTAGAGCGGCAGGGCTTGCGCCAGATCGGGATGCGCGTCGGGGCGGTAGCTGCCGTTGATCGGCCCGAGCGCACCGGCGATGCGCCCTGTGCCGTGATCGGTGCGCGCGGTTTCGGCGGCCTGCAAGGCGGCATCGTAAAGCGCCTCGAACCGGCCCTCGAACGCGGTGCCTTCCAGCCGGTCGCGCTGCAGCGCGTAGGTGTTGGCGGTGGCGATCTCGGCCCCGGCCGCGAAGAAATCCGCGTGGATGGCGCGCACCAGATCGGGATTGTCGATCATCAGGCGGGTGGACCACATATGCGTCGGCGCATCGCCGGACCGGCGCAGCAGTTCCTGGCCCATGCCGCCATCGAGCAGTGTGACGTCGTCCATGTCTTTACCCCCCTTTTGTCGCAATCGATGTGGGCTGCGGAAAGTGCGTTCGCAACACCCGTGGACCGCGCAAGCTAGCTGTGCGGCGGGTCGGAGCAAACGCGGAGGGTAAGGAAGTCGGGATCAGGGTCGAGACAAATCGTCCGGCCCGAATGCTGGCCGGGGCAGGGGCGGCGGTGTGGCCGCCCCCGCGGAGATCAAAAGATCAGGCGGCCGTTTTGGCCAGATCGCGCAGCACGTAATGCAGCACGCCGCCATGCTCGACATATTCCTTCTCGATCGCGGTATCGATCCGGCATTTCAGCGTGATCGTCTTCTCGGTGCCGTCGCCGTAGGTGATCGTGCAGGACACCTCCTGCTGCGGCTTGATGGTGTCGAGGCCGTCGATGCTGACGCTTTCATCGCCGGTCAGGCCAAGCGTATTGCGCGTGTCGCCGCCGGTGAACTCGAACGGGATGACGCCCATGCCGACGAGGTTGGAGCGGTGGATACGCTCGTAGCTTTCGGCGATCACCGCGCGGACGCCGAGAAGCGCCGTGCCTTTGGCGGCCCAGTCCCGGCTGGAGCCCGCGCCGTATTGCTCGCCCGCGAAGATCACCAGCGGCGTGCCCTGATCCTGCCACGCCATCGCGGCGTCGAAGATCGAGGTCTGCTGCCCGTCCGGCCCGATCGTATAGCCGCCCTCGACCCCGTCCAGCATCTCGTTGCGGATGCGGATATTGGCGAAGGTGCCGCGCATCATCACCTCGTGATTGCCGCGCCGCGAGCCGTAGGAGTTGAACTCGCGCACCGGCACTTGGCGGTCCTGCAGGTAGCGCCCGGCGGGCGTGTCGGGCTTGAACGACCCCGCCGGCGAGATGTGGTCGGTGGTCACCATGTCGCCAAGGATCGCCAGCACGCGGGCGCCCTCGATATTGCTGATCGTGCCGGGATCGGCCGACATGCCCTTGAAATAAGGTGGATTCTGCACGTAGGTCGATTGCGCGGGCCAATCGTAGGTCTCGCCGCCCGAGGTGTCGATGGCGCGCCATTTCTCGTCGCCCTTGAAGACGTCGGCGTATTTTTCCTGGAACGCCTCGCGGGTGACGGTCGCCTCGACCAGTCGCGCGATCTCGGCCTGTGTGGGCCACAGATCCTTCATGTAGACGGGGTTGCCGTCCTGATCGTCGCCAAGCGGCTCGCGGGTGACGTCGATATTCATGTCACCGGCCAGCGCGTAGATCACACAGAGCGGCGGGCTGGCGAGATAGTTGGCGCGCACGTCGGGCGAAATCCGGCCCTCGAAGTTGCGGTTGCCCGACAGGACGGATGTGGCGATCAGGTCGCCCTCGGCAATCGCCTCGGAAATCTCGGGCTGCAGCGGGCCGGAATTGCCGATGCAGGTGGTGCAGCCATAACCCACGAGATTGAACCCGATGGCGTCGAGATCGTCCTGCAGACCGGCGGCCTCCAAGTAATGCGACACCACCTGAGAGCCGGGCGCAAGCGAGGTCTTGACCCACGGTTTGCGCGTCAGGCCGCGCTCGCGTGCCTTGCGCGCCACGAGGCCGGCGCCGATCATCACGTAGGGATTGGACGTGTTGGTGCACGACGTGATCGAGGCAATCACGACCGAGCCGTCGCGCAGCTCGTACTCCTCGCCCTTGACCCTGACCGATTTGCGCATGTCGCGGGTGCTGTCGGGCGCCGGGGCCTCGGCCAGCATGTCGCGCGCCTCGTGGCTGTCGTCGCAGCCGCGATATTCGCACACCTCGTCATAAAAAGCCGGCGCGGCCTGATCGAGCGCCACGTGATCCTGCGGACGCTTGGGGCCAGAAATGGCCGGCACGACCGTGCCCATATCGAGTGTCAGCGTGTCGCTGTAGATCGGCGCGTAGCCGGGATTGCGCCAGAAGCCGTTTTCCTTTGCATAAGCCTCGACCAGCGCGATGCGGTCCTTGTCGCGGCCGGTCTGTTCGAGATAGCGCAGCGTCTCGTCATCGATCGGAAAGAACGCGCAGGTGGCGCCGAATTCGGGGGACATGTTGCCGATGGTCGCGCGGTCTGCCAGTGGCAGATGATCCAAGCCGTCGCCGTAGAACTCGACGAACTTGCCGACGACGCCCTTTTCGCGCAGCATCTGCGTGACGCGCAGCACGAGGTCGGTGGCGGTGGTGCCCTCGACCATCGCGCCGGTCAGCTCGAACCCCACGACCTCGGGGATCAGCATCGAGATGGGCTGGCCAAGCATCGCCGCCTCGGCCTCGATCCCGCCGACGCCCCAGCCGAGCACCGCCGCACCGTTGACCATGGTGGTGTGGCTGTCGGTGCCGACCAGCGTGTCGGGATAGGCCACGACCTCGCCCGACTGGTCGGTATCGGTCCAGACGGTCTGGGCGAGATATTCGAGGTTCACCTGGTGGCAGATGCCGGTGCCGGGCGGGACCACGCGGAAATTGTCGAACGCGCCCTGACCCCATTTGAGGAACTCGTAGCGTTCCATGTTACGCTCGTATTCGCGGTCCACGTTCATCTGAAGTGCGCGGGGATTGCCGAACTCGTCGATCATCACCGAGTGGTCGATGACAAGATCCACGGGGTTGAGCGGGTTGATCTTCTGCGCATCGCCGCCGAGCGCCTTGATGCCGTCGCGCATCGCGGCAAGGTCCACGACCGCCGGGACGCCGGTGAAATCCTGCATCAGCACGCGGGCCGGGCGGTAGGCCAGCTCGTGATTGGCGCGGCCGCCATTGTCGGCCCATGTGGAAAAGGCCTTGATGTCATCGGTGGTGACCGTCTTGCCATCCTCGAAGCGCAGCATGTTCTCCAGCACCACCCTGAGCACGATAGGCAGCTTGGAGAACTGGCCGAGGCCGGCCTTCTCGGCGGCGTCGATGGAATAATAGGCGACCGACTGGTCACCGACGGTGAGGGTCTTGCGGGTCTTGGCGCTGTCTTGTCCGACACTGATGGGCATGGGCCGTCCTTTCATGGTCAGGCTGGATCACTTGGTATCGGTTCTGACCGATTTGCCGGATCCGATCAAGTGGGATGCGGCGTTTTTGTATACCATAGTACACAAATAGGCACGTATATCCGGATGTCACCCCGCGTCTCTCGAAACGGTGATTGGCGAAGGCGGACCGGATGCCCTATTATCCGGAGATCCGTGCCGAGGCACGCAACCGGAGCAGCGCCCATGATGCGAAAGACCCTGATCAACGCGCTTGCGGCGCTGATGCTGGCGCCGGCGCCGGTGATGGCCGCGGATCATCCTGTTGTCGTGGAACTGTTCACCGCGCAAGGCTGTTCGTCCTGCCCGCCCGCCGACGCCTTCCTGCAGGATCTGGCGGCGCGGGACGATGTGATCGCGCTGTCGCTGCACGTGGATTACTGGGATTACATGGGGTGGCAGGACACGTTCGGCAGCCCCGAGAACACCGCCCGGCAGCGCGGCTACGCGCGCGCGCAGGGTCAGAAGACGGTCTATACGCCGCAGATGGTGATCAACGGAACAGACCAAGCGGTAGGCACCCATCGCATCGATGTGATCGACCTGGTCGACGCGCATCTGGCGGAGGACAGCGGCGGCGTCAGCCTTGATATCGCGCGGGATGGCGACGCCGTGCGATTGACCGCGCGCGCATCGCGGCGGTTTGACACGCCGCTGATCGTGCAGCGTGTCCGGATCCGGTCCGAGGCGACGGTGACCATCAAGCGCGGCGAGAATGCCGGGCGGGTGGCCCGCCATGTCAATATCGTGACCGGGATCGAGCATCTCGCCGAGTGGGACACCCAAGCGCCGCTGGTGCTGGAGATGGCCGCGGGCGAGGGGGCCTCATCGGTGGTCCTGTTGCAGGAGGGACGTCACGGCCCGATCGTGGCCGCGGCGCGGGTAGGCCCGTGACGCGCGATTTCGGGCTATGGCACCCGCGCGGCCTGCCCGGATCGCCTCAGCGCGTCAGCACCAGCTTGCCGCCGGTGATTTCGATGCTGGAGAACTCCTGCAGGTAGCTCATCCCCAGCAGCGACCCCTCCATCTCGGCCCGGTTGACCACGGCGCGGACGTTTTCGTGCCGGACGGGGCCGACCTCGATGCTGTCGAGCCGCACCGACGCCGTGCGCACCTCGCCATTGGCCGTGACGGCGCGGCCGAGGTATTCGAGCGCGTCGGTGTCGATACCGATGCTTTCTGCGTCATCGCGGCTGAGCACCACCTGGCTGGCGCCGGTGTCGACGACAAAGCGCAGCGGCGTGCCGTTGACGTCGGCGGTCAGGTAGTAATGCCCGTCGCGGGCGCGCGGCAGCTCGATCCGGTCGCCCGAGACCACGTTCTGCGATGGGCGCACCGTCTGGCGAATATCCTGCCACAGCCCGACCGCCGCGAGCGCGCCAACGAAAATCAGCGCCCAGATCAGAAGGTGCTGCAGCAGCGTGCCGATGCGTTCGCGGCCCTGAACGACGAACCACAGCACCAGCACCGCGCCGAGGAGCACGAGATAGGTGAGGCGGGCGAAATCGAAATTCTCCATCGCCAGCCCCCTCAGCCCGCAAGGCCGAAGCCGCGCAACCCGTCGAGCACGAACTGCACCGCGAGCGCGGCCAGCAGCATGCCCAGGAGCCGCGTGACAACGTTGATCCCCACCTTGCCGAGCGCGCGTTCGAGGATGCTGCCGGTCAGGAACATCAAGAAGACCAGCAGCACCAGCGACAGCATGACCCCTATCACCATCGCCAGCCCCTCGAGGCCGGGCTGCTGGCCGACCAGCAGGATGACCGAGGCGATGGCGCCCGGCCCGGCAATCAGCGGGATGGCCAGCGGAAAGATCGAGGGGTCGTCGCCGTCGTCTTCCTCGGCCTCGTCGGCCTGATCCTGCCGGCGTTTGCTGCGCCGCTCGAACAGCATGTCGAGCGCCGTCAGGAACAGCAGCACCCCGCCGGCGATGCGGAAGGCGGGCATGGAAATGCCGATGAAGCCGAGCACCGCCTCGCCGAAGGCCGCGAAAAGGATCAGGATCAGGGCGGAGGTCACGCAGGCGCGCAGGGCTATGGCGCGGCGGCGCGTGGCGCCCATGCCTTGGGTCAGCGCCACGAAAAGCGGCGTCATGCCGATCGGGTCGATGACCACGAAGAGCGTGACGAATGCGGTGATGAGAAACGCGGTATCCATGCGCGGGAGCCTATCGCGGTTTTTCGCGGGGGACCATGCCACGCGGTGCGGTCCAGAGGTTATTCATGGTCTCGTGCCTCGCGCGGATTTTGGCCTTTAGCTGTCGGCGGGGGCTGATTTGCGCGGAATCAAGCCCGAAGGGCGCCGCGCATCGCCGGGCCGCCCCCCGGCACGGCGATTTGGCTGAAACTTGCGCGATGCTATGATCTTTTCCTGACTTGGCTACGATAAAGTGATGCCAAAGTCACGTTGGATCGCCGCACCGCGGCCCGTCGACGCGCGGCTCAGCCCCACCGTCAGCAAAAGGCCAGAATCGGACCCGTTCGTTTGCCTGATTTAGCCTTTGGGGCATCTTCCGGGCGACCGGGGCGACCGGGGCGACCGGGGCGACCGGGGCGACCGGGGCGACCGGGGCGCAAGAGCGGCAGATTGGCAGACTGTGCCAGACGGCGCGCGCTACCGTTCCGCCGCATCCAGCTTTTCCTGCGCTTCGAGCCAGAGCCGTTCCGCGAGGGCCAGACCGTCCTTGATCTCGGCGTATTTCTTTTGCCATTCGGTCACGCCGTGCACGTCGTTGTAGATCGCCGGATCGGCGAGCTTGGCGGCGACCTTGCTTTCCATATCAGACAGTTTTTCAACGCGTTGCTCGCATTTCTTCACGTCGTGCCTTAACTGCAGGATCGCGTCGCGCGAGGGGCGCTTGGGCTTTTCGGCCTTGGGCTTGCGCGCCGGCTTTTCGGTATCGTCGCCGCGCAGCAGCATCGTGCGGTAGCTTTCCAGGTCGCCCTCGTAGGGTGTCACGGCGCCCTTGTTGACCAGCCACAGCCGGTCGGCCACGAGGCTGAGCAGGTGCATGTCGTGGCTGACGAGGATGATCGCGCTGGTATAGGCGGTCAGCGCCTCGACCAGCGACTCGCGGCTTTCTATGTCGAGGTGGTTCGTCGGCTCGTCGAGGATCAGCATGTGCGGTGCGTCCAGCGTGGCCAGCATCAGCGAAAGCCGCGCCTTCTGCCCGCCGGAAAGATCCGCGACGGTGGTGTCGGCCTGTTCCGCGCCGATGCCGAAGCCGCCCAACCGGGCGCGCAGGCGTGCGGGCGCCTCGGTAGGGCGTAGGCGCTTGATGTGGTCGAACGGCGTTTCGTCGCGGTGCAGTTCCTCGACCTGGTGCTGGGCGAAATAGCCCACCCGCAGCTTCGAGGCCTTGTGCGTGCGCCCGTCGATTAGCTCAAGCTTGTCCGCGAAGAGCTTGGACAGGGTCGATTTTCCCTCGCCGTTGCGGCCCAGCAGGGCGATGCGGTCATCTTGGTCGATGCGCAGGTTGAGGTTGCGCAGCACCGGCACGCCATCGTAGCCGACCGAGCCGCTTTCGATCCGCAGGATCGGCGGCGACAGTTCCTCGGGCGGGGGGAAGCTGAAGCGTTTGAGCGCGGCCTCCTGCGGGCGTGTGATCGGCTGCATCTTGGCCAGCGCCTTGATCCGGGACTGCGCCTGGCGGGCCTTGTCGGCCTTGGCGCGGAAGCGGTCGACATAGGATTGCAGGTGCGCGCGGCGCTGTTCCTGCTTTTTCGCCTCGGATTCGGCGGCCGCGATCCGCGCCGCGCGGGTTGCGGCGAAGCGGTCGTAATTGCCCTGGTAGAGCGTCAGCTTGCGATCTTCGAGATGCAGGATGGCGCCGACGGCGCGGTTGAGAAGCCCGCGGTCATGGCTGACGATGAGCACGGTATGCGGATAGCGCGCGAGATAGGATTCGAGCCACAGCGCCCCTTCGAGGTCGAGATAGTTCGTCGGTTCGTCCAGCAGCAGCAGGTCGGGCTGCGCGAACAGCACGCCGGCCAGCGCCACGCGCATCCGCCAGCCGCCCGAGAAGGCCGAGCAGGGCATGCGCTGCTGCTCGTCGTCGAAGCCCAGCCCCTTGAGGATTGAGGCTGCGCGTGCCTCGGCCGACCACGCGTCGATATCGGCGAGCCGGGTCTGGACCTCGGCAATCCGCCCGCCATCGGTGGCGGTTTCGGATTCGAGCATCAACTCCATGCGTTCGGTGTCGTAGCCCAGCACGGTGTCGATCAGCGAGACCTCGTTGCCGGGCACTTCCTGCGCGACGCCGCCGATGCGTGCGCGCGAGGGCAGGGTGACCGTGCCGGTCTCCAGCGCCAGCTCGCCACGGATGAGGCGGAAGAGCGTCGTCTTGCCGGTGCCGTTTCGGCCCACGATGCCGACCTTGTGACCTTCGGGGATCGAGGCCGAGGCATGCTCGATCAGCGTGTGGCCAGCCACCGCGTAGCTAATATCGTCAATGTGTAACATGCTCTGCCGAATGCCGCATGCGCGCGGCGGCGTCAATCGCTGGCAAGTCGGGCAGGGGGCTGGCGGTATGTGCAAAGCTTCGCCGACGCGGGCGGGCCCGGTCGGCAGACTTTAGCGCATGGTTTTGCGGGCGGGCTGCGTTGTCTCCATCTTAAAGACAGGGTGCGTCGATGTGCCCGAACCGCACGGCGCGGTAAAACGCCTGATGCAAAGGAGGATAAGATGACACGCAAGATTTTGACCATGATCGCCGCCGCCGGGCTCGCCGCCGGCCCTGCACTGGCGCAAGAGCCCATCGTGTCGGAACAGGGCAGCAGCGAGTTGCGCGGAGACTGGATTCTCGGAGGTCGCGTGCAATCGAGCGAAGGCGAGAATATCGGGTCGATCAACGATCTCATCATCGACGGCGACGAGGGCACGGTCTCCGCTGCCATCGTGTCGGTCGGCGGTTTCCTGGGTATCGGTGCCAAGGAGATCGCGGTCGACTGGAGCGAGCTTGAAATCAATTACGATGCCAACGAGATCGTTCTGGACATCACCCGGGAAGAGGCCGAAGAGGCCGACGACTATGTCTATCGCCAGCGCGAATACAAGCCTGTGCCCGATGCTGGCACCGGAACCGGAACTGGCACAGGATCCGGAACCGGCACCGGGACGGGAACCGGCACGGGCACTGCGACCGAGTGATCCAGCTTGACGCGGACAGGGCAGGACACCCGCATGCTGGCCGTGCGGGTGTCCAAAGGTGATCTGAGCACCAACCGCGATCGCGCTTTTCAATTCCGCCCCTGCATGCTAACGCCCCCGTGATGCGGGAAGCGCAGGGCGTGCCCGCGCTGATTTTCAAAAAGAACTAGAGGACAGACATGGCTGTGGAACGCACGCTGAGCATCATCAAACCCGACGCGACCGGGCGCAACCTGACCGGCAAGATCAATGCCAAGTTCGAGGAGGCCGGGCTGCGTATCATCGCGCAAAAGCGCATCCAGCTGACCCCGGCGCAGGCCGGTGTCTTTTACGCGGTGCACAAGGAACGCCCGTTCTACGGCGAGCTGTGCGAGTTCATGGCATCCGGGCCGGTCGTGGTGCAGGTTCTCGAAGGCGAAGGCGCCATCGCGAAGAACCGCGACGTCATGGGCGCCACCAACCCCGCCGATGCCGCGCCAGGCACCATCCGGGCCGAGTTCGCGACATCGGTCGGCGAAAACTCGGTTCATGGCTCGGACGCACCCGACACGGCCGCCGAGGAAATCTCTTATTTCTTCTCGGGGCTCGAACTGGTCGGCTGAGCCGTCCCGAGCCGTCGAAACAACTGAAGAAGGCCGCATGCCCGAGGGGGTATGCGGCCTTTTCTGCATGCGTGGATCCTGCGCTGGCGCGCTTTGCAATTGTGCACAGTAGATCAACACAACCAGTGCGCGTGTTCACCTATACACAATGGCTGTTTGAATCTGTAGCTTTGTCGGGACACTCGAATATGTCATATAATGAAACTGTAAGTACGTCATGATCAAAGAGGTTAGATAAATGAAACAATCACTTTACGCCGCCGCGCTCGTGTTGGGCGCAAGCGGTTTCGGCGCGACTGCCGCGCTGGCCGAGGCCGAGGCGTACACGCTCGACTCGAGCCATAGCCAAGTCCTGTTCTCGTACAACCACCTGGGGTTCTCGACGACCTACGGCATGTTCTCGGGGTTCGAGGGCGAGATCATGTTCGACGAGGAAAACCCCGCCGAATCGTCGGTCGAGGTCTCGATGCCGCTGATGTCGATGTTCACCGGCTGGGAAGAACGTGAAGAGCATTTCATGTCCGAGGACTTCTTCGATGCGGCCGAAGGGGACATGATCACCTTCACTTCGACGGATATCGAGGTCACGGGCGAGAACACCGCGGATATCACCGGCGACCTGACGATGAACGACACGACCAAATCAGTTGTGCTCGAGACGACCCTCAACAAGCAAGCCGAGCACCCGTCAAACAACAAGCCGTGGCTTGGTTTTGACGCCACCACGACATTGCTGCGGTCCGATTTCGGCGTCGGCAACTTCGCGCCTTATGTCAGCGACGAGGTCGAGGTGATGATCTCGCTGGAGGCCGAAAAGGCCGAGTAAACGAGGGCATCAAAGGAATTCGCGTCACGAGTTCTAAGTCACGAGTAACCCGGAGCGCGCCTCGCGCAAGGGATGTGTGTTTGTCGTAACGAGTAACAGTGCGTGAAGTGGCGCGTTTCGGGCCGTCTGCCTTGCAGACGGCCCGTGTTTTTTTCCGGGGTTTTTCCGCCGGCTCAGGTGCCGTAGGCGCGGCGTGGGCTCATGACATCCTCGGCGGCCAGCAGCAGCGCATCGGCGATGAAATCCAGCTCTGCCTCGGTCAGGCGGGCGGGTAGGCGCACATCGCAGGCGCGCATCAGCATGGCGCGGGTCTGTGGCAGGTCGGGCGCCTCACCGGGCAGAAACTGCCAGTTCCAGAAAGCACGCGCGTTGTCGGCGCTCATCCCGAACACCTGCACCTTGATGCCGCGTGCCGCCGCGGCCTCGACGAAGGCGCGTGTGTCGGCATCGGTCATGCCATCGAGGTTGAACTGGATGGAATCGGGCGCGCGCTCTTCTTGCGGCAGCTTGGCGGGTACCGACAACCAGGGCGAGGTGTCGAGGCGTCCGGCGACATGATCATGCCCCGCGCGCCCGTCTTGCACTCGTCGCGCCACCTCGGGCAGTTGCGGGCGGATGATCGCCGCCGACAGGTTGTTCAGGCGCAGGTTGTAAAGCGGTAGCCGGTTTTGCCAACGGGCAAAGGCGGCCTCGAGCGCGGCATCAGGTGCGGTCAGGTGCTTGGACCAGTTATGCTCATACGCGCCGGACATGATGACGGCGCGGGCGACCAGATCAGCGTCATCGCTGACGATGATGCCGCCCTCGCCGGCATTCACGAGTTTGTAGGATTGAAAGCTGAAACATCCCATGCGCCCCAGGGTGCCGATGTTTCGGCCTGCCCATGTGGTGCCAAGCGAGTGCGCCGCATCCTCGATCACGGGAATGCCGCGCGCGTCGCAGAGCGCCATGATCCGGTCCATGTCCGAGGTATGGCCGCGCATGTGGCTGATGATCACCGCCGATATGTTCTGGTCGAGCCGCGCCTCGAAATCGGTCATGTCGATGCGGTAATTCTCGGCCACCTCGCACAGCACCGGCACGCAATCGGCATGGATGACCGAGGACGGCACGGCGGCGAAGGTGAAGCCGGGGATCAGCACGCGGGCATCGCGCGGCAGGCCGAGCGCCTTGAGCGACAGGAACAGCGCCGCCGAGCACGACGAGACGGCCAGCGCGTAGCGCGAGCCCATGAGATCCGCGAACTCCCGTTCCAGAAGCGTCACGGGCGCATTCTCGGGAGCGGTGTAGCGAAAAAGATCACCCGATTGCAGCATGCGGTCGATCTCGGCGCGGGCGGCCTCGGGGATGGGGTCCGCGTCGTAGACATTGGGGGCCTGCGTCATGTTCGGCTTTCCTGAAGTTTGGTTTCGGCTTTTCGGAACACATACGCCTGATTTGTGACAGTTTGTCAAAGAAAACCCGGTCGGGTCGGAGACATGTGATGTCGGAACGGGCGCGGGATCTGTCGGCACGGACCGGGCGGGCACGCCCGCCGGATCAGCGCGTGCGGCGGTCGAGATACGGCGCGAGCAGGAACCCGGCCAGCCAGCCGCCGAGGTGGGCCTGCCATGCGAGGCCGCCGCCGAGGAGGGCGAAGAACAAGAGATTGGCAAAGGCCAGCCCGAGGATGGCGACGAACACCGGTTTCAAGGGAAGGCCGGCCGCGCGGCGCATGTCGAGATCCCAGGACTGCCAGACGCCGATCAGGCCGAACACCGCGCCCGAAGCCCCGATCATCGGCGCGTTGCTGGAGGCGATCATGCCGAACGCAAGCCCGCCGCCGATGGCCGAGAGAAGCAGGACGAGAAGCGTCCGCAGCGTGCCGATGCGTTGTGCCACGAACTTGCCGAGCGCGAGCAGGATGACGCTGTTGAGCGCTGCGTGCATGAAGCCGCCATGCAGGAACGCGTGGCTGACGAACATGACCACCTGTTGCCCGGGATAGAGCGGCCCCATGCCGCCCGAGAATATCGGCTGCCAGAAAGCCCCGATTGCAAAGGCCGGCCACCGCCAGTTCGAGGATCCGAGATAGCCGGCCTCAGACAGGCCGAGGGCCAGTTCGATCACGGCCATGATACCGACGATAACCCAGAGGAATCGCGGCGCGCCGGTCTCGGGCGTGCGGGGGTGGCGTCTGAAGCGGTGGGGCGCGGGATCTGTCATGCGCGACCTATATAGGTCTGCGCAGGGCCTGCAAACCGGAACCTGTGGCGCTTGCTTGTTGCCGCGGCCAGACGGTGCCGCGTCAGTCGGCGGGACGGAGGATGATCGTCTGCCGCAGGTCGCCGCTATCGCGGCCATAGACCAATATGCGGTCATCCGTCGTCACCACTGCGTACCAGTCGCCGCCAAGCGTGATCGCGCGGGCGGTGGCACCCGCGGGCAGGGTGATCTGGGGCGGCAGGGCCAGGGCCGGGCTATCGGACTGCTGCAGGCGCGTGACAAGCAGGCCGATGATGACTAGAACGCCGACGATCATCGTGGCGGTCAGCACCGTGACCAGCCGCGCAAGGAATTTCAGGGTCGCCGGGCTGACCGGCGGGGGGCTATCATCCATGGGGCAGGACCCGCTTTCATTCCGGATCGGGGACGATCCGCCTGTGCGGCTTGATAAGGCGCTTGTCCGCGATGCGCCAGAGGGGGCGGCGCTGTCGCGCACGCGGCTGGCGCGCCTGCTGACGGCGGGTGCTGTGCGCGTGAACGGGTCGGTGATCTGCGAGGCGAAGGCGCGCGTCGTGGCCGGAGATGCGGTCGAGATCGACATGCCCGCCCCGAAGGAAAGCCATATCGGCCCCGAGGAGATCGCGCTCGACGTGGTCCACGAGGACGCGCACCTGATCGTTATCGACAAGCCTGCGGGCATGGTGGTGCATCCTGCGCCGGGCAGCCCGGGCGGCACGCTGGTCAACGCGCTGCTGCATCATTGCGGCGACACGCTGTCGGGGGTGGGCGGCCTGCGCCGGCCCGGCATCGTGCACCGCATCGACAAGGACACCACCGGCCTGCTGGTGGTGGCCAAGACCGATGCCGCGCATCAGGGGCTGGCAGCACAGTTCGCCGCGCACAGCGTGGAGCGTGCCTATCTTGCGGTGGTGCATGGCGTCCCCGAGCCGGGCGATCCGCGCCTGCGCGGCGTGCGCGGGGCCGCGTTCGAGACGGGCGGCGTTCTGTGCCTGACCACCGGGCTTGCGCGCCACAAGACAGACCGGCAGCGGCAGGCGGTCACCTTCGACGGTGGCCGGCACGCGGTCACCCGGGCGCGGGTGATCGAACGGTTCGGCCATCCGGCGGCCGCGGCGTTTCTGGAATGCCGGTTGCAGACCGGGCGCACGCACCAGATCCGCGTGCACCTGGCGCATGCCGGGCACGGGCTGATCGGCGATCCGGTTTATGGCGGGCAGCGTAAGCTGTCGCAGAAGGCGCTGTCGCCGGGGGCTGTCACGGTGGCGCGCGGTTTCGCCCGGCAGGCGCTGCATGCGGCCAGCCTGGGCTTCAAACATCCGGTCACGGGGCAGGCGCTGCGTTTCGAGGCCGCATTGCCCGCCGATCTGACAGCTCTGCTGAACGCCCTGCGCGGTGCGCCGCCGATGAGCGAGCAAGATCGCGTGAATTCGTGACATAGTCGCGACATTCCGACGGAATAATCTTACAGATGCGTTAAAGTGTTGGAGCGATAGGAACGTTGAGGCGCGTCCGCGCGTTGGTGCCGCGAGACACCGGATAGACAAGAAAGGGACAGTCACATGGCCAATTATGAAAATCTGCCCGTACCGACGCCCGATGGCGGGCTGAACCGCTACATGCAAGAGATCCGCAAGTTCCCGCTGTTGGAGCCTGAAGAGGAATACATGCTGGCCAAGCGCTGGGCCGAGGAACAGGACACCGAGGCCGCGCACAAGATGGTCACCAGCCACCTGCGCCTCGCGGCGAAGATCGCGATGGGGTATCGCGGCTACGGCCTGCCGCAGGCAGAGGTCATCTCCGAGGCGAACGTGGGCCTGATGCAGGCCGTGAAACGCTTTGACCCTGAGCGCGGGTTCCGCCTGTCGACCTATGCGATGTGGTGGATCCGCGCGAGCATCCAGGAATACATCCTGCGGTCCTGGAGCCTGGTGAAGCTGGGCACGACGAGCGCGCAGAAGAAGCTGTTCTTCAACCTGCGCAAGGCCAAGGCGCGGATCGGCGCGCTGGAGGATGGCGACATGCGCCCCGAGGCGGTCAAGCAGATCGCGCATGATCTTGGCGTGACCGAGGACGAGGTCATCAGCATGAACCAGCGCATGGCTGGCTCCGATGCCTCGCTCAACGCCACGGTCGGGTCCGAGGGCGAGGGCTCCATGCAGTGGCAGGACTGGCTGGAGGACGAGCACGCCGACCAGGCCGGCGCCTACGAGGCGCAGGACGAGTTCCAGCAGCGCCACGAATTGCTGGTACAGGCGATGGATGTGCTGAATGATCGAGAAAAGGACGTGCTGACCCAGCGCCGGCTGAGCGAAGAGACCATCACGCTGGAGGATCTCAGCGCGCAATACGATGTCAGCCGCGAGCGGATCCGCCAGATCGAGGTGCGCGCCTTCGAGAAGCTGCAAAAGCGGATGCGCGCGCTGGCGCAGGAAAGCGGCATGCAGGTGCCGGCCTGACGCGGCGGGCCCTGCCCGGCGCGATACGCGGCCGCAGGCCGCAGCGCCATCGCCTGTCCGCCCCACCGGGCAGGCGATTTGTCAAAGCTGGCGTGTCGATTTGGACTTTTTTCGGTTTGGCAGGGATAAAGTGCCCTGAATGACCGTTGGATCGCCTGACCGCGGACATGCGATGGCGCTGCTTTGTCGGACGACTGTTCAAGGCCATTTACAACCTTCAACATGCATTCAGCCATCGTACGGCCCGTCCGCAGAGCGGCTGATCCTGCCCCCCTGCACGCGTTGCACATGTGGGTGTGAATTGGCTTATTGACACCACCCGCGCACGGTCAGCCCGCCTTGATCATCTGGTCTAGGCGCACGAGGCGATCCAGCAGCGCGGGCATCTCTGCAAGGGGCACCATGTTGGGGCCGTCCGAGGGTGCGTTGTCGGGATCGTCATGCGTCTCTATGAACAGCCCCGCACAGCCCACGGCAAGTGCCGCGCGCGCCATCGGGGGCACGAATTCGCGCTGCCCGCCAGAGGATGCGCCCATGCCGCCGGGCAGTTGCACCGAATGGGTGGCATCGAAGATCACCGGGTAGCCCGTGTCGGCCATGATCGGCAGGGCGCGCATGTCCGAGACCAGCATGTTATAGCCGAAACTCGTGCCCCGCTCGCAGAGCATGATGTTCTCGTTGCCGGTCGAGGTGACCTTGGCGGCGACATTGGCCATGTCCCAGGGCGCGAGAAACTGCCCCTTCTTGATGTTGATCGTGCGGCCCGTGGCCCCGGCGGCCAGCAGAAGGTCGGTCTGCCGGCACAGGAATGCCGGGATCTGCAGCACGTCGCAGACCTCGGCGGCGGGGGCGCAGTGCTGCGTCTCGTGCACATCGGTCAGCACCGGGCATCCGAATTCGTCCTTGATCGCGGCCAGATGCGCCAGGCCACGCTCCATCCCGAGGCCGCGCTGGCCGCCGAGCGACGAACGGTTGGCCTTGTCGTAGCTGGCCTTGAACACGAACGGGATGCCCAGCCGGTCGCAGGTCTCTGACAGCTCGCCCGCGATGCGGCGCGCATGGTCGAGGCTTTCCATCTGGCAGGGGCCGGAGATCAGCGCGAAGGGTGCGTCGTTGGACACCTGCAGCGATCCTATGGGAATGGTTTTCATCATGGTCGGGGTCCTCTTTGAGTCCTCTTACGGGAACGCGGCGTCAGGCAACGCCGGCGCGCAGACAGTCATGGATGTGCAGCAGCCCGAGGATCCGGCCCGCCTCGTCCAGCACCAGTAGCGCGCCGATCTTGTTGCGGTTCATCACGCCGAGCGCTTCGGACACGAGCATTTCGGGTGTTGCGGTGCGCGGGCCGCGGGTCGCAACCTGGCCCGCGCTGCGCTCCATCAGACCGTCGAGATTGCGCCGCAGGTCGCCATCGGTGATCACCCCGTGCAGGTGCCCCGCCTCGGAGACCGCGGCGATGCCGAAGCCCTTGCCGCTCATCTCAATCAGGGTTTCGCCCATCGAAGTGTCGGGCGCGACGATGGGCAGGGCGGCCCCGGTATGCATGATATCGGACACCCGCAGGAACTGCGCCCCGAGCTTGCCGCCGGGGTGGAAGACGTGGAACGCATCGGCGGCAAAGCCACGTTCCTCCATCAGTGCCACGGCCAGCGCATCGCCAAGCGCCAATGCGCAGGTGGTCGAGGTAGTGGGCGCCATGCCGATCGCGCAGGCCTCTGGCATGTCGGGCAGGATCAGCGCCACGTCGGCCTGCCGCGCCAGCGTGCTGTCCGCAACACGGGTGATGGCGATCATCGGGATGTCGAAGCGGCGGGCATACTGGATCAGGTCCGACAATTCGCGGGTCTCGCCGGAATTGGACAGAAGAAGGCACACATCGCCGCCGGTCACCATCCCGAGATCGCCGTGGCTTGCCTCGCCAGGATGCAGGAACAGCGCCGGGCTGCCGGTCGAGGCCAGCGTGGCCGCGATCTTGCGCGCGATATGGCCCGACTTGCCCATGCCCGAAACGACGACGCGTCCGGTGGCGCCGAGCATCAGGCGGACGGCCTGTGCCGCACCTTCGGGTGGATTGTCGGCCATGGCCGAGATCGCGTCCGCTTCGGTGCGTAGCACGCGCGCCGCGACCGCGCGTATCTTCTCGTGCTCCGCGTCGCGCGCTGTTGTCATCGCCCGTACTCTCCTGATCGTCTGATGCCTCCCGCTTAGCGGCATATCCGCGCGCGGTCCAGCCCGGGCGGCCCGGCCCGTATCCGGCCGGGTCACTTGATCAGGTTTATGATGTCGCGCAGGGCCGGGTGGGTGGCGGTGCCCAGCCATTCGAAGATGACCATCTCGGTGGTCACGATCTGCGCGCCGTGGCGGGCCATCCGGCTGATCGCGATATCGCGGTTGATCTGCGTCCGTGTGCCCGTCGCATCGGCCACCAGATGCACGCGCTGCCCAGCCTGCAAGAGGCCCAGCACGGTCTGGAGCACGCAGACATGCGTCTCGCACCCGGCCACGATGAAATCCGTGGCGCCGTTCGGTCCGTCCGCCACCTTGGCTGTGCGGCAGGCGTCGAAGGACATCTTGGGCAGCACCGCCTCGCCGGTTTGCGGCGCGACCTCGGGCACGGTGCGGCCCAGCTTGTCGGGGTTCTGCTCGGTATAGCTGCGCGGCACGCCAAGCTTGCGCGCGGCCGCCAAGAGCTTGGCAGCATTGCCCGTGACCTCGGCCGCATCCTTGATCGCTGGCATCAGCCGCGCCTGGAAGTCGATCAGCATGAGGTGGGACGTGTCGGGTTTGATGATGGGCATGGTCGGGCGTCCGTCCTGTCGGCAGCGGGTGTGCAGCCTATGACAGAGCCCGTTTGGCGGATCAAGCTGACCCAGGCCAAGGCCCCCCGCGTCAGGGGGCGGCGCGCAAGACCATGCCGAAGAGATCGCGCGGGTCGTCGGGATCGGCCAGAAGATCGAGGTTCAGGTAATAGTCGCTGCCGCCGATATGATCGCGGATATAGCGCAAGGCCGAGAAATCCTCGATCGCGAAGCCGACACTGTCGAAAAGCGTGATCTGGCCGGGCGATATGCGCCCCGGCGCCTCGCCGGCCAGAACCTGCCACATCTCGGTGACCGGATGATCGGTGGCCAACTGCTGGATCTCGCCCTCGATCCGGGTCTGTTCGGGATATTCCACGAAGATCGTGGCGCGGTTCAGCACACCGGGCGCCAGTTCCGTCTTGCCCGGACAATCGCCGCCGATGGCGTTAATATGAACGCCCGTGCCGACCATGTTGTCGGTCAGGATCGTCGCATATTGCTTGTCGGCGGTGCAGGTGGTGATGATCTGCGCGCCCTCGATAGCCTCTTCGGGGCTGTCGCAGGTCACAATATTCAGCCCGGTGCCGGCAAGATTGCGCGCGGCCTTGGCGGTGGCGCCCGCGTCGATGTCGTAAAGCCGCACGGATGTGATGCCCACCAGCGCCTTCATCGCGAGGCTCTGGAATTCGGATTGCGCGCCCGCACCGATCATCGCCATGGTGTCCGCGCCTTTCGGGGCGAGGTGTTTTGCGACCATGCCGGATGTTGCGGCGGTTCTTAACGCCGTCAGCACCGTCATCTCCGACAGGAGCACCGGGTAGCCGTTACCGACATTGGCCAGCAGCCCGAAAGCGGTGACGGTCTGCAGGCCTTGCTTCGTGTTCCGGGGGTGGCCGTTGACGTATTTGAACCCGTAGACCTCGCCATCGGAGGTGGGCATCAGTTCGATCACGCCCTCGTCGGAATGCGAGGCGACGCGGGGGCTTTTGTCGAAAAGTTGCCAGCGGCGGAAATCGGCCTCGATATACTCGGCCAGGTCGCGCAGCATCGGCTCTATCCCGATATGGTGCACAAGCTTCATCATGTTGTCCACGGACACGAAGGGCACCAGCGCCTTGTCGGAGGGGAGAAGTGTCATCGGGGGTCTCCTTCAGGTATGGGCGCGGGTCGGGCGGTCGAAGACGCGGCGGCCAAGCGCCGAGGCCGCGAGGTCGACCATCACCTGCGCGGTACGCCCGCGCTCGTCGAGAAACGGGTTGAGTTCCACCAGATCGAGTGAGGTCATCAGACCGCTGTCGCTGACCATCTCCATCACCAGATGCGCCTCGCGCATGGTCGCACCGCCCGGCACGGTGGTGCCGACGGCGGGCGCAAACGAGGGATCGAGGAAATCCACGTCGAGCGAGACATGCAGCATCCCGCCCGCGTTCTCGACATCCGACAGGAAGGCGGCCATAGGGCGAGCGATGCCACGCTCGTCGATCTCGCGCATGTCATGGGTGCGGATCGCGGTCCCGTCGAGGGCGCTGCGCTCTGCCGCATCGACCGAGCGCAGGCCGATCATGCAGATGTTTTCCTGTGGCACAGGGTAAGCGACGGGCGGAAAGCCGTGAAAGCCCGCGCGCCCGGTGACATAGCCGATGGGCGTGCCGTGCAGATTGCCCGACAGGGTGCTTTGCGGTGTGTGGATGTCGCTATGCGCATCCAGCCAGAGGATGAATTGCGGGCGGCCAGTTGCGGCAGCATGCGCCGCGACCCCGGCCATGGAGCCCAATGACAGGCTGTGATCGCCACCCAGAAAGATTGGCAGCCCGCCTCGCATCGCCTCGACCGCCGCGGTGGCCAGCGTCGCGGTCCAGCCGGCGGTTTGCGCGGGGGCGTGGATATGCGGCGGCATCTCGGGATCTGCGGCGATGTCTGTGGGGGCGAGATTGCCGGTATCGCTGACGCTGTGACCCAGATCGCCGAGCGCCTCGGCGAGGCCGGCAGTCCGGTACGCATCGGGGCCCATGAGGCAGCCGCGCCGGTCCTTGCCGCTATCGACCGGAGCGCCGATCAGAACGATGGTTTGAGAGGTCATGAGATACTCGTGTTGGTGTCTGTCCTGTCAGGATGCTGCCGAAACGGGTTGAAGTGAAGCCGCTGTTTTGCACAATGCGTCGGGTAATCGTCCAAAACGAAAGTCCGGATCTGCGAAATGGATGCGACCGATCAGAAACTCGTCTCGATGCTGCGCCATGATGCGCGCGCGTCCTTGTCTGATCTGGCAATCGGTCTGGGCGTGTCGCGGACCACGGTGCGGGCACGGATCGAGCGGCTGCGCGACCGGGGCGAGATCGTGGGTTTTACCGTGGTGCTGCGCGGCGATGTGGCGCGCGATCCGGTGCGCGGGCTGATGATGCTGGGGATCGAGGGGCGCGGCACCGAGCGGATCCTGCGCCAGCTTGGGGGCTTGAGCGCGGTGCGCGCGATGCACACCACCAATGGCCGCTGGGATGTGATCGTCGAGATCGGTACCGACACGCTGGAGGCGCTCGACCGGGTGTTGTCGCAGATCCGTTGCTTCGACGGGATCGCCAGTTCGGAAACAAGCCTGCTGCTGAATACTTGGAAATCGGGGGGGTAGGGGGTGCGGATGGCCTTGAGCGGTCGTTGGAAGGACCGGCGAAGAGCCGCGCAGTGCCTGACCGCCGGGTGGGCGCTGCAACGCGTGTCGCGCTGCGCTTTATGGCGCCGAATACTCCGTCGACTCTATGGAATTGCATCGTTGCGAAAGCGCCCGCCCGAGGGGGCGGTCGGGCGCTGCGCGGCGGCGCGTGCCGCGCCTTGATTCCGCGCAAGGAAAATCGGCCAACTTCCCCTCCAGGCCAATCGCGGCCCGCCCTCAAGGCATTCAGCGGGCGCGTAGGGCCGTGAACCAGATCGCGGCAAGCCCGAGTGCCAGAACCATGTTCCAGCTGGCCATCGACAGGCCCAGCATCTGCCACGGCACTTCGTCGCAGCGCACCAGCGGGGCGGACATGATCTGGTCATAGAGCGCGTCGGTGCTGAGACCCGAGGTGCTGGACGAGGTGCAGGTCGTCGGACCTTCCCACCAGCCACGCTCGACGCCGGTGTGATAGCCGGCGATCGCTGCGGTGGCGAGGGCTGCGAGCATCCCCGCGCCCGCCATCAGCCGGGGCAGTGCGACCAGAGCCACGGCACCACAGGCCACGGCCACCGCATGCGGCCAGCGTTGCCAGACACAAAGCGAACAAGGCGCCATGCCGCCAAGATGCTGAAACGCGAAAGCCGCAAGCAAAAGCGCCGCTGATCCCCCTGCGGCGATGACAATGAGCTGACGCTGGCCAAGTGGCATTACAGAAACCTCGTGGCATAGAAGCCGCCGAACAGCAGCAGGACGAACAGAATTGTCATCAGCCCCAGGCGGCGCTCGATGAAGTCGCGGATCGGCGCGCCGAACTTCCACAGAAGGGCGGCGACGATGAAGAACCGCAACCCGCGCGCGAGGATCGAGGTGGCGACGAAGGTGCCGATCGGCATCGCCGTCCAACCCGACATGATGGTGATCACCTTGTAGGGAAAGGGCGTGACCCCGGCCGTCAGCACCGCCCAGAAGCCGAAATCGTTGAACCGCGTGCTGAACGCCTCCATCGCCGCGTCCTTGCCAAGGGCGGTGAGGATCGGCACGCCGATCTCCTGATAGGCGAAGGCGCCGATGGCGTAGCCCAGAAGCCCGCCCAGCACCGAGGCCACCAGCGCCACGAGGGTCACCAGCCACGCCCGCGACGGCCGTGCGAGGATCATCGGGATCATCAGCACATCGGGCGGGATCGGAAAGACCGAGCTTTCGATGAAACTGACACCGGCCAGGACCCAGAGCGCGTGGCGATGATCCGCCATGCGCAGGGTCCAGTCGTAAAGGGATCTGATCATGGCCTGCCGTTTCAATTCGAGATGATATGACACATCACGGGAGTGCGGCGCGGTCAAGCGGCGCGGCGCGTTATGGATCAGACAGGGTTCTGCGCGCCGGCAAAGAACATCAGGCGCCCGTCGGTATCGTAGATCGGCCGGATCCGAAGCCGGTTCATGAAGGTCGATCCATCCTTGCGGTAATTCAATATGTCGATCACGAAGCGCGTTTCGGCGCGCAGCCCGTGCCGGATCGCCTGGATCGCGTCCTCGCTGGTGTCGGGCCCCTGCAGGAACCGGCAATTGCGCCCGACCGCCTCTGCGGGGCTGTAGCCGGTCTGCGTCTCGAACTCGTCACTGACGAAGATCATCGGGTTGTCGGGCCGGGACGGGTCCGAGAACACGACACTCATCTCGGTCTCGTCCGGCTCCAGCAGATCGCGGAGCGCGGCATCGTCCATCGTCGTTCCGTTTGAGTGCATGTCAATTCCCATCATTGCGGTCACAGGGGGGGCGGGGCGCGGACCCGCTATCGGTGAAGAACGCTAGATGAAAATGCGCGGGGCTTCCAGTGGAAGACGCGCTGCGCCGCCAAGTTGCGGCCATGTCCGAGACAATGGTTTGGGGGCAAACGCAGAAGACGCCGCCGGGATACGGCGGCGTCTCATGACATCGTCTGCGCAGCGGCGCACGGCGGGGCGATCAGCCCTGGCGCGCCTTGAACTTGCGATGGGTCTTGTTGATCACGTAGACGCGGCCTTTGCGGCGCACGACACGGCAATCGCGGTGCCGGTTCTTGAGCGAACGCAGCGAGTTACGAACCTTCATGGTCGTCTCCTATCTGTGCGGCGCGGGCCAGCGCCTGAGGGTTGCGGGTGTCCCGCGCAGCGCGCGTGACAGTGAATTCATGGTGGGCGATACTAGGTTCGAACTAGTGACCCCTTCGATGTCAACGAAGTGCTCTACCGCTGAGCTAATCGCCCGTGAATGCCGTGTGCAGGAGGATGACCCGATACCGGAATGTCCCGGGGCCTGCGTCGGTGGAGCGCGTATAAAAGGAGTCGATCAGGGGATCAAGGGCTTTTAGACGGATGATTTACGTCTAATATAGGTGAAACGGAGACGCGCATGCCGATGGCCGCATACCATTTGTCGTTGCCCGAGCGGCGCACCACCTCGGTGGTGTTTGCCTCGCCGCACAGCGCCCGGACGTATTCGCCTGCCTTCCTGCGGCGCACGGTCCTCGACGAGCGATCCGTGCGCAGCTCGGAGGATGCGTTCGTCGACCGGCTGTTCGAGACCGCGCCGCAGGCCGGCGCCCCGCTGATCATGGCCGGTACGCCGCGCGCCTATGTTGACCTCAACCGCAGTGCCGACGAGCTTGATCCGGCGCTGATCGAGGGGGCGCCGCGGCAGGGGCACAACCCGCGCGTCACCTCGGGTCTCGGGGTCATCCCGCGGGTCGTGGCCAACGGCCAGGCGATCTATTCCGGCAAGCTGAGCCTCATAGAGGCGCGCAACCGGATCGAGACGATTTGGCGCCCCTATCATGCCGCGCTGCAGGCCGCGCTCGACGAGGCCCACATGATGTTCGGCGAGGCGATCCTCGTCGATTGCCACTCGATGCCGCACGAGGCGATGGACCAAGTTGCCCGGCGCGGGATCCGGCGGCCAGAGGTGGTGCTGGGCGACCGGTTCGGGGCTTCGGCGGATGGCGCGGTGGTGGACCGCATCGAGGCAGCGTTCACGCGCGCCGGCCTGGTGGTAACGCGCAACACGCCCTTCGCCGGGGCCTATATCACGCAGGCCTATGGGCGGCCCGGGCGCGGGCGGCATGCCGTGCAGGTCGAGATCGACCGCGCGCTTTACATGGACGAACGCGCGATTCGTCCCAACGGAAACTTCGATGCATTCTGCTGCCTGATGCGCGGGATCGTGCACGAGATCGCCGGGATCGGGCGCGCGGAGGCTGTGCCGCTGGCGGCCGAGTGAGGCTGGTGTTTGCCACCTGACACACGTTCCCCGGGTGGTGATCCGACCTGTCGTGATTGCGGACTGAAACTGAGCAGGTTCCCGTCTGGCGTTGAGCGGGACATTGAGGCTACCGCCCCGGCGCGATACGCGACGCGCCGCAGCGCCATCGCATGTCCGCCCCCCCGGACAGGCGATTTGTCAAAGCTGTCGCATCGATTGAGGTTTTTTAGGTTTGGCCGGGATAAAGTACCCTGAAAGACCGTTGGGTCGCCTGACCGAGGACATGCGATAGCGCTGCTTTGTCGAATGTCCCCTTCAGGCCACAACCTGCCCCCGCGACTTCACTCTGCACCGGGCACCGTCCCTCAGGCGTCGACCATTAACGCAGGCCGCGGCCCTTGACGATCGCACCCGCCCCGAACTTCGCGCGGATGCGGTCGGTGGCGCGCTCTGCCTCGGCACGCCGGGCCGCCTGTGGATCGAGCAGATCGCCCGACAGGTCCGCGCCCGCCTCGGGCACCAGCTCCGACAGGCCCACGCCGATCAGCCGGTAGGACCCGCCACGCGGCACCTGGTCCAGAAGTGCCCGCGCCTGGCGATAGAGCGTGTCGGCCATCTGCGTCGCGTCGCGCAGGCTGTGCCGGCGGGTCAGACCCGTGTGATTGGCGCGCTTTAGCTTGAGCGTGACAACGCGTCCGGCCAGCGCCTTGGCCTTGGCGCGGTCGGCCACCTTTTCAGACAGCCGCCAGATATGGCCGTCGAGCAGATCCGCGTCGGCGGTATCCTCTGAGAACGTCGTCTCGTTCGAGATGGACTTGACCGGGGCGTTGGCCGAGACCCGGCGCCGGTCCTGCCCGCGCGCGAGATGCCACAGGCGGTCGCCCATGTTGCCAAAGCGTGCCATCAGGTCGCGGCTGTCCCACCGGCGCAGATCGGCGAAGCTGTAGATGCCGGCACGGTTCAGCGCGCCCAGCGTCGACTGGCCGACGCCCCAGATCAGGCTGACCGGCTTGTCATGCAGGAACCGGTCGGTCTCGGCCGCGCCGATCACCGCAAAGCCGTGCGGCTTGTCGAGATCCGAGGCGATCTTCGCCAGGAACTTGTTGTGGCTCAGCCCGATGGAGCCGGTCAGGCCCAGCTCGTCGCGCATGCGCTTCACCAGCCGCGCCAGCATCACCGCGGGCGGCGCGCCGTGCAGCCGTGCCGTGCCCGTGAGGTCGAGAAACGCCTCGTCGAGCGACAGGGGCTCCACCGCCGGGGTCAGATCCAGCATCATGTCGCGGATCGCGCGGGACGCCTCGGCATAGACCGACATGCGCGGACGGATCACCACCGCCTCGGGGCAAAGCTTGAGCGCCTGGAACATCGGCATGGCCGAGCGCACGCCGCGGATGCGCGCGATGTAGCACGCGGTCGAGACGACGCCGCGCCGCCCGCCTCCGATGATCACCGGCTTGTCGGCCAGATCGGCGTTGTCGCGTTTTTCGACGCTGGCATAAAAGGCGTCGCAATCCATGTGCGCGATCGACAGATCCAACAGCTCGGGATGCGCCACGACACGCGGCCCGCCACAGGCGGGGCAGCGGCGGGCATCCTCGAATCGGGTCAGGCAATCACGGCAGAGGCTTGGCATGGCGGGATCAGTCTACCGCAGATGGATCCGTTTGACAGGCCCATGAACGGGCCACTGAACGGGGCGAATGTTACGACTTGTCCGGGCGGATTTCTCTGGGTACTTCCAGCCTGTACCAGACCCGTGAGGCCCCGTTCATGACCCATCGATTCGAGCTCCGCGTGTATTACGAGGATACCGACATGGGCGGTATCGTCTACCACGCCAATTACCTCAAGTTCATCGAGCGGGCCCGCAGCGCGTGGGTGCGCGAGCTTGGCATCGACCAGAACGCGATGCGTGCACGGGACGGGCTGATCTTTGCGGTGCGGCGCATCGAGGCGGAGTACCTGGGACCGGCCCGTTTCGATGACGCGTTGCAGGTCGAGACGCGCACGGTGCAGGTCACCGGCGCACGGCTGGTGATGGAACAGACCGTGTCGCGGGCGGGCGAGCGGCTGTTCCAGGCGCTGGTGACAGTGGTGTGCCTGACCGAGACCGGGCAGCCGGCGCGGCTTCCGGCGACGATCCGCCTGCGTCTTCACTGATGTGTGAAGCCCCCGCATCGCGGGCGTCGGATATGTTGGCGTTCGGCGTTGAAATAGGCTATCTTCCCGCACAACAAGGCCGGATAACAGGCCACGCATAAAAAGAGCAGGCAATATGGAAGCAGAAACCCTGGCGGCCGCACAGGAGATGGATTTCTCTATGTGGGGGCTGTTCGCGCAATCCACGTTCATCGTGAAAATGGTGATGCTGGTGCTGGTCGTGGCGTCGTTCTGGGCGTGGTCGATCATCATCCAGAAGCATATCACGTACCGCAAAGCGCGCCGCGAGGCCGACGCGTTCGATCAGCGATTCTGGTCCGGAGAGCCGCTGGACGGTCTCTTCGAGGAGGTCGGCGCCGAGCCCGAGGGCCGGTCCGAGCGTGTCTTTGCCGCCGGGATGCTGGAATGGCGGCGCAGCCACCGGACCGATGGCGCGCTTATCCCCGGGGCCACCTCGCGCATCGACCGCAGCATGGACGTGGCCATCGCCCGCGAATCCGAAGGCCTGCAAAGCGGGCTGCAGGTTCTGGCCACGGTCGGATCGACATCGCCCTTCATCGGCCTGTTCGGCACGGTCTGGGGGATCATGCATGCGTTCATCAACATTGCCGAACAGCAGAACACCAACCTTGCCGTGGTGGCGCCGGGCATCGCCGAGGCGCTTCTGGCGACTGGCCTCGGCCTGCTGGCCGCGATCCCGGCGGTGATATTCTACAACAAGCTGAGCGCCGACCGCGACCGGATCGTGGCGGGCTACGAGGCCTTCGCCGACGAGTTCTCGACCATCCTCAGCCGTCAGCTGGACAGCTAGGCCATGGGGGCGGGTGTCGTACGCAATTCGGGCGGTGCCGGGCGGCGCGGACGCGGTCGCCGTCGCGCGCAGCCGATGGCCGAGATCAACGTCACGCCCTTCGTGGACGTGATGCTGGTGCTCTTGATCATCTTCATGGTCGCCGCCCCGCTGATGGTGGTGGGGGTGCCCGTGCAACTGCCCGAAACCGCCGCGAACTCCCTGCCGGCCGATGACGAAGAGCCGTTGGCGGTGACGATCACTGCCGAGGGCACGGTGATGATCCAGACCACCGAGGTGCCGCGCGACGAGCTGGTCACGCGCCTCCGCGCGATCGCGAGCGAACGGGCCGGCACGCGCGTGTTCCTGCGCGCCGACGGGGCCGTGCCCTATTCGGACGTGATGCAGATCATGGGCGCGCTCAATCGCGGGGGCTTTGGCGATATCGGGCTGGTGACGGATGCCGGCGGCCCCGCGCTTGACGGGCAGGGCGGCTAGGGGCGCGGCGGGTGGATACCGGGCAGATCATATCGGGGACGGGTCATCTGGCCCTGATCGGCTGGGCCCTGTTCGGCGGCTCCTTCCAGTCCGCGCCAGAGCCTTTTGAGGTAATCCAGGCGACGACCGTGTCCGAATCCGAATTCGCGGCGATCATGGACCGTGCCGAGACCCCCGAGGCCGTGGCCAATGTCGACACGCCCGAGCCGCCCGCGGAAGGACAAACCGCCCCGCAGGTGACGCCCGAGGCCGAAACAGCCCCCGAGGCTGCGCCGCCCCGGGTTGAGGAGAGCACGCCGCCCGAAGGGGTTGAGGGTGCGCCGCCGTCGATGCAGGTGCCGTCTGAGGATATGGCCGTGATGGTGCCGGAGGTGTCGCCGCGTCCGCAACCGCGCCCCGCGCCGCGCGTCGCGCCCGAGGCCGCGCCGGAACCGGAGCCAGATACGCGCGTGGACGACGTTACGCAGCCCGAGGTCACGCCCGACGAGGGCGCCGAGACCGCCGAGGAGCCGTCCGAGGCGACCGCCCCCGAAGAGGCCGCGCGCGAGATCGTGACCGAGGCCGAGGAAACCGACGCGCCCGCTCAGGCCGCGCCACCCGCCTCGGTGCGGCCGCGGACGCGCCCCGATCGGCCCGATCCGCCGCAGGAGGCGCCGACGGCGACGGCCGAGGCCCCGAGCGAGCCTGAGCCCGAACCCGCGCCCGAACCGGAGCCTGAGCCCGAGCCGCCGCAACCGGCCTCGGACCGCGCCGCGATAGACGATGCTCTGGCCGCAGCCCTTGGCGAGGCGCAGCAGGGCACCGAGCGCCCGAGCGGACCGCCGCTGACCGGCGGCGAGCGCGACGCGCTGCGCGTGGCGGTGCAGCGCTGCTGGAACGTCGGCAGCCTGAGTTCGGAAGCACTGCGCACCACCGTCGAGGTCGCCGTCAGCATGACCCGGGAAGGCCGGCCCGACATCGGGTCGATCCGGCTTGTCGGATCGTCCGGCGGGAGTGACGCAGCGGCGAAACAGGCCTATGAGGCGGCGCGCCGGGCGATCATCCGCTGCGGCACCGACGGTTTCGACCTGCCGGTCGAGAAGTACGACCAGTGGCGCGAGATCGAGATGACATTCAATCCCGAAAGCATGAGGATCAGATGATGCGGACCATGATCAGCCTTCTCGCGGTGCTGACGCTCTGGGCGCTTCCCGCCCTCGCGCAGGACAGCGGCCCGCTGCGGATCGAGATCACAGAGGGGGTGATCGAGCCGATGCCCTACGCGGTGCCCGATTTCGTGGCCGAAAGCGGCGCCGAGCGCGACATGGCCCGCAACCTGTCGCGGGTGATTGCCGCCGATCTCAGCGGGACGGGGCTGTTCCGCGAGATCCCGCAGGACGCCCATATCAGCCGCATCACCAGCTTTCAAAGCCCGGTGCAATACGCCGACTGGCGCGCGGTCAACGCCCAGGCCCTGATCACCGGAACGGTGCGCTTCGACGGCTCGGACCGGATGGTTGTGCAGTTCCGGATCCACGATGTGTTCGCCGGGCAAGAGCTTGGCGACGGTCTGCAATTTGTGGGCACGCGGGACGGGTGGCGCAGGATCGCGCACAAGGTGGCCGACGTGGTCTATTCCCGCATCACCGGAGAGGATGGCTATTTCGACAGCCGCGTGGTCTTCGTCGCCGAAAGCGGACCCAAGGACGACCGCGCCAAGCGGCTGGCGATCATGGATTACGACGGTGCCAATCTCCGGTACCTGACCGACAGTTCGAACATCGTTCTCGCGCCTCGGTTCTCGGCCACCGGCGATCGTGTGCTTTATACCAGCTACGAGATGGGCTTTCCGCGTATCTACGTGCTCGACGTGGCCAATGTCGGCCGCCGGGTGCTGCCGACCCTAGATGGCACGATGAGCTTTGCGCCGCGTTTCGCACCGGACGGGCGCACGGTGGCCTATTCGCTGAGCCAGGGCGGAAATACCGATCTCTACCGCATGAACATCGATGGGGGCCAGAGCACGCGGCTGACCTCGGCGCCGTCGATCGAGACCGCACCCAGCTACAGCCCGGATGGCCGCCGGATCGTGTTCGAAAGCGACCGCTCGGGCACGCCGCAACTGTATATCATGCCCGCGGGCGGCGGCGAGGCGACCCGCATCAGTTTCGGGCAAGGGCGCTACGGCACGCCCGTCTGGTCGCCGCGCGGCGATCTCATCGCCTTCACCAAGCAGTCGGGCGGGCGCTTTCACATCGGCGTGATGCGCACCGATGGCAGCGAGGAACGCCTGCTGACCGCGTCCTTCCTTGATGAAGGGCCGACATGGGCGCCCAATGGCCGGGTCATCATGTTCACCCGCGAAAGCCGTGGCGCCCAAGGCCAGTCGCGTATCTATTCGGTGGATATCTCGGGACGCAATCTCAAGCAGGTCGAGACGCCCGGCGGGGCGAGCGACCCGTCGTGGGGGCCCTTGCAGCAATGAGGCTGCACAGGGCACGTTCCCACGCGGCGCGGGCTGTGATATGACGCGGGCGACAGGCATGAAAACGAACAGGGCACCACAGATGAACTATACCACCAAGGCAGTGATCCTATGCGCCGGACTGGCCCTCGCGGCCTGTACCAGCCCCGACAGGTTCGAAGGACAGGACACCGGCATGAGCGGCGGCGCGGACGCCGGCATGGGGACCGGGCTTTCGGGTTCGGCGCAGGATCCCCAGTCGCCGGCCTATTTCCAGCAGAGCATCGGGGACCGCGTCCTGTTCGCCGTCGATCAGTCGACGCTGAGCCGCGAGGCGGAGGCGACGCTGAACGAGCAGGCGGACTGGCTGTCCTCGAACCCCGATTACAACGCCACGATCGAAGGCCATGCCGATGAGCAGGGCACGCGCGAATACAACCTCGCGCTCGGGGCGCGGCGTGCCAATGCGGTGCAGGAATATCTCGTCAGTCGCGGTGTTGCGTCCAACCGTCTGAAGGTCGTGAGCTACGGCAAGGAGCGCCCGATCGAGATCTGCAGCGACGAAAGCTGTTATCAGCAGAACCGCCGCGCCGTGACGGTTCTGGCCGCGCGTGCGGGCAGTTGACCTGATATCCGGAGGGGTCATGCGCCATTTCATCGCCGCGATTGTCCTCGCGATAGCCCTCGCCCCCGTCGGGGCGGCGGCGCAGGATAGCCAGACGCTTGCCGATATCCGGCAGGAGCTTTCGGTGCTGTCGGTCGAATTGAAGAAATTGCGGCGCGAGCTGAACACCACCGGCAGCCCGGGCCAGCCATCGGGCGGCGGATCGATCATCGACCGGGTGAACGCGATCGAGAGCCAGGTGCAACGTCTGACCGGCAAGACCGAAGAGCTGGAGTATCGCATAGAGCGTGTCGTGCAGGACGGCACCAATCGACTCGGCGATCTGGAATTCCGGATCTGCGAGATGGAGGCCGACTGCGACATCTCGGATTTCGAGCCGGGCAGCACCCTTGGCGGGGATGACGGATCCTCGCCGGATGCGACGGGCCTGATTTCCGCGCCGGTGGACGAGGGCGCTCAGGGCCAGGACGAGGGTGAGGACCAGGGTCAGGATCAGGGCCAGGGCCAGGGACCGCAGCTTGCCGTTGGAGAGCGCGACGATTTCGAGCGGGCGCAGGCCGCGCTGGAGGCCGGCGAATTCGAGGACGCTGCAGAGCAGCTCGCCGAGTTCCAGCAGACCTATCCCGGCGGGCCGCTGAGTGGGCCCGCCGGGCTCCTGCGCGGCGAGGCCTTGGATGCGCTGGACCGCAAAAGCGATGCGGCGCGCGCCTATCTCGACACGTTCAGCGCCGACCCGAGCGGCGACGCGGCACCCGAGGCGTTGTTTCGGCTGGGCCGGGCGCTTGGTCAGCTGGGGCAGGTCGAGGATGCCTGCGTGACGCTGGGGCAGGTGTCCGAACGCTATCCGCAGGCGGGCGCAGTGTCGGAGGCTCGGGCCGAAATGGGGCGGCTCGGCTGTTCGTGACGGGTAGAGACCCGGAAATTCTGGACACTCTCACGCGGCATTTCGCGCCGGACCCGCCCAGGCAACTGGGCGTTGCCGTCTCCGGCGGCGGGGATTCCGTCGCATTGCTGCATCTCTTGCAGGACTGGCAGAGCGACGGCGGACCTGACTTACGGGTCGCGACGGTGGATCACGGATTGCGGGCCGGATCGGCGGCCGAGGCGGCGGATGTGGCGCGGCTCTGCGCGGATCTGGGCCTCCCGCATGACACGCTGCACTGGCGGGACCGGGACGGGAACGGGACGGGCAACCTGCCCGATCGTGCGCGGCGGGCGCGCTACGCGCTTCTGGCCGACTGGGCGCAGGTGCATGGCCTCGCCGATATCGCGCTTGGCCATACCGAGGACGACCTCGCCGAGACCTTCGTGATGCGCCTTGCGCGCGGGGCCGGGGTCGAGGGTCTGGCGGCGATGCGCGACCGGTGGCGCCAAGGCCCCGTGACCTTTCACCGCCCCCTGCTAGAGGTTGGCCGTGCTGCGCTGCGCGATGTGCTGCGTGGGCGCGGTGCGGACTGGGCCGAGGATCCGACCAATTCCGATCCGAGTTATGAGCGCACCCGCGTGCGCGACGGGCTGGCGGCACTGGCCACGACGGGGCTGGATGCGCCCGCGCTGGCGGGCGCCGCGCGACGTCTGGCCGAGGCGCGCCGGGCGCTGGACGAGACCGCGCGCGAGAAAGCCGCCGGGATCGTGCGGATTGCCTCTGGTGACGTGCTGATCGACCGCGCCGGCCTGGCAGCCCTGCCAGACGAGGTGGCGCGGCGGATCCTTTTCGCCGCCCTGGCGTGGATCAACGGTGCGGAATATGGCCCCCGCGGCGCGGCAATGACGAGCTTCCTGCAGGCCGCGCGCGCCGGTGAGGCCATGACCCTGCAGGGCTGTCTGCTGCATGCGGGCGCGACATGGGCGCGCATCGGGCGCGAATACAACGCCGTGGCCCGTCTGCGCGTTCCCGCACGCGATGTCTGGGACGGGCGCTGGCGCCTGCAGGGCCCGGCGCCGGAGGGCGCCGAGATCGCAGTACTTGGCCCTGCGGGGCTGCGGGGCTGCCCCGACTGGCGCGCCAGCGGGCTTGCGCATGCCTCGGCGCTGGCAAGCCCGGCGCTGTGGCGCGATGGGATGTTGCTGGCTGCGCCGCTCGTCGGATGGGGTAATGGCCATGACATTTGCCTGCTCCGTGACGAGGCGGAGTTCTTCGCGCTGTCATAATTGCATTGAAGATCGGGCTGTGATGGCTATGTTCTATGATGACCCTCGCGCGTTGAGCGAGGCACATATCTTTGGGAGAAAACTCTTGGGCAACGCAAGAAACATCGCCTTCTGGCTTGTTCTGTTCCTTTTGATCCTCGCGCTGTTCAATCTGTTCAGTGGCGCGGGCGACAGTATGCAGAGCCGCTCGGTCCCGTATTCCGAGTTCGTGGCAGCGGTCGATAACGGAAACGTCAGCAAGGTGACCCTCGACGGGGAAAACGTGCGCTACACCGGCAGAGACGGCACCCAGTACACGACGATCAAGCCGACCGACGCGCAGATCACGCCGAAGCTGATCGATCAAGGCATCCCCGTGGACGCGAAAAGCCAGGAACAATCCGGCTTTCAGACATTCCTCGTGTCCCTTCTGCCGTTCCTGCTGCTGATCGGTGTCTGGATCTACTTCATGAACCGGATGCAAGGCGGCGGCAAAGGCGGAGCCATGGGCTTTGGCAAGTCCAAGGCCAAGATGCTGACCGAGAAATCCGGTCGCGTGACCTTCGACGAGGTCGCGGGCATCGACGAGGCCAAGGAAGAGCTGGAAGAGATCGTCGAGTTCCTGCGCAACCCGCAGAAATTCAGCCGGCTTGGCGGGCAGATCCCCAAGGGGGCGCTGCTGGTGGGTCCGCCGGGTACCGGTAAGACGCTGCTGGCGCGCGCCATTGCGGGCGAGGCCGGTGTGCCGTTCTTCACTATCTCCGGGTCTGATTTCGTCGAGATGTTCGTGGGTGTCGGCGCGAGCCGGGTGCGCGACATGTTCGAGCAGGCCAAGAAGAACGCGCCCTGCATCGTGTTCATCGACGAGATCGACGCGGTGGGCCGCTCGCGCGGTGCCGGGTATGGCGGTGGCAACGACGAGCGTGAGCAGACGCTCAACCAGCTGCTGGTCGAGATGGACGGTTTCGAGACCAACGAGGGTGTGATCATCGTCGCGGCCACCAACCGCAAGGACGTGCTCGACCCCGCGCTGCTGCGGCCCGGCCGCTTTGACCGCCAGATCACCGTGCCCAACCCCGACATCAAGGGGCGTGAGAAGATCCTCGGCGTGCATGCCCGCAAGACCCCGCTTGGCCCCGATGTGGACCTGCGGCTGATCGCGCGGGGCACGCCCGGCTTTAGCGGTGCGGATCTGGCCAACCTCGTCAACGAGGCCGCGCTGATGGCGGCGCGCGTGGGACGCCGCTTCCTGACGCTCACGGATTTCGAGAACGCCAAGGACAAGGTCATGATGGGCTCCGAGCGGCGCAGCATGGTCCTGACAGACGAGCAGAAGGAAAAGACCGCCTATCACGAGGCCGGTCACGCGATCGTCGGGTTGAACCTGCCCAAATGCGACCCCGTCTACAAGGCGACCATCATCCCCCGCGGTGGCGCGCTTGGCATGGTCGTCAGTCTGCCGGAGATCGACCGGCTGAACTGGCACCGCGCCGAATGCCAGGAGAAGCTGACCATGACCATGGCCGGCAAGGCCGCGGAGATCCTGAAATACGGCGAGGATAACGTGTCCAACGGCCCGGCCGGAGACATCCAGCAGGCCAGCGGTCTGGCACGCGCGATGGTCATGCGGTGGGGCATGTCCGACAAGGTGGGCAATGTCGATTACGAGCAGGCGCATGAAGGCTACATGGGCAATGCTGCCGGCGGGTTCTCGATCTCGGCGCATACCAAGGAGCTGATCGAGGACGAGGTGAAGCGCATGATCGACGAGGCGTATCAGAACGCCAAGAAGATCCTCACTGACAAGCATGACGAATGGCAACGCCTGGCCGAAGGTTTGCTGGAATACGAGACGCTGACCGGCGAGGAGATCAGCCGCGTGATCCGTGGCGATCCGCCCGAATCCGGTGACCATACCGGCGGCGCCGGCGAAGCGGCGAAACCCTCGGTCACGGCGATCCCGAAGACCAAGCCCAAGCCTTCGTCGGGATCGGGTGATGGTGGGTTGGAGCCCGAACCGTCGACGTGATCCCGGCGCCCGCGCGGGGGAGCATTGATCCCGGAGCCGCTGGTCGGCTCCGGGATTTTCTTGTTTAAGCGGGGCCAAGCTGACATGCCGTGGCAGAGCATCTGCGCGGTGGTTTCTGCCGGTTTCAGGTACTTGGTAAGTATTGCAGCCGCCGGGCCAACGTGGAAAACTCGGACCCTGTGGGGCTTGAGTATTTGCGGCAAGATGAAGCGTGAGGGAGTGGGAATGCCTGCACTGAAACCGACCGGGTATGAAGGCCGGATCACATGGATCGGGAGGGTGACCGATCGAGACGCGACCCTGGCTGCCGAAGCCTTGCAGGAGGTCGAGGTGAGTTACGCGGGGATTCCCGGCGAGGTGCATGGCGGGCTGACGCGCCCGTCCTGCAGCCGGGTCGTGGCGCAATATCCCAAGGGCACGGAAATCCGCAACGTGCGGCAATTCTCGGTCCTGTCGGTCGAGGAGCTTGCCGCGATCGCCGACGTGATGGGGGTGGAGCGCCTCGATCCGGCCTGGGTCGGCGCATCGCTGGTGGTCGAGGGCATTCCCGATCTGACGCATCTTCCGCCCTCGGCGCGGCTGCAGGGACCGGACGGGGTGGCGCTTGTCGTGGACATGGAGAACCGACCCTGCCATCTGCCCGCGAAGGTGATCGACGCGCACGCGGCGGGGTTCGGGCGTCGGTTCAAGCAGGCCGCCGAAGGCCGCCGCGGTGTGACGGCCTGGGTCGAACGCGAGGGTACGCTGCGCGTTGGTAACAGCTTGCGCCTGCACATCCCCGACCAGCCCGCCTGGAGCGAATTGTCCCGCCTGCACGAGGCAATGGCATAATCATCCGCGGTGACCGTGACCGCCCTGCCGCCGCGAGGCGGTGCAACGCTTTTTGAACCAAGAGGAAAAACATGACGGCAGATATCATAGACGGTAAGGCCTTCGCGGCGAAGATCCGCGGGCAGGTGGCAGAGCATGTTGACCGGCTCAAGACTGAGCACGACGTCACGCCGGGCCTTGCCGTGGTGCTGGTGGGCGAGGATCCGGCAAGCCAGGTCTACGTGCGTTCGAAAAACAAGCAGACGGTCGAGGTCGGCATGAATTCCTACGAGCACCGGCTGGCCCCCGAGACGCCCGAGGCGGATCTGCTGGCGCTGATCGACCAGTTGAATGCCGACCCGGCGGTGCACGGGATCCTCGTGCAGCTGCCCTTGCCCGATCACATGAACGCCGACGCCGTCATCAACGCGATAGATCCGGCCAAGGATGTGGACGGGTTCCATATCTCGAATGTCGGTTTGCTGGGCACGGGACAGAAAAGCATGGTGCCTTGCACGCCGCTGGGATGCCTGATGATGCTGCGCGATACGTTGGGAAATCTCAACGGGCTCGACGCCGTGGTGCTTGGACGTTCCAACATCGTCGGCAAGCCGATGGCGCAGCTTTTGCTGGGCGAAAGCTGCACGGTGACCATCGCGCATAGCCGCACGAAGAACCTCGCAGACGTCATCAGACGCGCCGATATCCTGGTGGCCGCCGTCGGACGCCCCGAGATGGTGCCCGGCGACTGGATCAAGCCCGGTGCCACGGTGATCGATGTCGGTATCAACCGGGTCGAGCGGGACGGCAAGACACGGCTGATCGGCGATGTCGATTTCGACTCGGTACAAGAGGTCGCAGGCGCGGTGACGCCTGTGCCGGGCGGCGTGGGGCCGATGACGATCGCGTGCTTGCTGGCCAACACGGTGACCGCGTGTTGCCGGGCCAACGGCCTGGCGGAACCCGAGGGGCTGACCGCCTGAGGCGCCATCCACCGTGTGCCGCCGGTCTTGGCCGGCGGTGCAGCCTTTTACGGCCTGCGCCCGATCCGCTGCGCCATGTCGAGCATCCGGCAGGAAAAGCCCCACTCGTTGTCGTACCAGCCGAAGACCCGTATCAGCCCCCCGACAGAGACCGAGGTTTGCGGACCGCTGACGATCAGGCTTTCGGGCCGGCCGCGCAGATCGGACGAGACCAGCGGTTGCTCGGTCCAGCCCAGCCAGTGATGCCGGTGCGCGGCGGCGCGCAGCATCTCGGTGACCGCGGGCAGCTCGATGAGGTCGCGCGTCTGCACGGTCAGGTCGATGCAGGAGACGCTGGCGGTGGGCACCCGGATCGCGCGCGCCTCGATCCGGTTTCTCAAGCCCGGCAGGACAAGCCCCGTCTGGTGTTGCGCGCTGGTGGTGGTGGGCACCATCGACAGCGCGGCGGCGCGGCTGCGCTCGAGCTCCTTGCGCGGCTTGTCGACCGTGGGCTGACTGCCGGTATAGCAATGCACGGTGGTCATCTGTCCGCTGATAATGCCGAAGGCGTCGTCGAGAAGCCGTGCCAGCGGGGCGAGCGCATTGGTGGTGCAGGACGCGTTCGAGATGACCCGCTGATCCGAGAGATCCTCGTCGTTCGCGCCGATGACCAGCGTCGCATCCGCCTCGGTCGAGGGGCCCGAGACGAGGACCGATCGCGCGCCCGCCGCAAGCCCCCGCTCGGCCACGGTGCGCGCGCCGCCCATGCCCGTGCAGTCGAGCACGACATCGACGCCCGAGAGGTCCATTGTGCTGAGATCTGCCGCGGCGTGAAAGGGGATGGCGCGTCCGTCGACCACCAGCGTGCCGGCCTCGGTCGAGACATCGCCCGGCCACGGCCCGTAGACGCTGTCATATTGAAAGAGGTAGGCGCAGGTTTCCAGCGGCTCGATATCGTTGATGCAGACCAGCTCGACCGCCGCGCCGTCACGCAGCAGGATACGCAACAGCGTGCGGCCGATCCGGCCAAAGCCATTGATGACGATGCGGACGGAATCGTGTGACATGCGGCTCTCCGGTCGGGCTACGGTTGCCGGAGATACTGGGGTACGAGCCCCGGAATGACCAGAGGCCGCATTGTATGCCCGTGTGGTCGGATCGAGGCATGGGGCGCCGCTTGCAGCCGTGACGGGCATTCCCCATATGTCTGTCTCAAGGAGGCGCAACGCGAGGGAGCACGATGGGATATCTGCGCACGGCAATTCTTCTGGCCGCGATGACGGCCCTCTTCATGGGGATCGGCGCGCTTCTGGGCGGGGTCGGCGGCAGCCTGATCGCGCTTGTGATCGCGCTCGGGATGAACGCCTTCACCTGGTGGAATTCAGACAAGATGGTGTTGAAGATGCATGGCGCGCAGCCGGCCTCGGGTCGGGCCGGGGGTGACCTGCAACGCATGGTGCACGAGATGGCCGACCGGGCGGGCATGCCGCGCCCGAAGGTGTACGTGATCGAGAACCCGCAGCCCAATGCCTTTGCCACCGGGCGCAACCCCGAGAATGCCGCCGTCGCCGCGACAAGCGGTCTGCTTAAGAACCTCAGCCGGGAAGAGATCGCCGCCGTCATGGCGCATGAGCTGGCGCATATCCGCAACCACGACACGACGATCATGACGATCACCGCGACCTTTGCCGGTGCGATTTCCATGCTGGCCAATTTCGCGCTATTCTTCGGGGGCAACCGCAACAATCCGCTGGGGCTGATTGGAACACTGGCGCTGATGATCCTTGCGCCACTTGGCGCGGCGCTGGTGCAGATGGCGATCAGCCGGGGGCGGGAATACGCCGCCGACCGCGCGGGGGCCGAGATCTGCGGCAATCCCCTGTGGCTGGCCTCGGCGCTGGAGAAGATCTCGGGGCTGGCGGCGCGGATCGACAACGACACGGCGGAGCGCAACCCGGCGACCGCGCATATGTTCATCATCAACCCGCTGCATGCGCATTCCCGCGACAAGCTGTTCTCGACCCATCCGGCGGCCGAGAACCGCATCCGCGCGCTGCGCGAGATGGCCGGTCAGTCCGCGCGCTCGGGTCCGTGGGCCTGAGGCCGTAACGTGATGTGTCTGTCAAGGACCGTGGACGGGCAGGCGGCGTGTGGGTGGCCTCCGTTAAGGTCGGCCAGCAACCATCGCGCTCAGCGCGCATCCGGGGATTGGGTTCCGCTTGCGCGGGCGGCCTCTGCGCGGGCGTGATCGGCATCGCTTTCGTAGCTGGCCCATGGGCGGCCAGAGCTCGTGCGCGGCAGATCCGAGGGTTTGTGCGAAAGGTGCAGATGCGTCTTGGCGATGAAATGGCCGGTGATCGGCGCGGTGATGAACAGGAATAGCGCGATCATCAACTCGTGAAACGAGAACTGGCCCTTCTCGAAATAGAAGTAGAGCATCGAGGCGATCAGCGCCCCACCCACGCCGAGCGTCGTGGCCTTGGTCGGGGCATGCAGCCGCATCATCGCGTCGGGCAGCTTGATCAGCCCGAACGAGCCGACCAGCCCGAAGATGCCGCTGACCACGAGTAAAAGGGAAATGAGGATATCGGCGAGCATGGTCTTGTCCCTTATTCGATGACATCGCCGCGCAGCAGGAAGCGCGTGTAGGACACCGTGGAGATGAAGCCGGTCATCGCGATGATCATCGACACCTCGAAATAGATCATGGTCCCCTTGAGAATCCCGAACAGCGCCAGAAGCGCGATGGCGTTGATCACCATCGTGTCGAGGGCCAGGATGCGGTCGCCGATCGAGCTTGCGCGGATGAGGCGGTAGATATTCATCAGCAGGCCGAGCCCGAAACAGGTGAACGCGAAGGTGAGTGCTGCGGCGATCATTCGAAAATCTCCTTCAGACGAGCCTCGTAGCGGGCCTTGATCCCGTCGCGCACCTCATCGGGATCCGGCGCGTCGAGGCAATGCACCAGAAGGCTGCGCCCGTCGGCGGCCAGATCGCTTGATACCGTGCCGGGTGTCATCGTGATGGTTCCCGCGAGCACGGTGATCGCCTCGGGCGTGCGCAGATCCAGCGGGATGGTGATCCAGGCCGGATGCGTGTCGGCGTTCGATTTGAACAGGATGACATAGGCCACCTGTACGTTGGCCACGCAGATATCCCATATCACCACGAGGATGTATTCCACGATCCGCGGCGCACTGCGCAGCTTCGGCCTGTTGGGCCAGTAGGGCGAGGTGATCACCGGAATGATCAGCGCCAGGATCGTTCCTAGAAGCAGGTTCCCGAGCGTCACGGTGTTGACCAGCATCTGCCAGACCGCGATCAGCAGGAGCGTGAGAAAGGGATGGGGCAGGATCTTGCGCAGCATCTGGTGTCCTTTCTCAGCGGGTGCCGAGCACGGCCGCGATATAATCGCCGGGCGTGTGCAGTTGTGTGGCCGTGGCCTCGACATAGCGCATCACCGGCCCGGCCAGCACGGCCAGCAAGATGATCGCGCCCAGCATGGCGCATGCCGCGACCATGGGCAATGCGACCGGTGGGGCCTGTGCGGGTGCTTTAGTGGTCTCGGCGTCTGGCAGGGGCTTCCAGAAGACTGCGCTGCCGGCTTGAGCAAAGCCGAGCACCGCCACGGCCGACATGCCGAGGACCACGGCCCAGATCAGCCAGACCGCATCCATGCCGCGCACCGCGTCGAGGATCAGAAGCTTGCCGATGAAGCCCGACAGCGGCGGCATGCCCGCCGTGGCAATGGCGGCCCCGAAGAACAGCGCGGTGATCAGCCCGTGCTGCGCCATGCGCGATCCCGGCACAAGCGTGTCCGCGCCGCGGCGCTCGCGCACCATGTCGACGATCAGGAACAGCAGTGCGCCGGCGAGGGTGGAATGCAGCATGTAGTATATCGCGGCTGCCGTCGTTTCTTCACGAAAGCCCGAAATCGCGATCAGAAGCGTGCCGAGCGACCCGATGGTGGCAAAGGCCGCAAGCCGCCCAAGCCCCTTCGACCCGAGGATGCCGATCATGCCGACCGCCAGCGTGATCAGCGCGGCGTAAAGCAGAAGTTGATCGACCAAATTCGCCGTGACGCCCAGCTCCGGCCCGAAGACCAGCGTGTACATGCGCAGGATCGCGTAGGCGCCGACCTTTGTCATGATGGCAAAAAGCGCCGCGACCGGGGCAGGGGCTGCCGCATAGGTTTCCGGCAGCCAGAAATGCAGCGGCAGCACCGCCGCCTTGATCGCGAAGACCAGGAACAGCAGCATCGCGCCGACGCGCAACAAGGCACCGTCACCGGCGGGAATCTCGGCCGCGCGTTCGGCCATGTCGGCCATGTTCAGGGTTCCAGTCACCGCGTAAAGCGTGCCGAGCGCGAACAGGAACAGCGTCGAGCCAAGAAGGTTGTAGATCACGTATTGCACGCCGGCCTTCAGCCGCCGCCGCCCGCCGGCATGGATCATCAGCCCGTAGGACGCGATCAGCAGAACCTCGAAGAACACGAAGAGGTTGAAGGCGTCCCCGGTCAGGAAAGCCCCGAAGATCCCCATCAGCTGGAACTGGTAGAGAGGGTGGAAATGCTGGCCGCGCTGGTCCCAGCCGGAGCCGATGGCGTAGAGCAGCACCAGTGCCGCCAGCACCGCCGTCAGGAGCACCATCAATGCCGACAGCCGGTCGAGCACCAACACGATCCCGAACGGCGCGGGCCAGTTGCCAAGCTCGTAGACGCTGATCGCGCCGCTCGCGGCCTCTACCGTCAGGCCGACCGCGACCGCCAGCAGCGCGGCAACCCCGGCCAGCGAAACGGTCCGCTGCAGGGTCGGGGTCTGGCGCATCGACAGCGTCAGGATCGCCGCGAGGACCGCCGGCAGGACCACCGGTACAACAATCCAGTGGTTCATGTGCCGGTCTCCTCGTCGCGGTCGGTCTCGGGGTCGATATCGACGCTGTCCTCGCGCGCCGACAGGTACGCGCCAAGCGCGAGGATCACCACCACGGCCGTCATGCCGAAAGAGATCACGATTGCCGTCAGCACCAGCGCCTGTGGCAGCGGATCGGTGTAAGTCTCGACACCTTTCCGCAGGATCGGGGGCATGTCGAGCGCCAGCCGCCCGGCGCCGAACAGGAATAGGTTGACCGCGTAGGTCAGCAGCGAGATCCCGAGGATGACGGGAAAGCTACGCAGGCGCAGGACAAGGTAAAGACCCGCCGCGGTAAGCGTCCCGATCGCGGTTGCAAACAGTAGTTCCATGTCAGGTGTTTCCTTCGCGCGCGGAATCGTTGCGGGCGGGATTGATGTCCATCGCCGTCACGTTGACGGTCTCGCCGGCGCTGCGTGCCATGTTCGACAGGCTCTTGAGCGCCAGCATCACCGCCCCGAGCACGGTCAGGAAGACACCGATATCGAAGGCGATCGCGGTGGCCCATTCGAATTCCTCGATGGGCGGAAAGTGCAGGTAGCCGTAATCAGACGTCAGGAACGGACGCCCGGCGAGCCAGGACCCGATGCCCGTCAGACTGGCAATGAGCACCCCGGCACCGATGATGGCGTGATAGGTGATGCGCTGGCGCGCCTCGGCCCAGGCAAATCCAGAGGCCATGTATTGCATCAGGAAGGCGATGGCGACGATCAGACCGGCGATGAAGCCGCCGCCGGGCTCGTTATGGCCGCGCAGGAAGATGAAGGCGCCGACCATCAGCGCGATCGGCATCATGACGCGGGTCGCCACCACCATCATCATCGGATGACGGTCGCCTGCCTCGCCCTCGGGATTGGTGTCGCTCTGCCATGTGGCCAGCCAGCGCCCGGCCGGGCCTTTCAGGACGGTTTCCGTCAATGCGTAGATCACCAGCGCCGCGATGCCTAGCACGATGATCTCGCCGTAAGTGTCGAACCCGCGGAAATCAACGAGGATGACGTTGACCACGTTGGTGCCGCCGCCGCCCTTGTAGGAATTCGTAAGATGGAAGGCCGAGATGCTTTCTTCGGCGAAGCCGCGCACAAGGATCGCGTAGCTCAGCCCGGTGGCTGCCACGCCGCCGACGATGGCGATGCCCGCATCGCGGATGCGGCGGAGCGCGCTGCTTTCACGGGGCGTCTCGCGCGGAAGGAAGTTGAGTGCGAGCAGCAGCAGGATGATCGTCACCACCTCGACCGTGAGCTGCGTCAGCGCGAGATCCGGCGCCGAGAAATAGACGAAGCCCATCGACACGAAGAGCCCGACAACCCCCAGCAGCACAAGGGCGACGAACCGTTTGCGGTGAACGACCACCAGCCCGAGCGTCGACAGCACCAGCAGGATCCACCCGACAACGGGCAGGACGGCCAGCGGCAGGGTCTCGCGGGTGGCGGGCCGCATCTCGGCGCCGGTCCAGGCGATCCAGCCCGCACCGAGCACGAAGACGGAAAAGATCGCGGCGCTGCGCGTCAACGCGCCGTTGTGGAGGCCGTCGGTCAGCAAATTCGCGCCGCGTGTTGCAACGCGCGTCACCGCGTCGAACATCACCTTGGCCTCGGGGCGCGGGGTGGCATTCCACATCGCCTGTAGCGGACGATGGAACGCCAGCACCGCCGCGCCGCCGAGAACCGCGATCACCGACATCCAGAAGGCCGGGACGAACCCGTGCCAGTGATAGATGTTCACGTAAGGATCAGATTGCGTGACCGCCGACGCCGTTATTCGCACCAGGCCACCGGCGAAGGTCATCGGCATGATGCCGATCAGGATCACCAGCACCGTCAGGAATGCGGGCGCGGCCCACATGCCAAAGCCCGGATCATGCGGATGTGCGGGGTAGTCGTGGCGCTTGGGCCCGAGAAAGACATGCGCGATGTAGCGAAACGAATAGGCCACTGAAAAGAGCGCGCCAAGCGTCGCAACCGCCCCCATCAGCCAGTGGGGGCCGATCCAGTGCGTGTGGGCGACCTCTTCCAGCATCATTTCCTTTGACAGGAACCCGTTGAGCGGCGGGATGCCGGCCATCGACAGCGCCGCGACGGTGGCAATCGTGAAGGTGATCGGCATCAGATGGCGCAGCCCGCCAAGACGCTTGATGTCGCGGGTATGGGCCTCGTGATCGACGATCCCCGCGGTCATGAAGAGGGCTGCCTTGAAAGTGGCATGGTTGATGATGTGGAACACCGCGACCACCGCCGCCGCCTTGGTGCCAAGCCCCAGAAGCAGCGTGATCAGGCCAAGATGGCTGACCGTGGAAAACGCCAGAAGCGCCTTCAGGTCGTCCTTGAACAGCGCGATCTTGGCCCCGATCAGCATGGTGATCAGTCCTGTGCTGGCGACGATCCAGAACCATTCCGGCGTGCCCGCCAGCACCGGCCAGAGCCGCGCCATCAGGAAGAGCCCCGCCTTCACCATTGTGGCCGAGTGCAGGTAGGCCGACACGGGCGTGGGGGCGGCCATCGCGTGTGGCAGCCAGAAATGGAACGGGAACTGCGCCGACTTTGTGAAGCAGCCCAGCAGGATCAGGATCAGCGCCGGCAGGTAGAGCGGGCTGTCTTGGACCACCTCTTTCTGCGTCAGGATCACGCTGAGATCATAGCTGCCCGCGATATTGCCGAGGATCAGCATGCCGCCGATCAGTGCCAGACCGCCGCCGCCGGTCACGAGAAGCGCCATGCGTGCGCCCTGCCGGCCCTCGGGCAGGTGCTTCCAGTAGCCGATCAGCAGGAAAGACGACAGAGATGTCAGCTCCCAGAACACGAGCAAAAGCAGGATGTTGTCCGACAGGACGATGCCCACCATCGCGCCCTGGAACAACAGCAGGTAGGTGTAGAACTGCCCCATCGGATCGTCGGGCGACAGGTAGAACCGCGCGTAGATGATGATTAGCAGACCGATTCCGAGGATCAGCCCGGCAAAGAGCAGCCCCAGCCCGTCGAGCATGAAATTCACGTTCAGCCCCAGCCCGGGTATCCAGTCGAGGCCGAAGGTCAGCACCTCGCCGCGCATCACCGACGGCGTGCAGACAAGCAGAAGGGTCAGAGCAAGGATCGTCGGAATGGCCGTGAAGGTGGCGCAGGTGTTGCGCCCGGCCTGGATCGCCAGCCCCGGAAGCAGCGCCCCCAGAAACGGCAGCGCCGCGATGATCGGCAACAATACTCCGGCACTGTCCATGCGTTTCTGCCCCCCCCCGGTGGTCGAACGTGGCCCTTTGTCGTGACGCACCTTCGCATGGGCGCGGATCGGGCCATCCTGTCTTAACGCGGGTGACTATATTGATGCAGCGACCTTCGGCAACCCGAATCCGGCAAAAACTGCCCCGCCACGCGGGAGCCGGCTGGTCTGCCGATCAAAGACGCGGGCCGAATTCCGTCAGAACGGCCTCGTAGACGGCGCGCTTGAAAGGCACGATGGAGGCCAACAGATCGTCCGGGGCCAGCCAGCGCCATTGCGAGAATTCCGGGTGATCGGTGTCGATGTCGATGTCGCCATCATCGCCGAGAAAGCGCATCAGGACCCACTTCTGCCGCTGTCCCTTGAAGCGTCCCTTCCAGATGCGCGGCACGATCTCGTGCGGCAGGTCGTAGCGGACCCAGTCCCGCGTCTCGGCCTCGATGCGGACCTTGCCCGGGGCGATGCCGGTTTCCTCGTGCAACTCGCGCAAGGCGGCATCGTGCGGCGTCTCGCCGGGGTCGATCCCGCCTTGCGGCATCTGCCAGGCCGCGGCCTCGGTGTCGATCCGCTGGCCGGCAAAGATCCGGCCCTCCGCGTTGACGAGCATCACGCCCACGCAGTCGCGATAGGGAAGGGCGGCGATCTGTTCAGGGGTCATGATTGGCCTCGATCTTGTGATGTCATGCGCGAAGGGGCGGCGGTTGGGTCAATCCTGCCTTTGGATCCATGAAGATTTCCGCCCGCAGATCTTGCAGTCTCTCACAGCTCTCGCTCGCCAACCATCCCCATGATGTCATAGGTCCGGCGCAGGATCGGCGCGGCGATCGCGCGGGCGCGATCCGCGCCATCCGCCAAGATCCGGTCAATCTCGGTGACGTCCTGCATCAGCCGGGCCATTTCGGACGAAATCGGCGCGAGTTTCTCGACCGCGAGATCGGCCAGTTGCGGCTTGAACTCGGAAAACGGCCGCCCGCCCGAGACGCGCATGACCTCGTCCACGCTCGTGTCGGCGAGGGCGGCGTAGATGTTCACCAGGTTGCGCGCCTCGGGGCGGTGTTCCAGCCCCTTGGCCTCGGAGGGCAGAGGCTCGGGATCGGTCTTGGCGCGTCGGATCTTGCGCGCGATGGTGTCGGCGTCATCGGTCAGGTTGATGCGGCTCATGTCCGACACATCGGATTTCGACATCTTCTTCTCGCCGTCGCGCAGGCTCATGACCCGCGTGCCCGTGCCTTCGATCACCGGCTCGGGGATGGGAAAGAAATCCACCTCGAAATCGGTGTTGAACTTGGTCGCGATGTTACGGGTCAGCTCGATATGCTGCTTCTGGTCCTCGCCCACGGGCACATGCGTTGCGTGATAGGCAAGGATGTCGGCGGCCATCAGCGCAGGGTATGCAAAAAGCCCCAGTGAGGCCTTCTCGGTGTTCTTGCCCGCCTTGTCCTTGAACTGCGTCATGCGCTGCATCCAGCCCATGCGCGTCACGCAGTTGAACACCCAGGCAAGCTGCGTGTGTTCGGCAACCTGGCTTTGGTTGAAAAGGATCGAGCGTGCCGGATCGAGCCCCGAGGCGAGAAATCCCGCCGCCAGTTCGCGCGTCGCGTGGCGCAGGTCCGCGGGCTCCTGCCAGACCGTGACGGCATGCAGATCGACCATGCAATACAGAGTCTCGACACCGCGATCCTGCGCCTCGGCAAAGCGTTTCAGCGCCCCGAGGTAGTTGCCAAGATGCAGGTTCCCCGAGGGCTGGATGCCCGAAAACACCCGCGGGGGGAAGGCCGCCCCGGTCATCTCGGTCATGGTGCAACTCCGTGGTGGATTTCTCTGAAGGTCTCGCTTACCCATGCCGCATTGGCCCGTCAAGGAGAGCCCGAAGTGCAAGAGCGCAAGCCCGGCCCGATCAACCCGTTGCCGCCGTTCATCGTGGTCCTTTTCCTTGTGATCATGGGGGTCGAGGCGGTGTTCACCCTCGGGGCGCGCGGCATCATCGGCGGGCCGGGGGCCATTGGCTGGCGCACCGGCGCGATCGAGGATTATGCGTTCAACGGCGATATCCTGCGCTGGATGCTGCAGAACAACGTCTGGCCGGTCGAGCATCTACGCCGCTTTCTAAGCTATGCGTTCGTGCATACCGGCTTCATGCATGCGCTGTTTTCCGGCGTGCTCTTGCTCGCCCTGGGCAAGTTCGTGGGCGAGGTGTTCCGGCACTGGGCGGTGCTTTTGCTGTTCCTGCTGAGCACGATCGCCGGCGCGCTGGTCTTCGGGCTGCTGGTGCCCGAAAGCCCGTGGCTGATCGGCGCGTTCCCGGGTGTCTACGGCCTTATCGGCGGGTTCACCTATATCATCTGGTTGCGGCTGGGGCAGCTCGGCAGCAACCAGGCGCGGGCGTTCATCCTGATCGGCGTGCTGGTGGGGCTGCAGCTGGTCTTCGGGTTGTTCTTCGGCGGCTCGCCGACATGGCTGGCCGACGTCGCGGGCTTCGGCACCGGCTTCCTTGCGTCCTTCGTGCTGAGCCCGGGTGGGTTCGCGAAGCTGCGCGCCCGGATTCGCCACGACTGACACCGCAGACCCTCTTGACTTTCCCGGTCCGGTGTCGCATCAGCGCGGTTCCCGGGATGGTGCACATGCCGGGATGTATGACACGTACACCCGTGACGGGTGCGCAGCCCGAGGTGATCCGCATGGATCCGAACGCCTGACCACCGGTCAGGGGCCACAGGGCGCGGAGAGAAAAAGGATACGTCCATGTTCGCGGTTCTCAAGACCGGCGGCAAGCAGTACAAGGTGCAGTCAGGTGACATGCTCCGGGTGGAAAAGCTTGCGGCGGATGCCGGAGAGACAGTTCAATTCAACGATGTGCTGATGGTCGGCGGCGATACCCCGGTGATCGGTGCGCCGTTTGTCGAGGGGGCCGCGGTGCAGGCCGAGGTCATCGACCAGGTCAAGGGTGACAAGGTCATCAACTTCGTAAAGCGCCGCCGCAAGCACGGCTCGCAGCGGACGCGCGGCCACCGCCAGAAGTTGACGCTGGTGCGGGTGACCGACATCCTCGCGAGCGGCGCGGACACGTCGGGCGTCAAGGCCGCCACCGGTACCGGACCGACCGGGGCCCCCGCCACGGCGGATGCGGCACCGAAGGCCAAACCGGCCAGATCCGCGGCCGCGGCCGGGTCGGACGACCTCAAGAAGCTGTCGGGCGTCGGGCCCGCGCTGGAAAAGAAACTGCACGCGGCTGGCGTGACCAGCCTTGCGCAGATCGCGGGCTGGACCGATGCGGATGTCGCCGAGATCGACGAGAAGCTGTCGTTCAAGGGCCGGATCGAGCGTGAAGGCTGGATCGACCAGGCCAAAGAGCTGACCAAGGGCTAAGGAGAGACGAGATGGCACACAAGAAAGCAGGCGGTTCCTCCCGCAACGGGCGCGACTCCGCGGGTCGTCGCCTTGGCGTGAAGAAATACGGTGGCGAGGCGGTGATCCCCGGCCACATCCTCGTGCGGCAGCGCGGCAACAAGTTCTGGCCCGGTGCCGGCGTGGGGCAGGGCAAGGATCATACCCTTTTTGCCGTCTCCGAAGGGTCCGTGACATATCACAAGGGGTTCAAGGGTCGGACCTTCATTTCCGTCCTGCCAGTGGCGGAGGCCGCCGAGTAAGCCGTCCTGCACGAGGTCAACGACATGAGGGGGATCGGCGCCAGGGCCGGTCCCCTTCGTTTTTTAAGACCCGAATTTTCACGGGATGTCACCATACGGTGCCGGGCACGCCATACGGTCTTGCGGCAGGGCCGGTCATGCCCATGTAACATGTGGTAGTGAGACGTGATGTGCGGGAGGAGAAAACCATGAAAATGGAAACGATCATCGATCAACCTGTCATCACGGCGGACCGTTTCGATCTGCGCCCGTTGCGCGGCTCGGATGCCGGCCTGATCTCGCACAACGCAGGCGATGCGCGGGTTGCGCGCGACACCAGTAGTGTCCCCCATCCGCTGCCGCCGGGCAGCACCGAGGCGCTGATCGCCCGCGCACAGGCCGAGGACAGGATCGAGGATATCTGGGCCATGGACGGCACAAAGTCGGGCCGGTCAGAGGTCATGGGCCTTCTGATGCTTGGCCGCGTCGACGTGGGCCGGTCCGAGATTTCCTACTGGGTCGCGCCCGCCTACTGGAACACCGGAATCGCGTCCGAGGCGGTCGAGGCGGTGCTCGCGGCCAATCCGCATGACGCCAGCGCGATCTTCGCCAGCGTATTTCAAGACAATCCGGCCTCGGCGCGGGTCTTGACGAATTGCGGCTTTCAGTATCTTGGGGACGCGGAAAGCTATTCGGTCGCGCGCGGGGCGACCGTGCCGACCTGGACCTACAGCAAGAAGATGAGCTGAGGCGCGCCGCGCCTCGGCATAAGGACGCCAGATGAAGTTTCTCGATCTTGCCAAGGTGTATATCCGGTCCGGTTCCGGCGGGGCGGGCTGCGTCAGCTTTCGCCGCGAAAAATACATCGAGTTCGGCGGCCCCGATGGCGGCGATGGCGGCAATGGCGGGTCCGTCTGGATCGAGGCCGTGGACGGTCTCAACACGTTGATCGATTTCCGCTATCAGCAGCATTTCTTTGCGCAGGACGGCCAGCACGGTATGGGCAAGCAGCGCACCGGCCATACCGGCGAGGATATCGTCATGCGTGTCCCGGTGGGCACCGAGATACTTGACGAGGACGAGGAAACGGTGATCGCCGACATGACCGAGCTGGGCCAGCGCGTGAAACTCGCGCAGGGTGGCAATGGCGGCTGGGGCAACCTGCAGTTCAAGACCTCGACCAACCAGGCGCCGCGCCGCGCCAATTCCGGGCAGCCAGGGGTCGAACGCACGATCTGGCTGCGGCTCAAGCTGATTGCCGATGTTGGGCTTCTGGGGCTGCCCAATGCGGGCAAGTCGACCTTTCTGGCCGCCACTTCGAACGCGCGGCCGAAGATCGCCGATTATCCCTTCACGACGCTGCATCCCAACCTGGGTGTGGTCGGCGTCGACGGGGCGGAATTCGTCGTGGCCGACATTCCCGGCCTCATCGACGGCGCATCCGACGGGCGGGGCCTTGGCGATTTGTTCCTCGGCCATGTCGAGCGGTGCGCCGCGCTCTTGCATCTCGTGGATGGCAGTTCGGGCGATCTCGTCGCCGATTATCAGACCATCGTGCAGGAGCTTGAGGCGTATGGCGAAGGGCTGGCGGCCAAACCGCGCCTGACCGTGCTCAACAAGATCGACACGATGGATGACGAAGAGCGGGCGTTCCTGCGTGAAGAACTTGAGGCGGCCTGCGGCACGCCCGTGATGCTGATGTCCGGTGTCTCGGGCGAGGGTGTCACGGAGGTGCTCCGCACCCTTCGCGACCAAATCGACGCGGATCTCGCGCGCAGGCGCGCAGCAGAGGACGCCGAGGCGCCGTGGCACCCCTGACAAACGCGAAACGGCTGGTGATCAAGATCGGCTCGTCGCTTCTGGTCGATCGCGACAGCGGCGCGCTGCGGGCCGAGTGGCTGGCCTCGCTTGCCGCGGACGTGGCGTCGCTTCGGGCGCGCGGCACGGATGTGATCCTTGTGTCGTCTGGCTCCATCGCGCTTGGGCGCGGGGTGCTGGGCCTGCCCGCGACGAATCTTTCGCTGGAACAGAGCCAGGCCGCCGCCGCCGTCGGGCAGATCCGGCTGGCGCGGGCCTATGATTCTGCGCTTGCCGAACACGACCTGATCTCGGCGCAGGTGCTGGTGACCCTGGAAGACAGCGCAAACCGCCGCCGCTATCTTAATTCGCGTGCGACGCTGGACCAGCTTCTGCGGCTTGGTGCGGTGCCCATCGTGAACGAGAACGACACCGTCGCCACCGACGAGATCCGCTACGGCGACAATGACCGGATGGCCGCGCAGGTGGCGGTCACGGCCGGTGCCGATCAGTTGATCCTACTGTCGGATGTGGATGGGTTCTATTCCGCCAATCCCGCCGAAGACGCAGGCGCCTACCGCTTTGACGTGATCGAGACGATCACGCCAGAGATCGAGGCGATGGCCGGCGATGCCGGGTCCGGCCTCAGCAAGGGCGGCATGAAGACCAAGCTGATGGCGGCGCGCACCGCGACCGCGGGCGGCTGCGACATGGCGATCACGCAAGGCGCGGGGCTGTATCCGGTGCGCGCGCTTGAGGATGGCGCGCCGGCGACGTGGTTCCGCGCGCAAGGTGACCCGCAGCAGAAACGCAAGGCGTGGATCGGCGCGATGAAGCCCAAGGGGCGCGTCACTGTCGATGCCGGTGCGGCGGGCGCGCTTGCCCGGGGCAGCAGCCTTTTGCCGGCCGGGGTGGCGCGGGTCACCGGCCGGTTCGGGCGCGGCGATCCGGTGGAGACGGCCGACGAGACGGGCCGCGTGCTGGGGCAGGGCCTGACCCGCTACGATGCCGAGGACGCTGCCCGGATCACGCGCCTGCGCTCGGATCAGATCGAGGATGTGCTGGGCTATCCGGCGCGCGGCCCCTTGATCCATCGTGACGACATGGCAATCTGAAGGCTTTGACGGGAGTGCTCGGATGAAGGATCAAATGGATATTGCAGCGGTGATGGCCGATATCGGTGCGCGCGCAAGAGCCGCCGCAGCCGAATTGGCCGTGGCCGATCCCGCCACAAAGCGCCGCGCGATCGAAGCCGCCGCCGATGCCGTCTGGCAGGACCGCGACGGAATCCTTGCCGCCAATACCGAGGATCTGGCGCTTGGCCGGGACAAGGGGCTGTCGTCGGCGATGCTGGACCGGCTGACGCTCGACGAGGACCGCATCGCGGGGATGGTCAAAGGGTTGCGCGCTGTGGCAGCCCAGGACGATCCCGTGGGCGAGGTGCTGGCCGACTGGCATCAGCCGAGCGGGCTGCACATCCGCCGGGTGCGCACGCCCCTGGGCGTGGTGGGCGTGATTTTTGAGTCGCGCCCCAACGTGACTGCCGATGCGGGCGCACTTTGTCTGAAATCCGGCAATGCGGTGATCCTGCGTGGCGGCTCGGAAAGCTTTCACTCGTCGGCGGCCATCCATGCCTGTCTTGTCGCCGGGCTGCGCACCGCGGGCCTGCCCGAGGACGCCATCCAGCGCGTGCCAACGCGTGACCGGGCGGCGGTACAGGAAATGCTGACGATGACCGACACCATCGACGTGATCGTGCCGCGCGGCGGCAAGGGCCTTGTGGGGCTGGTGCAGCGCGAGGCGCGGGTGCCGGTCTTTGCCCATCTCGAAGGCATCGTGCATGTCTATCTCGACAAGGCGGCCGATCCCGACAAGGCGCGGCGCGTGGTGCTTGACGCCAAGACGCGGCGTACCGGGATTTGCGGGGCGGCAGAGTGTCTGCTGATCCACCGCGATATCGCCGAGACCATCGGTCGCGACGTGATTCGAGCTTTGATCGAGGCGGGCGTCGAGGTGCGCGCCGATGAGGTGCTGTGCGGGATCGAGGGTACCGTGCCGGCGGGCTCCGAAGATTGGGGGCGCGAATATCTCGACAGCATCATCGCCGTGAAAGTCGTCGACGATATCGACGCGGCTATCACCCATATCCGCCGCTATGGATCCGATCACACCGACTGCATCCTGACAGAAGACGATGCGGCGGCAAGTCGGTTCTTCGCCCGGCTCGACAGTGCGATCCTGATGCACAACGCCTCTACCCAGTTCGCCGATGGCGGAGAGTTCGGCATGGGCGCCGAGATCGGCATCGCCACGGGCAAGATGCACGCGCGCGGGCCGGTGGGGGCCGCGCAACTGACCAGCTTCAAGTACCTCGTCGTGGGCGACGGGACGACGTGCGGCTAGATCTCGATGACGAACGCATCCGGGTCGAGCCGCGTGGTCAGAGAAAGTTCCTGCGCGGCAAGGCAACGGCGCAGCATGTGAAAATGCGCCTGACGGGGATCGGGTTCGGGCAGGGGGGTCTTGGCCGCGATCGCGTCCCAGAGATCGAGATCGGGGGTGGGCGTCGTGCCGCGTGCGGTGATCCGCACGGTCTCAATATCCCCCTCGACCGCGAGGGTGCCGCCGCGCGGCACGGCCTGCTCGGCGGCGAGGCATGCCAACAGGATGATCTGCGCACGCGCGCGGGACTGCGTCCCCGAAAGCTGCCAGTCGAGCGTCAGGCGGGGCTTGCCGGCATAATAGGCGGTGGCGAGGGTTTGCAACGCGTCCGCGCCCATCTGCTCGCCGGACGCGGGGTGCCCGTAGGCGATGCGCGAGATGTCCAGCACCGCCTTCGCCCCACGCAGGCTGTCCTGCACGAGCGCCAGTTCCGCGCTGTCGCCCATCCCCGAAAGGGTCAGCAATTCCAATCCGTTGGCGACAGCCCCGAGGGGGCTTGCCAGATCGTGGCAGATGCGCGAGCCTATGACCAGTTCCAGGGTGGCCTCATCCTGCGGCATCATTCAGGCCCTCCGGACAGGGTTTGATAAAGGGGGCGACATGACGGACATGAATTCGATCCTTGAGCCGGGGATGCTGGTGGAGAACCCGCAGCGCCCGGAATGGGGCATCGGGCAGGTGCAATCGAATATCGGGGGGCGCATCACGGTCAACTTTCGCGAGGAGGGCAAGGTCGTGATCGACGGGTCACGGGTGGAACTTCTGCCCGTCATTGATCCCTGACCGAGGTTAGCAAATCGTTAAAATCCGCCAACCCCCTGTCTTGCGCGGCGTTGCACTTTCTCGGCCGGTTGCCTAGAACCACTTCGTGGCCCACCCCGATCGCAGAGACGAGGCTGATGTCTGCCGCCCCCCAGTTCCGCGTCAAGCTCGCCGAGACCGAGGACGAGCTGCGCGCCGCGCAACGGCTGCGCTACGAGGTCTTCGTCGCCGAGCTTGGCAGTGACGGTCCGATGGTCGATCATGCCGCGCGGCTGGAGCGAGATCGCTTCGACGCGTTCTTCGATCACCTGTTGCTGGTCGATGACGCGCGCGGCGCCGAGGTCGTGGGGGTCTACCGCCTGTTGCGCGGGGACCGTGCGCGGGACGCCGGTCAGTTCTATTCAGAGGACGAGTACGACCTTGCCGCGCTGCACCGCTCGGGACGCAGCCTGCTGGAGCTGGGCCGCTCGTGCCTTGCGAAACCTTACCGGGGTGGACCCGGCATGTATCACCTCTGGCAAGGCGTCGCGTGGTATGTCGAGACGCATGGCATCGAGATCCTGTTCGGCGTCGCAAGCTTTCACGGCACCGACACCGAAACGCTCGCCGCGCCGCTGTCGCTTTTGCATCACCGGTATCTCGCGCCCGCGGATTTGCGGGTGCGTGCGCGGCCCGCTCGGTTCCAGAACATGGACCTGATCGCCGAAGACGCCCTGGATCGGCCTGCGGCGATGCTGCGTGTTCCGCCGCTCATCAAGGCCTATCTTCGGCTTGGCGGCTATGTGGGCGAGGGGGCCTATGTGGATACCGCGTTCAACACCACGGATGTCTGCCTGATCATGGACACGGCGCGGCTGACCGCATGGCAGACATCCGTCTATGCCAAGGGGGCCGGTTGATGAGCGTCACCTGGCGGTCGGACGATCCGCCCCCGGTGATCCGACGCGGCGCGGGGCATGCGCCGCGCGTGATGCTGCGCGGCGGTCTGCTGATCTTGCTTATCCTTGCGGGCGTTCTCGTGACGCTGCCGCTGCGCCTGATCGAGTGGCCGATTTACGGGATGGGGCGGCCGTGGTCGCCGCGTGTCACGCAATGGGTGTCAGGGTGCGTGTTCCGGGTACTTGGCATGCGCCACCGGATCGAGGGGACACCGATGACCGGTCCTGGGGCCGTGGTGTCCAATCATGTCTCGTGGCTTGATATCTTTGCGCTGAACGCGCGCACGCGGGTCTATTTCGTCGCCAAGTCCGAGGTGGCCCGCTGGCCGGGGATTGGCGCGCTCGCGAAGATGGTGGGCACGGTGTTCATCGAGCGCAATCCCCGCGCGGCGCGAAGCCAGACCGCGCTATTCGCCGAACGGCTTGGTGTCGGGCACAGGCTGCTGTTCTTTCCCGAGGGAAGCTCGACCGACGGTTTCAGGGTTCTGCCATTTAAAACAACGCTTTTTCAGGCGTTCTTTACCCCTGCGGAGCGGCACGACCTGCAGGTTCAACCGGTCACGATCATCTATTCCGCGCCCGAGGGTCAGGATCCGCGTTTTTACGGCTGGTGGGGCGATATGGGCTTTGCTGCCCACCTGGTGGAGGTGCTCGGCGCGCCGCGGCAGGGCGAGGTCCGGCTGATCTATCACGCCCCGCTTGACGTGTCCGAATTCGGCGACCGAAAGGCGCTCGCATCGGCGGCGCAGGACCTCGTCCGGTCAGGCATGTCGCAGGAAAGACTGCACCACGCGTAAGGATCGGGGTCCGGATGGCTGTCTCGCTCAGGCTGTCACGCGCAAACCGTCGCGCACAAGGCCGAGCAGGTCGCCGAAATACCCCGCCGATCGGGCGGGCCGCGTCGGGTCAGAGGTGATGACCATGACCATGCGCGGCCCCACCGCGATGAGTTGGCCCCCGTAGCCGCGGGCAAGGGCGAAGTCCTGTCCGCGTTCTTGCCCGAGGAACCAGCCGAATCCGTAGCCGAGCCCCGACCAGGGCGACCGCGTCCGCGGGCGCCACGCGGCCTCGATCCAGTCGCCGGTAAGAACGCGCGCGCCGTCCCACGTTCCGCCCTGGCGATGCATCTCGCCAAAGCGCAGCATCGCGTCGAGCGTCAGCGCCATCTGGTTGCCGCCCAGGTAGCGCCCTTGCGGGTCCCGGACCCAGGGCGGGATCGACACGCCGAGCGGATCGCCCAGTCTCTCGCGCATCTGCGTCAGAAGCGACAGGCCCGTCGCCTCGGCCAGCACCGCCCCGAGGACATGCGACGAGCCGGTGGAATAAAGCATGCGCCCGCCCGGTTCGGCCACCATCTCGCGACCGAGCGCATCCGCGACCCAGTTCTCGCTGGAGATCCAGGCGCCGTAGTTCCCGCCCGAGGTCCTCTCAATCCCGGCCTGCATCGAGGCGAGGTTGCCCAAGGTGATCCCGGCGACCTCCGGATCGGCATCGCCGGGCAAGAGGCCCGGGGCCAGGTCGTCGATGGTCGCGTCGGGTCCCGACACCTCGCCGCGCGCGATCGCGGCCCCCAGAAGGGCGGCCACCCATGTCTTGGCGACCGATTTCACGTTATGAGCCTGCCCGTCTGCCGGGCCCCGCAAGATCCGGCGCAAGACCGGCGCGCCATCGGTCCAGATGGCGATGGCATGAAGCTGGTCGAACCCGGCCGCACGCTCCGCGATGGCGTCGTAGCGGGACTGGGCGTGCAGCACGCGGGGTGCGAAAAGTGCCGCGCCGCTCGCGGCGAGGATCAGGCGTCGGGTGAGCATGGGTGTCCTTTTCGATCACGTCCCGGGGGCGCGACGGATGTTTCCACCCGCGCCTTGTATCGCTGATCTATGCACGTGGCTGGTAAAGTCCATCCTTCCATGAACCTGCGCCGGGACCGGCGATCAACGTCACGGGCTGGACCGGCGCCAGAACCGCCTGCAATGGACCTCCGATTTCAATGGCGCGCCGATGAAAGTGCGACTGTGATTGCTTCACAGTGCAGACCGACATCGTGTCGAGATGCGTCGCCGTTGCGAACTGCAGCCTTTCTACACGATCATCGCCCTGGCGCGTTCAAGGTCAGGCAAGCCTGATTTTCCAACGCACCTCGTCGGCAGGCATGAGCCCGTCCATCATTCAGCTGAAGAAAGTCCAATGTCCAAAGGCAACAACAAACGCGGCAACAAAGAGATCAAGAAGCCCAAGCAGGAAAGACCCAAGGCTTCGGTGACCCCCGTCGCGGGGGAGACCAAGTCCTTGCTCAATCTCGCCGGCAAGAAGGTCAAGTCGGTCGCGGCGCGGGTTGACGCCACCTGTGCCAGCCCGCTTGGTGCCATCGTACTGAGTTTGAATTTTTGCTTCTGGAAGGAATGCAACGCAGGTGACCTGCTCCCCAAGAAACTGGGCCGTCCAATATGAGACGTTGTTCTCGTAACGTTCAAGACGACGAGGAGAACCGACGATGCGCAAATCACGTTTCACCGAAGATCAGATCATGGGGATTTTGTAGGAGTATGGGCCGGGGCGAAGGTCTCGGAGCCTTGCCGGGAGCACGGGATATCGGATGCGATGCACTGCAAGTGGAAGGCCGAGTATGGCGGCATGACGCTTCCCGAACAGCACCGCTTGAAGGACCTTGCCACGAACAGCGCCGAGCGGCGAGGGTCAATGTGATCATCCGGGATAGGAGACCTAGCCATCCACCGCATCAATGGCGTTCGGACTCATTTTTCTGCAGCGTTGCCAGCCGGAGGTTTTGCGCGGTTTTGACTTGGCCGGAGCGTTCCGCCACCTTCACTTTTCTGCCAACGCCGCGAACGACCCAGACGATGCCCGCGTGGCCCTTGCCAAACCCACTGGCAAACGTCTATGAGGCCTGCAGGAGAGGTGGCCGAGTGGTCGAAGGCGCACGCCTGGAAAGCGTGTAGGCGGGAAACCGTCTCGAGGGTTCGAATCCCTCTCTCTCCGCCAATACCAAAATAAAATCAAGTACTTACGGGCCAAGGGTCAATTCTGCCCCTACATAGCCCCTATAATCCCGGCGCTGTACGGGGCCTAGGCGTGTCCCAGTGACGCAAGGCTTCGTGCAGTCTCCACGGGGGCGCTGGCACCTTAAAGCGGGAAGTTGGGAAGCACAGGGGCGCGCTGCTCCGTCTTCATGCGACGTGCCACTGGTCACTCGCGAGCCGTGACCGCTCGCACCCGGTCAGGTGATCTGCGCTTGGATTTCTCGCGACCTCGATCCCACCCCCCGGCACCCATGATCCGCGCGCGATTTTGGTTATAAAACGCCGAGACCCAACGGCGCATTCTCAATCCGAATTAGCGTATAGTTTCAGTGCGAGGGCTGCCAAAGGGGCGGTTATATGATAACATCTAAACATGGCAAACGATCATGACACACACGCTAATACGAGTGGGCGCTATCCCGGGGCTGATCCCGAGCGCCCGGAGCCCGAGACGCTGTTTAAGCCTCGACCGCGCTGACAAATTTAGCCCTGAAAACCCATTTTTCTGGCGGGCATGGAAACCATTGAGGCCAAAGACCCCAGAAAAACAGGAGGATACTGCTGAAGGAGCATATGCGCAGGTTGGCAGAAACGCGCTCTGGCTAGTGTGACATCGGGCGCAGGGTTGACATCGTCAAAAGGGTGGATCGCTACCCTGGGCCACCCCAGCCAGCCTGGCGGCCTGTTAATACTGGGATGACGTGTCACCCATGCTGAGAGCGAAGATGATGGCGATCAGGTGAGGCGCTATGTCGGCATGGGTGATGGATGGACGTGAAGGAGGCGGACGGCGAGATGGTGACACTGTCAGAATCGAGTGTCGGAGTGTGGCGTAGCCGCGGCGCGCCATGTTTGGGTCTCGGTCACGCCCGATGCGACTCCGACTGACAAAGTCGGAAGCACGCTCAAGGATGGGCGACGGTCGCAGCCGAACCCAGCTGGACATTGAAAATGATCAGTGCCGAGTCAACGTCGAGCGACTCGGAGAAGCTCCTCTGCCCACATCAGGCATGACTGTTCGCGATGCGCAGGAAGCGGAGTTTGCGAAACTGCTAACTATGGTCGCCCATCGAGACGTGACCGGCCCAGAGCCGCCGTCCTCCAATGGTCAAGGATGCTGCGGTGCGGCCCGTCATTGTTGCCATTCGCTGCGACCGCGAATCATGATGACCGGCGAACTCACAGTCTGCGGGACCTTGCGGAAATTCGCCGCAACTGCAGCATGGGTTGCACTGAGTGGAGGCAGTGCTAAGGAATCTGCCCCTTTATGAAGCACAGCCAACAACCAAGGGCATAAGTCTGCACGCTGCGCCTCTGCAGGCCGGCAAGCCGCCGATCAGCGAGTTTCGCCGACCGAGTGATGGCATGTCGAAATATTCGGTTGATAAACCGGCCGAGCGCCGCGCAATAGACCCTGACGCCCTCACCGCGTTGGAGGGACTTCTCGATGAAGCCCATGATGCCGCCGAGCTAGTGGAGAATCTAGCCGCCAAACGCGTCATATCATGGGCCGAGGCGCGCGAGCTTGTTGAGGCTTACTCGGGTTTGGCGCCGCGTTGGCGGCGCCGTGCGATATAGCCGAAACCGGCAAGGCCGGCGAGCAGCACCGGCAGAGCCGAAGGCAGCGGCACCGGCGCAATACTGTCATCGATGCTGTATGCAACTTCGACGGAAAATGAATCTTCGAAATCGAAAGAATATCCTACATCTGGGTTGAAGCTTCCAATATCGGAATATCCAAAAAGCCTAACAGAGAATGGATCGAGCCAATCGTTTGTATCTGCGCCGACAAGGGTGAAAGTATCAACGTCGCTGTCGAACATATTCTCAACGAAAAAACTTGAATTTGCCCCGATTGTGCCGCAGGTGTTGGCTCCAGTCGTCAAATTATTAACATCGCTAGCAAGATTTGATTCATTAGTAAAAAAATAAGTATATGCGCTGCCAAAACCTGCACTATAGGGCTGATCCTGACTAGTGTCGTTGAATACGCCGATTGTTCCACGATCACTGGCACGCACGGTAACATCAACTTTGACCAAAGGTCTTGATGATTGATAGCCATCAAAACGTAAGGAGCAATCCCTAGACTCGAAAAGTGCACATTGTTTAGTTTCGCGGAAATCGACCTCATCGATCACTGTTGCAGCCTGGGCCGTGCCTGCAATGAGCGCCGCTGAGCCGACTGCTATCAAAATGTTTTTCATCGTATTTATCACCTTTACCGACCTTACGATTAACGAACTTTGGGCTACAGCAAGCCGCAGTGTCAACACATTAAACCCCCTTGGATTGGTTCCCCCGCAAATCGCTCCCGATCGCCTGCCACAAGTCGATTTTGAGCCGGTCGGGGCGCCATAACTGCTCCGGACGGATGACTTCGGGAAAATCGGGCCCGAATCATGCAATTTCCAGTTTCAGGTTTTGTCAGGTTTACGCCCTGCCGCCAATGTTAAGTTTGTTTTAGCATGCGATACCGCTAAGGCATTGCAACATAACTGTTTTTACGCATTGCGTGCCACTCAACAATATTTCGCCACTTTGGAAGTCGCCGCAGCATGTGCGTTTATGCCTCAAGCCTGTGTAATTGTTGAAATTAAAACTTGACACAATGCACCGTCTCGCCCGTTGCGTGCATACCGCGCGCAGGGTCGATCCGGCTAGGCGCTGTTAACCCAGAGCCGACCCGAGGCCGGGATCAGGTTTTATGTGAAACCTTTGGGGAAGGGGTGAGGTCGCCAGAAGGTTTTGCATTTGTGGCTGGTGCGCATCGGGTCTGAATGCCTTGCCTGGCGTTCGCGGCGTCTGCCGCAACGGCCAGCCTGAGCGTCGGCAGTGCGGTACATTGCTGCCGTTCGCTGCGCTCGCTCGGTCATTATCCCGCCTGCGCGAGTCCGTGACAAGATCCCGCCTGCGCGAGTCCGTGACAAGATCGGCCTCTGTCATCTGGCTCGACCGATCGATCTTGACGTCATTCGGCAAACCACTTGACGGGTTTCGGGGCGGACATCGTGGGCCGAAACGGTTGTGCCCCGACGGACCGGTCTGAACGCGTCCATGACCGATTCTTGAGTGTTCGTTGAAAGAATTCCTCGCAAAATAAGTATCGTAACATAAAACTTGACTATACGTCAACTTTTATCATTAACTTGTCCATCTGCTTTTCGATATTTTTTGAGGAAAGTTCATGAAATTTCAGATTTATACTTGGCTTGTCGGTGTCGTGATTGCAGTGGCGGGAATTCCGTTTGCTCCGGTGAACGCGGCCAGCGTATTCCTCACGGGCGGCCAAATAAATGTCAACGAGGATTTTACGGACACGGACACGGTCACGGTGACAGAGGGCAACAACTTTCTCGACTCCTGTTGCGTTCTTCGCGCGGAAAGCCTCGAGGTGGCCGGTGGGGTGCTCGCGGGGGCTCCGTCTGCTGGCGGCAGAGTGGACACGTACGGGAATTCGATCACGGTCTCTGGCGGCCAGCTAGGCGGTGGACTAGAAATGGCGGACGACGAGACCGTTACCGTGACGGCAGGTCTCTTTGCTCCTGGGCCGACTGAGACCATCGCCAATCTGATCCAGAGCGGCGGAGAAGTGAGTCAACCTAGTAGAGATTTGAAGGTCACCGAGGCATTCACGCAAACGGGCGGGACAACCTCCGGTCGCACCATCGAAACCGGAACCTTCACCCAGGCAGGGAATGGCACGATCACGGCGGGCACAGTCCTAACGGCGGACAGTGTGCAATTACAAGGCGGCACCATCGCCGGGACGCTGAGCGGGCCCGGGGCCGTCACGGTCAGCGGTGGCACGACACGATTGACCGGCAGCATCTTCGGCACCACAGACCTGACGGTCGCGGGCGGTCGACTGGACGCAACCGGTACGGGCAACATCGACACCGCCTCCGACATCGTCACGGTCTCCGACGGCACGTTCGTCATCGATGAGGGCGCGATCGCAAGCAATGAGACGCTTGTCATCGAGGGCGGCACCGTGACCGGCGGTAATCTGGCGGTCTCGTCCATCACCCAGTCCGGTGGCCTGATCGCCGAAGGCACCATGATAACAACCCGAACCCGCAGCACCCTTTCGGGGGGACGATCGCCGGCACTCTGACGAGCGACAATCTCTTTTAAACCGTCGCATTCCTGAGCGCTGGCACGACCACTCTGACAGGCAACATGGGCGGACATATTACCGTGGGTGAGAACGCGACCTTCGATATCGAAGCCGGAGGTGTTTCGAATGGCCAAGGGCTATTCAGATTCTATGCCAACCTCGGCACGCTGAACAATGCTGGAACCATAGACACATCAGGTGGGCTGATAAACGAGGGCGCTCTCAGGAACAGCGGAACGATCGATGTCGGCGGCCTCGTTGACAACCGCAACTCTGGCACGCTGCAGGTGGACGGAACGCTGAAGGCGGGCGGGGTCAGATCAAGGGGCAGCATGATAACCGGGAGTGGTGTGATAGACGCGGGTGTCGATCTTGAGCTCGGATCGACGATCGCGCCGGGCAATTCGCCCGGGACACTGACCATTAACCGGAATCTCTCCGCAGACGCGAGCAGCGTGCTGGCCTTCGAATTGGGCGGGCTTTTGCAGGGCGACGACTATGATTGGCTCAACGTGTCGGGTAACGTGGCGCTCGGCCAGGGCGCTATTTTCGACATCGACTATTTCGGCGGGTTCGAGGCCAAGGCGGGCGATATGTTCGACATCATGACCGGCGACTCCTTTTCGTTCTCTGACCTGACCGACTTCGCGTTCGATTTCGCGGACATCTCGACCACCGGCATCGACTGGTCCGCGTCGATCTTCGATGTCGAGGGCGGTCGTAAGACGGTGAGACTGACAGCCTCTTCTACAGTGACGCCGGTGCCTTTGCCGGCCAGCGGAGTGCTCCTGCTTGGCGGCCTCGTCGGGCTGGCGGCGCTAAGGCGGCGCAAGCGGGCGGCGTGACGGGACGGGAATTCCGCGTCAAAGCCCGCGCCGATGGATGGGCCCCAACTCAAGCGACAGCGAATTTTGAAGGTCGCCTGAATGTAAGCTTCAACAGATCGCACCATGTGATCTCGCACTCGCGGCGAAAGTCAGGACTCCGACATCTCTGCCGATAGCGTCGAAGGACGGCGGGGCAACGGCGAACGTCTCGAAGGCAGGCTGTGTCCGGCCCGCTGCACCCGGAGCATTTGAAGTGGGCCTATGAGTCGGCTGTGGGCTCGGAGCAGACTTGCGGCGGTGCAGCGAAAGATCCCCTTCCAAACTCAGATGGATGTCAGCTTCCTTTGTCTCGGCATGAATAGGGCGCACCTGCGGCGAATGGCCGGAGACCGCCCGTCGCGCCGGAAGGGCAAGCCGGTCAGGATCGGCCCATTGCTGCCTTTGGCACCTACTTCAGAATGCTGCGGTGCGGCCCGTGAAACCTGCCATTCACTGCAACCGTGATATCAAGAATTGGCGAACTCACACACTGCGGGATTTTTCTGCCTCATGCTTCTGCAGCGAAAATTGCCGCCGCGCGAAGGCCAAATTTGGTGACCCAGTCGCGGCACCGCAGCACGGTTTCCCGAAAGCGAAACCTCGTAGTATGCCAAGCTGAAAAAATCCAATCCAGACGTCGCTGAGCTGGCGACGGATGTCTCACATGCGAATTAAACCGCCCTTCATTGCCACTCATACGGCTCCGGGCTGCACCTGACTTGAGCTGTTCCCGGACGCGGTTCCATCGGTCCGGATCGATGATTACGGCATAGGCGTCCTCTTAGACCCGCCAATGCACGATGCACAAGCGGGTCTCTTTGTTAGACGGTTCTCATTTTCGGATGAATTTGTCAGTCGTCATCCCGGATGATGCGGAACCGACCCGGGCGGAGGAAGTCGAACCTTTTGTCTGGCTCCAAGCGGAACCGGTCCAGCAGGGCACGCAGAAGATCAGGGTCGATACCCGGCAACGAGTCGCGATCGGGCTCCTGCGGTTTGGTCTCACGGTCTTCGCCCGGCGGCGGCTTGGGCAGATCGCTGTCGTCCTTCGGAGGCGGACGGTTGCCGCCATCCCAGACCGAGGCCGAGCACAGCTGCTCGCGGGTAAAAGGCCGCCCGCGAAAGGTCTCGCCACGGGCGCGCACCATGATCTGGTAGCTTCCGGGTTTGAGCGTTTCCAGCACTGCGCGATAGCGCGACGGGCCGACCTCGCGGAACTGTAGCCGCTGCTGCATGCCCGAGGGCAAAGTCACGATGCCGATCACGCGCGCACCACGCCGCAGCGGCACTCCGATCTCTGTCAGACTAGCCTCCAGCAGTACTTCGGCTCCCGGCTCCCGGCTTTTCTGCCTGCAAACCACTTGCATCTTCAGGCTAGAATTGGCGTTGACAATGAAGCGGTAGGGAATGCCATGCGCATCAAGATTGCGGATACCGATGACATCATCGCGCGACTTCAGCAGCTCGTGATATTCTTGCAGGCCCTTGTTCGAAACTTTCAGATGCGCCATCCACTTGCCGCCATGGGCCGGCTGGCCCTGCGTGACTGCAGGCAGGCTCATGCGGTAATAGGTGACGTTCTGCCCAGCCACGCGCCGTGTCCCGGCTATCGACGACCAATTGCTGCGGTCAATGATCGCCCCGGTCGGAGTTTCAAGCTGCATTTCGACAAGTTCGCGATGTGGCAAGACCAAGTAGACATCCGCCCGGTTGTCCAGATCAACCAGAGAGAAGGGCACCCTCGCCGTATCGCCGGGTCGGATCATGCCATCGGGGTCCAGCACCACTTCGCTGTTGGTCAGGCCGCTAAGCACCTGCAGAAAGAACTTGCCAAGACGTAGCTCGTCCGTCGCCGGTCCGCCGGTCATCATCAGGAAGCCGCCGCTGCCCGAGGTCAACTGATCCAGCGCAATCGGGTTCAACTGGCTCGGCGCCCCCAGGCCGATCCCGAAGACCCGCGAATTCAGCAGGCCCGAAACTTCGGTGATCGTCTTTGGCGAATTCTCCTGCCCGTCGGTAAAGACGATCAGGGCCTTTTCATCAAAGCCCGTGGCCGGGTCGATCTGGACATGCCCCGCCTCGATCCCGTCGCCGATGGATGTCAAACCGCCCGGCGACAGCCCGTTGACAACAGCGTTTGCGGCTACGCGACCTGCCCCGAACAAAGGCGGCCCAGCCAGTTGCACACTGCCATGCGCCGTGGCATCGCCGTTAAAGCTGGCCACCGCCACACCGTCGGTGTCGTCCATCGCATCGACAAAGATACCGGCGGCCTGCCGCAGCACGTCCATCCGTGTCCGGCTGTCACCCAGACCGGCGCTTTGTCCCATGCTGCCCGACCGGTCAAGCACCATGCTTACGCAGACATTCGGCTTGGCAATTGTGTTTGCGGAAATGGGAATATCCCAGCTTTCGCCTGTTTCGACGCAGCGGATGCGCACCGTGCTGCTGGCCATCGCACCGGCTGTCGTGCCAGTATAGGCGATCCAGATCCGCGCCTCGCCTTCCTCTGCGCCATGCGACCCAACAAAGGTTGCCTGTATGCCGAAAGGTGTCGAGAAATCCGTGCCGGGCCCCGACAGAATCTCGAACGTGGCCACACCCGAACAGAGGCCAGCACTTCGAACACGGCAGCCCGGACGGTCGTTTGTCCCTCGGGGATCGAGACGAAGGACAGCGTCGGCGTTGTCAGCGTCGCATGCGGCATATCCGTGTCGTAGACGTAGCCCTGATCTACTGTGTACAGGTGATCGCGCGGTGTCACAGACAGGGCAGACCCTGGGTTGCTCCACGGCGCAAAGGCCGACGCCGCGTTGCCAGGTGACGCCTCGGTGCCGTCCCAGGGCCACATATCGTCATCTAGGTTGTGCCGATTGGCGACGGCAGGCAGGAAGAAGCTTGACTCAATCAGGTTTTGGGTTCCATCGGGCCAAGTGGTTGCTGGCGTCAGACCATCATAGAAATAATTCGCCGCAAGTTCACTGGCTGGATAAGGGTTCCCCGCATTGGCCGGATCGGCTGCCCAGTCCCGCTTCTTGCGCTGCTGCCACTCGGACCAGATCCGGTCGATATTGGCATGCAGCAGCATGAACATCGGATCGTTCACCGCCGTAGCGAAAGATTGCTGATCGCCCGGCACGCCGATAAAGACATGCGCGCCGCCGTGGCCATTGCCCTCCAAGTGATTGCGGAAACCCCTCGACTGCAAGGCGCCTCCGTTGACGACGGCCTGATAGGTATTGAAATTCAGCGAGTTGTTGATGCTGGTCGTGGTTACCGCCGCTGCTGTCTCGTTGAAAGCCTCCCGGCTGATAACCCAACTCTGGGCTGTTGTGCCATCTTCGCCTGTCCATTCCAGCGTAACATTTCCGGGGTTGGCAGCAGCAGCGCCCTTGAACAGATCATCTGTCCAGACTTCACTGACACCGTCAGTCGTGTTGGCGCTGGTAAAATCCCAATATGGAACGCTAATGCCTGTGTCTATTGCCTGCAATTCCTCTTCGAAGAATTTCAGGAACGCACGGTGCCACGGCAGAAAAGCCGGGCCACCATGGCCCAGATTGCTGACGAAGCCATGAAAGTCGATGTATTTCTGATACAGCCCACGCTCGTAGTGCGTGAAAACCGCATTTCTGAACCGCTGCTTCTCGCTTGAATCCATGGTGGCGACATTGCGCCGGCAACTCACAGCCATTGAAATTCACTCCCTTTTGAAATATTGTTACTAGGATTTGATCCAATTGGTTACCCGCCGGTGACAAAGTCTTTCAGCGTCGGCTTCGCGAGGGACGATTGCTCGTCGATCACCTGTCGAGCCAGTTCCATCGGATTTGAGGCAGGCAGATAGTTGTAATCCGTGGTGACCCCGGCTTTGAGGTCCCTTGCGGACACGGTCGCAATTTTTTTTCCATTAATGGTTACGGTCGTTGTGTTGCCTGACTTCTTTGTTTCGATACTGTTTTTTCGGTATTTTTCCTCAGCCATTTTTCCTATCCTATCGAAATATATTAATAATTTTTTGCCGTGTGCAATTTCACCACGCGACACGTATAGTCAGGATATCACAAATCCATGCAGATATCCACCTAGAGTTGAGGCTTGAACGCTAGGCGGCTGAGTCCGCGACCTGCAAATTCGACCACTAATTCTTGCTGCGGGTTGTACGAAGGGCCGGTTTTCTAGCTGCACGGGAACACCGAAATTCTCGCTCACGGGGAATTTCTCACGGCGTTGTTGCAAAACTAACCCCGTGAAGGATTCACTTCGGGAATCCAAGCGTTTACATAGGGCTGCATGAGCAAACCACCTCCCGCCCGCTATCGCACGACGAACTGGTCCAGCTACAACGCGTCGCTCAGGAAGCGGGGGTCT
>Ga0307969_1000004_pt1 | contig 127517 bp, 125 predicted proteins | sample OrgLakmetagen710_FD_201841 | JGI IMG/M metagenome (GOLD analysis project Ga0307969, IMG submission 201841) | Saline water microbial communities from Organic Lake, Antarctica - #710 | ecosystem: Environmental > Aquatic > Non-marine Saline and Alkaline > Saline | place: Antarctica: Organic Lake... | reverse complement strand
AACCGGGCGCGCAGGACAGCGATGCTCTTGCCGGCGGCGGCCTCACCGTCACGCAAGGCTGGGTGCGCAATCCCATCGCTGGACGCGACGTGACGGCGGGCTTCTTCACGGTTGAGGGCGGCGGTGAGGCCGGGCGCCTGACGGGCGTGGAGAGCCCGGAAGCCGAGCGCATCGAGCTGCACACCATGGCCATGGAAGGCGATGTCATGCGCATGCGCCAGGTCGAGGCCATGGACGTGCCCGCCGACGGCGCGCTGAGCCTGTCTTCGGGGGGCGATCATCTGATGGTCTTCGGCGTATCCCCGGACGCCGCCTCGGATGGCGTGCTGGACGTGGTGCTGCAGTTTGAAGGCGGGCGCAGCGTCGAGGCGCAGCTGCCCTTCGCCGACGCCGCTCCGGCTTCTGCTCCGGCCGGCGATATGACCGGAATGCAGGACGGATAGCCGCAAGATCCGGGTTTAACGCCCGGGCGTTCAGGTCTAAGCGGGGTGGATGACAGACCGCCCCGACCCCTCTCCAGATCCGGCTCCGGACTCCGCTCCGGCCTTCGGACAGGCGGCGCCCGCCACACCGACGCCGCGCGGCGGCGCCGACGCCCAGCGCCTCTCCCCGGGGCGGGCTGCGGCGGCGCTTCTGTCCGGCTATGTGATCTGGGGCCTGTCGCCCCTGTTCTACAAACTTCTGGCGTTCGCCAGCCCGGCTGAGATCGTGCTTCATCGCGCGATCTGGTCGGTGCCCTTGCTGGCGATTCTGCTCGTCTCGGCGCGGCGCTGGAGTGCGGCGGTGAGCGTGCTCGGCGACAAACGCATGCTTGCCCTTCTGGGGGTGACGTCGCTGCTGATCGGGGCCAACTGGTGGACCTTCATCTTCGCGGTGAATTCCGGCCAGGTGCTGGAAATTTCGCTAGGCTATTACATCAACCCGCTGATGAACGTGGCTCTGGGCGTGTTCATCGCGTCGGAACGCTTCGGGCGTTTGCGCGCCGTGGCGGTGGGGCTCGCCGCGCTGGGCGTCGTGAACCAGATCGTCACGGTGGGGGAGCTGCCCGTCATCGCGCTGTTCCTGGCGGTGACCTTCACCGGCTACGGCTATTTCAGGAAGACCATGGCGGTGGACGGGCGCATCGGCCTGTTCTGGGAGACCGCCATCATCGCCTTGCCGTCACTGGCGATTCTCGGCTTTGTGGAGTTCGGCGGGGGCGGCGGTCATTTCCGCGAGGGCTGGAGCCAGGCGGCGCTGCTCGTCCTTTCCGGCGCCATGACGGTGGGCCCGCTATTGCTCTTTCTCACCGGAGCGCGCGGCCTGTCCTTCGCCGTCATCGGCGCGGCGCAATTCATCGCCCCGACCCTGCAGTTTTGCGTCGGCCTGTTCTATGGCGAGGTGTTCACGCCCGCCCACGCCATCACCTTCACCTTGATCTGGGCGGGGCTGGCGGTTTTCGTGGCGGACCTTCTACTGTTCGAGCGCAAGAAACGACAAAAGGCCCGATCATGACCCATCCGCCCATGCCGCCCGCCCGCCGTATCGATGTGGGCGAGGTGACGCTGTCGGTTCACGAAGCCGGACCGGCGGACGGTCTTCCGGTGCTGCTGCTCCATGGCTGGCCGGAGCTGGCCCTGTCTTGGGCGCAAGCAATCAAGGACCTCTCCGACGCCGGCTACCGCGTCATCGCGCCTGATAATCGCGGCTTCGGCGCGTCGGACGCCCCCCATGAGGTCGAGGCCTATCATGTGGACCGTCTGTGCGCGGATCTGGAAGGCCTGCTGGACGCGCTGGGGATCGAAAAGGCCGTGTTTGTCGGCCATGACTGGGGCGGCATTCTCATGTGGCACGCCGTCTGCCTCATCCCCCATCGCTTCATCGCGGCGGTGGGCGTGAACACGCCCCACCTGCCGCGCGGCGCCGTTCCGCCCACCGAGGTTTTCAAAGAGCGCGGCGGCGACGAGCACTATATCGTGCGCTTCCAGGACGAAGCAGCCGACACGCTCTTTGAAGGCCAGGAGGAAGATTTCTTCGCCTTCACCTTCGGCGCGCCGATCGCCCCGGCCGATTTCGACAAGCTGCCGGCCTCGATCACCCATCTGCCGAAACGATTTGAGAAATTCGTCGCGCGCGGCGGCTTGAAAAACGAGGACGAGTGCGTCGTCCCGCCCGAGATCCGCACGCAATACGCGCAAATCTACGCCCGCACCGGGTTTCGCGGCGGGCTCAACTGGTACCGTAATTTCGACGCCAACTGGGAGCGGCTCGGCGGTGTGGATCACCGCCTCGCCATGCCCTGCCTGATGATCGCGGCCGAATGCGACTTCATGCTGCCGCCCAAGCTCGCCGGCTGGATGCCCGCCCTGTGCAAGGATTTCACCCTGCACGTCATCGAAGGCTGCGGCCACTGGACCCAGTACGAGGCGCCGCAGGAGCTGTCAGCGGTGTTGCTGGCCTGGCTCGAGCAGGGCTTCGATCAGTCCTCCGCAGGCTGAGGGCAGTCCAGCGGCGCGCCCAGCTCGGTGACGCTGGCGCGCCAGGTGATCAGCCGCTCGAAGATGAAGCAGCGCTGCTCGGCCGTCAGCCTGTCATCCTCGCTGAGGTCTTCAGCGATGGCCTCCAGCGTCTCGCGTCCTTCGATCACTTCGATCCCGCCGTCAGACGGAGTGTCGAAGCGCAGAAGCCTTCCGGTGTTCTCCCAGACCGGCCAGTCGGGACCGCCTGCACTCGCGGGATCGCCGGTGCGCGCGAATTCCGCCCAATAGGCGCCCATGCTTTCGGCCACCGCCTGGCGGCCTTGCGCGTTGTCGTCATTGAACAGCGCCGAGTCGAGGCGGCCGAAGAAGTCGAAATGGTTGAAGACGAAAGGGATCTCCATGGCGTGGGCGGCGCCCAGAAGGCGGCTGAGATCCATGAAGGCCATGCCGCCGCCCTCGTCCCAGTCGAAGCGGTAGGCGAAGACCGGCTCATGGCCGCCGCCGGTCAGGGTCTCGGCAACTTCATCGACGGCCAGAGCGCGCCAGAGCCGTGACTGGTATTCGCTCGCGGCTTCAAAGAAGTCCGGCTTCGGCGTGCGGATGATCACGCCGAACCAGCGGGCCGACAGGTCCGGGTCGAAGACGTTGAACAGCTTCATCTCGTCCTTGTTGGTGCCGGTGATCACCGGCACGGCGTTGAAGGTCGAGGGGCTTGCAAGCGCGGCGATCAGCCCGTCTTCGGGGATCGTCACCCCGTCGGCGATCATGCGCGGCATGTCGCGCAGGCCTTCATCGCCGGTATACGCGTCATAGACCGCCTGCAGCGACGCTGCGCGAAGGTCGCCGGCGCCCGGATTGTCCGCGCCGGTGAAGCGGCGCGAGGCCGGAACAGCGGCCACGTCCGAGCCGTCGCGCGCATCGGAGAGCGACACCACGTCGGTGAGCCCGGACTGGATGATGGCGCGATGGAACAGGCCGGTGGCGAGCGGGCTCGCCAGAAGCCCGGCCACGTTATGGCCGCCGGCGCTCTCGCCGAAGATCGTCACATTCTCCGGGTCGCCGCCAAACGTCGCCGCATTGTCCCGCACCCACTCAAGCGCGGCGATCTGGTCCAGCAGGGCGAAGTTCGCGGGTCCCGCCTGATCCGGCCCGCCGTCCAGCGCCGGATGGGAGAAGAAGCCGAGCGGTCCAAGCCGGTACTGGACCACCACGACAACCACGCCCTGGTCTTCGGCCAGCTGCGCGCCGTCATACTGATTGGCGGACCCCCATACATTGGCCCCGCCATGGATCCACATCATCACAGGAAGCGCCGCATCGGAGTTCTGTGACGCCGGCGCATAGACATCCAGATAAAGGCAGTCTTCAGAGCCTGTGAGCTGTCCCGGCTCTGTCCCGGTCGCCTGGGCGTTCAGCGCATTGGTGATCTGCGGGCAGGCGGCGGAATGCTCGATTGTCTCGCGCGCGCTGGTCCAGGGCTCGACCGGCTGCGGAGCGCGCCAGCGATTCTCGCCGCCCGCCGATGCCGCAAAGGGCGCTCCAAGCCAGACATGGGCGCTCGTGTCGGCGTCCACATAGCCCGTGATCTCCCCGCCGGTGACGGCGCGCGTCAGCGCCGGATCGGCTGCGGGCGGCGTTGCGGCAGGCTCGCTCTCGCAGGCGGTCAAAGCCAGCGCGCCCAGCGCGGCGGCCAGTGTGAAACGACGGATCATGGCGGGCCCTTCCCCTGATTTTTACACAGGCTAGCGGGCTGACGCGCGCGCGCAAGGCGCTGTGTCGGGATGATTTTTTCGCAGGCGCTGGTTCCCGATTTCGTCCCCGGACGAAGGTCCGGGGGGAAGACCGGGATCAACTGCGCTCAAATCTTCAAGCGCTGAGCCGACGGCCAGCCCCGCTCAGCGTCAGACCCATCAAGCACGATGGATCCCGGTCTCGCCCCCCGGCTTGAAGCCGGGGATCGAGACCGGGACCCGGATTTCCTACTGCATCGTCGGGATGATGAAGCTCTGGTCGGAGATGTCGCCCGAGGGCCAGCGCTGGGTGACGGTCTTGATCTTGGTGTAGAAGCGCACGCCCTCCATGCCGTGCTGGTTGGTGTCGCCGAAGGAGGAGCGCTTCCAGCCGCCGAAGGTGTGATAGGCCACCGGCACCGGGATCGGCACGTTGATTCCCACCATGCCGACATTGACCTTGCTGGCGAATTCGCGCGCCGCCAGGCCGTTGCGGGTGAACAGGGCGACGCCGTTGCCATACTGGTGCTCGGAGGCCAGCCGCGCGGCCTCCTCGATGTCGTGGGCGCGCACGATCTGCAGGACCGGGCCGAAGATCTCTTCCTTGTAGCTTTCCATCTGCGGGGTCACGTGGTCGAACAAGGACGGGCCGATGAAGAAGCCGTTCTCATGGCCCTGCAGGGTGAAGCCGCGCCCGTCCATCTTCAGCTCGGCGCCCTCGTCGACGCCCTTCTGGATCCAGGCCTCGACTTTCTCCTTGTGGGCCTGGCTCACCACCGGGCCATAGGCGGCGTCGGGGTCGGAGGAGACGCCGGGCACCAGGTTTTCGATCTCCGGCATCAGCTTTTCGATCAGGCGCTCTGCGGTCTCCTCGCCCACGGGCACCACGATGGGCAGCGCCATGCAGCGTTCGCCCGCCGAGCCGTAGGCCGAGCCCACCAGATCCTTGACCACCTGGTCGAGATCCGCGTCGGGCATGACGATGCCGTGGTTCTTCGCCCCGCCCATGGCCTGCACGCGTTTCGCGTTCGCCGTGCCGCGCGAGTAGATGTACTGGGCGATGTCGGAGCTGCCGACAAAGCTCACCGCCTTGATGTCGGGGTGATCGAGGATCGCGTCCACGGCCTCCTTGTCGCCGTTGACGACATTGAGGATACCTTCAGGCAGGCCGGCTTCGAGCATCAGCTCGGCCAGGCGCACCGGCACGCTGGGGTCTTTTTCGCTGGGCTTGAGAATGAACGCGTTGCCGCAGGCGATGGCCACGCCGAACATCCACATGGGGATCATGGCGGGGAAGTTGAACGGCGTGATGCCCGCCACCACGCCCAGCGGCTGGCGCATGGAGTAGACGTCGATGCCCGGCCCGGCGCCTTCGGTGTATTCGCCCTTTAGAAGATGCGGCACGCCGCAGGCGAATTCGATCACCTCCAGCCCGCGCTGCAGATCGCCCTTGGCGTCCGCGACGACCTTGCCATGCTCAGCCGAGAGCAGGCGTGCCAGCTCGTCCATATTGGCCTCAAGCAAGTCCTTGAACTTGAACAGGACGCGGGCGCGGCGCTGGGGGTTCATCGCCGCCCAGGCCGGCTGCGCGGCCTTGGCGCGCGCCACCGCCTCGTCCATCTCGGACTTGCTGGCGAGCGCGACTTTCGCCTGCACCTCGCCGGTGTTGGGATCGAACACATCGCCGAACCGGCCGGATGTGCCGGGAACCGCCTTGCCGTTGATGAAATGATGGATGTCGCGCTGCGCCATGGAAGGCTCCTCCGTTCGCGCCTCCGCAAAGACGGGGCGCGTCACTTGTTTGAGCGAGGGTGTAGCGGAGGGGCGGCGCGCTTGTCGAGGCGGGGCTCAGGCCGGGTTCAGTGTGAGCGTCTCTCCGGCCGCCGTTTCGCCGGTCCAGCTGCGGTTCTCGCCCGGCTTCGCCTCGAAGATCACGTCTCCGGCGCCGTCGATGAGGCGCAGGGTCTCTCCGTCTGCAGCGGCCCGCCAGAGCAGGGCGTCGCCCAGCCCGCCAGGGCAGCCGGGAAAGGCCAGCACAAGACCGGAGACCGTGTCCGCCACGATGAGGCTGTCCTCCGGCGCCCGCGCCGGTGGATCAAGGCGCAGCCGGCAGGCGGCGGCCTCAGCCGCTTCATAGGTCCCCGGCAGGCGGGACAGGTCGGCGAGCGCCGGCGCCGCCAGGGCGCCGGACAGCGCGCCGGCGAGCGCCAGGGCGGCGCAGAAGGGTCGCAGATCAGTCATGGTGGTCTCCGTCAGCGAGGCCCCAGTGAAGCGGGCGCGGCGGGCGGAGTCGAGCTGTTCGCTCACTCGCCGCATCAATCGCGCGCGAACAGGCCCTGGGTGCGGTTGGCCAGCGCCACAAGGGAGAGCATCACGGGAACCTCCACCAGCACGCCCACCACGGTGGCGAGCGCCGCGCCGGAATTCAGGCCGAACAGGCTGATCGCCACCGCCACGGCCAGTTCAAAGAAATTCGACGTGCCGATCAGCGCGCAGGGCGCGGCGATAGAGAACGGGGTGCGCCAGAGCCACGCAGCGCCGTAGGCGATGAGGAAGATGCCGTAGGACTGGATCAGAAGCGGGACCGCGATCATGGCGATCACGGCGGGGCGCTGCAGGATCACCTCGCCCTGAAAACCGAACAGGACGACCACCGTGACGATCAGCCCGATCACCGAGACCGGCTTGATGGCCGCCGTGAAGGCGTCGACTTTCACCGCCGCCGCCTGGCTTGAAAGTCCTCTGGAGAGGCGCGCACGGGTCACAAGCCCCGCAATAAGCGGGATCAGCACGTAAAGCCCCACCGAGAGGAGCAGGGTCTCCCAGGGCACGGCGATGTCGGTGACGCCCAGCAGCACCGCCACGAGCGGCGCGAACGCGAACACCATGATGATGTCGTTGGCGGCCACCTGCACCAGCGTGTAGTTGGCGTCGCCCCTGGTGAGCTGGGACCAGACGAACACCATGGCGGTGCACGGCGCGGCGCCCAGGATGATCAGGCCGGCGATGTACTGGGCGGCGTCCTCGGGCCGGATGAACGGCGCGAAGACGAATTCGAAGAACCCCACGGCCAGCGCGGCCATGGTGAAGGGCTTGATCAGCCAGTTCACCACCAGCGTGATCACCAGACCTTTCGGCTGCGCGCCAACGCGGCCGAGACTGGAAAAGTCGATGCTCACCATCATCGGATAGACCATCGCCCAGATCAGAACCGCCACGGCGAGATTGACCGAGGCGATTTCAAAGCCGGCAAGGATGTCGAACAGGCCGGGAGCCAGCGCGCCCAGAGCGACGCCAGCGATGATCGCAAGGCCCACCCAGACAGACAGCCATTTTTCGAAAAAGCCGATGCCAGCCGGCACTGTCGATTTTGCCTGCGTCATGGAAACGCCTCCGCATGGGCGCGCTGCAGGATGGCGCTGCGCTCGGCCGGGCTTGCCGCGATGAGGCCCGCCTCAAAGGCAGAGCGGATGCGGGCGTCCAGCGCCTGGAACGCAGCGTTGAAGGCCGCGCTTATGGCGGGCTCAACCGTCGCGCTGGCAGGGTCGGGCAGGCCCCAATGGGCTCTGGCGGGCGCGCCGGGCCAGATCGGGCAGGGCTCAGATGCGGCGTTGTCACAGACGGTGATCACCGCATCCATGACCGGCGCGCCCGCCGCTTCGAACTCCAGCCAGCTCTTCGATCGCAAGCCCCGCGTGGGCAGACCATGGCGCTCAAGCACCGCGATCGCGCCGGGGTGCGGCTTTCCTTTGGGGCTGGAGCCGGCCGAATACGCCGTCACGCCGCCGCCGTGCGCATTGAACAGCGCCTCGCCCAGAATTGAGCGCGCGGAATTGCCGGTGCACAAAATGAGAATGTTCATCGCGCTGGGCCTCTGGCGGTGTCGCGCGGCCAGCCTTAGACTGGCCTCGCCCTCATTTCAATATTTCATGAAATAGCAAAGCATGACCAGTATGGACCAGACAGACGCCATTGAAAGCTTCGCCGCGCTCGCCCACGCGACACGGCTGAGCGTCTTCAAGGCGCTGATCATCGCCGGACCCGATGGGCTTGCGGCTGGGCGCCTTGCGGAGCTGCTTGGCGTGTCTCCCAGCAATCTGTCGCCCCACCTTGGCGCGCTAAGTCAGGCAGGGCTGGTGCAGGTGAGCGTCGAGGGCCGCTCACGGATTTACGCCGCGCAGATTGATCAGGTGGCGGCGCTGGTGGATTTCCTGGTGGCCGATTGCTGCGCCGGCCATCCGGAAGTCTGCGGCCCGGTGCTGGCGTCCATGGGCCGGTCCTGTTGAGACAAAGCGGCGCGCCCCTTGCGTGCCGGCGCGCGTTGTTTCTCTATGCCAGTCATGACATTGGACGCGGCTTCTCCTCCCCATATCGTCGATCAGCTGATCGAGGAACGCGCCCTGCGCCTGCGCGCGAGCACGATCTGGCCCGCGGTGAAGGCGGTGTTCTATCCGCTGCTGGGCTATGGACGGGCGGTGGACATCGCCGACGCCATCGCTCCCATGGGCGGCGCCGAGGCGATGGACTGGTCTGAGCGGTTTCTCGACATGCGCGTGTCCGCCGACGGCCTGACCCATGTGCCCGAAACCGGGCCTTGCGTGGTTACGGCCAATCACCCCGGGGGGATCGCCGACGGCATCGCGGTCTGGCAGGCGTTGAAAGAGCGCCGTCCCGATCTGGTGTTCTTCGCCAATCGCGATGCGATCCGGGTGTGCGAGGGGCTGGGCGAGGTGGTGATCCCGGTGGAGTGGCGCGGTCAGGAGCGCTCGCGCGACAAGACCCGCGATACGCTGCGCCAGGCCATCGAGGCGTTCAAACAGGGCCGCTGCGTCGTGGTGTTTCCAGCCGGGCGCATGGCGAAATGGGATTGGCGCACCCTGCGCCTGGTGGAGGATTCCTGGCAGGTCACCGCTGTCAGCCTGGCGCGCAAATTTTCTGCGCCGATCATTCCGCTTGGCCTGAAACAGCGCATGAGCGTGATGTTCTATGCGCTGGGACAAATCCATGAAGAGCTCAAGCACATGACGGTGTTCCACGAGCTTCTGGCCAAGCGCGGCGCCCGCTACGGGCTGAAATTCGGCGCCGAGGTGGAGCCTCACGACCTGCCCGACGGCGAGGGCCCGGCCACAAAGGCCCTGCGCGCCATGAGCGAAACGCTCTCGCGGGAGGCCCGGTGAGTCTTTCGCCCCAGGACGAGCTTAGCCCCGCGTCGGACGCCCGCGCGCTGGTGGAGGCTCTGCTGGAGGAGCGCGCGCCGCGCCTGCGCGAGCATCCGCGCGCCTGGCGCACTTTGCGCGGGATCGCCGATCCGCTTCTGGGCTTTGCAAAGGCGGTCCAGCTGGTGGACGCGGTCAAGGATCTCGACGCTGAGGGCTGTTTTGCCTGGGGTGATGAGTTTCTTGGCCTCACCGTCACTGCCGAGGATGTGGAGCGGGTGCCCGCCACCGGCCCGGTCCTGCTTATCGCCAATCATCCAGGCGGGATCGCCGACGGCAACGCCATCTGGAGTGCGCTGAAAGGCCGGCGCGATGATCTGGTTTTCTTCGCCAATCGCGATGCGCTGCGCATCTGCCCGGGGCTGGCGCCGCGCATCATTCCGGTGGAATGGCGCACGGGAAAGCTGGCGCGCACCCGCGCCCGCGAGACCCTGCGTTCGGCCATGGAGGCGTTCAATAACGGGCGCTGCGTGGTGATCTTTCCCGCCGGGCGCATGGCCGACTGGAGCTGGCGCGAACGCCGTCTGGTGGAGCCGGGCTGGGCGGGTGCGGGCGTATCGTTGGCGCGCCGGTTTGGCGCGCCCATCGTGCCGGTGGGCGTGGTGCAGCGCATGCCGCTGGCCTATTACGCCCTGTCGCAAATCCACGAAGAGCTGCGCGACATCACCCTGTTTCACGGCCTGTTGCGCCAGCGCGGCGCCCGCTACCGCCTGCGCTTCGGCGCGCCTGTGGATCCGCGCGTTCTGCCCGGCTCCGACGCCGACGCCGCCGAAACTCTGCGCCAGATCTGCGAAGCGCTGGCCTGGACTAGGCGGACCCGAGCGCATCGATAAGCACATCGAGATCCACCGGCTTGATCAGGATGGCGGCCGGATCCGCGGACTTCATCCGGTCGATCGTCTCCGGCTCCGACGAGCCGGTGACAAAGATGATTTTCAGACCGGGCTGCTCCTTGCGAATTTCAAGCGCCACCTGGACGCCGTCGCGCTCGCCGCCGAGCCGGACATCCATCAAGGCCGCCTGGGGCGTGTGGGTGCGCAGATTTTCAAGTCCGGCCTGGGCGTTGGCGGCGGTGGCGACGACGCTCCAGCCCGCCAGCGCGCAGGCCTCCTCCAGGAAATAGCTGATCAGAACTTCGTCTTCGAGGATCAGAACGGTGCGTGCTTCAACCAATTGAACCCTCCAGGACAACGCTGACAGGAACGGTGAGGACTATGACGTTGTCGGCTTCGATGCGCAGATCCGCACGCAACTGGGTAATCAGGTCGCATAAAAGCGGGTTTTTCGAGGGTGCATCAGGCTCGTGGAGCGCGTCCCCGCCGCAGCGGACGAGCCGGAGACTGGCGCTTGCGGCTGTCACTTGAAAGCTTAAGTCCAGGCGCTGCGCACCTGGCGCGGCGATGGCGCAAAGCTCGCTCAGCGCCAGGCCGGCGCGGGTTGCGAAATCAAGCGAAATCAGATTCTTGGGCCCTGTCCCATGGATCTCGAGCGACAGAGTCCGGCTTGCTGAGCTGGCGAACGCCTTCATGGCGGCGTCGGCGCGCAGCCTATCGGGCGGATCGTCGGCGGAATGGCCGAAATGCGGAGCGCCTAGCGCCTCAAGGCGCCGCGCCGCATCTGCTGCAGTGTCTAGCGGGTCGCGGTCTGTCTCGCGCCGGGCGAGGGCCAGGATCGAGGCGGCGAGCTGGGCATGGTTCCGCACCCGGTGATTCAGCTCCGCGAGCAGCTGGTCGCTGCGGGCCAGGGACCGGGTCAGAGCGGCCTCATTTGCGTTTTCAGCCACGGCGTGGGTCAGCACCAGCGCCCCGAGCGCGGTGATCATGATGACGGCGAGCAGAGCCAGTCTGAAATCAGCGCTTAGAAGACCTTCCCGCGTCGCCAGCAGCGTAATGAACGTGAGTATCACGGGGCCGAGCACGACCGTTGGCAGAAGGCTCCGGGCGCTGCGCCCGCCGGCGTGCACGCTGGTCAGAACGCCGATCCATCCCTGGGCCGGCCGCGAGAGCAGCATCGCAGTGAACAAGGTTGCAAAACCCACGGCGGTGTGGAGCGCCATCGCAGTGAACGGCGAGACCTCCTAGAGCGCCCGCGCGTCGAACAGGTATCCAATCAGCGCGACCAGAGAGATCACCAGTCCGAGGGTGGCGGCCGCAGTGAACAGCGGCCCGGCGCGCTTTGCGGCGTAGCCCTGGGCGAACGCGGCCAGCAAGAATGAGATCGAGGTCGCTGTGGCCATGTAATCGCCGGCGAATAGCGCCGATGCGGAAAACAGAAGCGCATCAAGACCAGTAAGCGGTGAGAGAGCGGCCACCGCCAGGTTCGCCAGCGCGATCGCGGCCACGGCGGCCGATCCCGCCAGCGCGGCGACGCGAGCTGTAACGTCCGGGTGGAGCGGGGTGAGATCCACAAGAACAAGGGCGGAGGAGAGGCAGAAACAGAGCGCCGTGCTTGGCGCCATGGCGGCGTATGCCGCGTGCACTCGTCGCAGCGCGTCGACGCCGCCCAGCCAGCCGCCGGTCAACACAATGAAACCGATTGCTGCCACAACTGCGGACATCAGCCAGGCCGCCCGCGACAGGATACGGCGAGTGTGAAGCGCTGCTTCGGCGGGGGCGTCTACGTGTTGCATTTGGGTGGTGAATCTTGATTGCGAAATCGTGTCCGGGGAAACGCACGGGCCGTTTTAGTTGATCCAGTGGTCGACAGAATGAGGCCAATGTCGGTGGTGGTTTGGTCGCTGCAACGGAGACGCGATGACTAGGGCTGCACCCTAAAGGCGACTCGATGAACGGAGCATGAATTCATGAACGAGTTCACCCGATTGCGCCTCATCGCGATGTCAGCCGGAGCGCGCACTCATGACGACACGAAAAAGCCCCGGCCAAGCCGGCCGGGGCTCTCTCTTTCCGGCGGATGGCGGCGAGGCTTACGCCTGGCGCTCCACCATCAACTCCTTGATCTTGCCGATGGCCTTGGCCGGGTTGAGGCCCTTGGGGCAGACCTGGGCGCAGTTCATGATGGTGTGGCAGCGATACAGCTTGAACGGATCTTCCAGATCGTCCAGGCGCTCGCCGGTGGCCTCGTCGCGGCTGTCGGCGATCCATCGATAGGCCTGCAGCAGCGCTGCGGGCCCGAGATACTTGTCCGAATTCCACCAGTAGGACGGGCAGGCCGTGGAGCATGACGCGCACAGAATGCACTCGTAGAGACCGTCCAGCTCTTCGCGCTCTTCGGGACTCTGCTTCCACTCGCGCTGGGGCGTCGGGCTGTCCGTTTTCAGGAAGGGCTGGATCGACTGAAGCTGGGCGTAGAAATTGGTCAGGTCGGGGATCAAGTCCTTGATCACCGGCTGGTGAGGCAGGGGCGCGATCGTGACAGTGCCCTTCACCTCGTCGATGCCGGAGGTGCACGCAATCGTGTTGCGCCCGCCGATATTCATGGCGCAGGAGCCGCAAATGCCCTCGCGGCAGGAGCGCCGGAAGGCCAGTGTCGTGTCGATCTCGTTCTTGATGTAGAACAGGGCGTCCAGGACCATGGGACCGCACTTGGCGGTGTCCACGTAATACGTGTCCCAGTGCGGGTTCTCGCCGGAATCAGGGTCGAAACGATAGACCTTGAAGGCGCGCAGGCTCTTGGCGTCGACCCCTTCAGGCTTCGGCCAGACCTTGCCTTTTTTGACTTGCGAATTTTTCGGCAGCGTCAGCTGGACCATGGGTGTGTTCCCACCTTGCTCGTCTGGGGTTCGGGCGCGCGGCGCACGGTCTTAGTAAACCCGCGCCTTCGGCTCGATATATCCGATATCGTTGGACAGCGTGTAGTTATGGGTCGGGCGATCATCGAGCGTGACCTTGCCGGTCTTCGCATCGAGGAAGGCCAGCGTGTGCTTCATCCAGTTCTGGTCGTCCCGGTCGGGGTGATCCTCCCGGGCGTGGGCGCCGCGGCTCTCGGTGCGCGCAGCGGCCGAGTTCACCGTCACGGCTGCCTGCTGGATCAGATTGTCAAACTCCAGCGTCTCGACCAGGTCGGTGTTCCAGATCATGGAGCGGTCATTGATGCGGATATCGCGGGCGCCGTCGAATACCTTGGCGATGCGCTCAACGCCTTCGTCCAGAATGTCCTGGGTGCGGAACACCGCGCAGTTTTCCTGCATGGCTTTCTGCATATCCAGGCGCAGCTTGGCGGTAGGCGTCGCGCCGTCGGCGTGGCGCAGACGGTCAAACCGGTTCAGACTGTCCTCGCCGGCATTGTTAGGCAGATCCGACTGGCTGGCGCCGCTCTCGGTGGTTTCCGCGCAGCGCTGACCGGCCGCCCGGCCGAACACCACAAGGTCGATGAGCGAGTTGGAGCCGAGGCGATTGGCGCCGTGCACCGATACGCAGGCCGCTTCGCCCACAGCCATCAGGCCGGGCACCACGGTGTCGGGATCGCCGTTCACCTTGGTCAGAACCTCGCCGTGATAATTGGTCGGGATGCCGCCCATATTGTAGTGGACGGTGGGAAGCACCGGGATCGGCTCTTTCGTCACGTCCACGCCTGCAAAAATCTTCGCGCTCTCGGAGATGCCGGGCAGGCGCTCGTGCAGCACCGCCGGATCCAGGTGATCCAGGTGCAGATGGATGTGGTCGTTATTCTCGCCCACGCCCCGGCCCTCGCGGATCTCCATGGTCATGGCGCGACTCACAACGTCGCGGCTGGCCAGATCCTTGGCGTTGGGGGCGTAGCGCTCCATGAAGCGCTCGTTTTCCGAGTTCGTCAGATAGCCGCCCTCGCCGCGCGCGCCCTCGGTGATCAGGCAGCCCGCGCCGTAAATGCCGGTGGGGTGGAACTGCACGAACTCCATGTCCTGCAGTGGCAGGCCGGCGCGCAGAACCATGGCGTTGCCGTCGCCGGTGCAGGTGTGCGCGCTGGTGGCGGAGAAATAGGCGCGGCCATAACCGCCAGTGGCCAGAATGGTCTTCTGGGCGCGGAAGCGGTGCAGCGTGCCGTCGTCCAGCTTCCAGGCGGTGACGCCGCGGCACACCCCGTCATCGTCCATGATGAGGTCCATCACGAAATACTCGATGAAGAACTCCGTCGAGTGACGCAGCGACTGGCCGTAGAGCGTGTGCAGGATGGCGTGGCCGGTGCGGTCGGCGGCCGCGCAGGTGCGCTGGACCGGACCTTCACCGAAATTCTTGGTCATGCCGCCAAAGGCGCGCTGATAGATCTTGCCGTCTTCGGTGCGCGAGAACGGAACGCCCCAGTGCTCCAGCTCGTACACGGCTTCGGGCGCATTGCGGCAGAGATATTCGATGGCGTCCTGATCGCCGAGCCAGTCCGACCCTTTCACGGTGTCGTACATGTGCCAGCGCCAGTCGTCCTCGCCCATATTGCCCAGCGACGCCGAGATCCCGCCCTGGGCGGCCACGGTGTGCGAGCGGGTGGGGAAGACTTTCGAGATGCACGCGGTGCGAAGGCCGGCCTGAGCCGCACCCAGTGCCGCGCGCAGACCTGATCCGCCTGCTCCGACGACTACGACGTCAAAGGTGTGATCAATCCATTCGTATGAAGCCATGTGTCGTCTCCTAGGTCGCGATCGCGAGCACGGAATATAGGGCGGCGATCCAGAGACCGGCTGCGATCAGCGTGTTCGCAATCAGCAGGACCGATTTCATCGCCGGCCTATGGATGTAGTCCTCGATCACGGTCTGGAGACCGATGCGCATGTGAAAAAACGCCGCAGTCAGCGTGAGAAGCGTCACGATCGCGCCCCAAGGCGAGCCCAGCCAGGCCTGCGCGCTGGCGTAATCCCCGGCCGGAAGCGCGGCGACAGACCAGATGAAAGCGGGAATCAGAACGAGAAGCGCAATGGCGGAGACGCGCTGGCCGATGAAGTGGCCGACGCCGGATTTCGCGGAGCCGAGGCCGCGCGCCTTGGAAAGTGGAGTGCGGTAATCGCTCATCAGACGAGGCCTCCGGCGAAGATCCAGATCAGGGCGGTCACCACGATCGACCCTGCAAAGATGAGGATGGAGCGCTGGTTGGAACCTTTGGGGTCGAACCCGGCGCCCGCGTCCCAGCCCAGATGGCGCAGGCCGTTCAGAAGGTGATAGCTCAGCGACAGGGTGAAGGCGATCAGCGCCAGGGTGACGAGGATGCCCAGCGGCCCGCCGCGCAGGCCTTCCCATACGGCGTACGCGTCGGGGCCGGACGCGACCATCACCAGCCAGACCGTGAACAGGATTGCGCCGATATAGTTGGCGACGCCGCTGGCGCGGTGGAAGATCGAGCTCGCCATGGTGGCGTGCCAGCGCCACACCCCGATGTGCGGCGACAAAGGTTTGTAGCTGACGCCCGGACGCTTGGCGCCGGCGTCTTGGGTGCCGGCGTCCTTGGTGGTGGTCTTGGCGGTCATGCGCGCCCCCGATTTGACGGAAGTTTCGCCCGGACGGGCGTGATTGGCGGAGACAATAATCCGGAGCGCCTTCAGGTCAACGCGCTGAGCCCGCCCCGGCTGCGCCTCGCCTGGAGTGGAGTGCAGCATCCTCGTTAAAAAACGACGAACCCCGTGCGCCGCGCTGCGTTATTGACGGGACCCCGCCGCAAAAAGGACTCGGCCATCGCTCTTTTTGACAGCCCCGGCTCTTCGATCGGACCGAAATCGCTCTGGAACCGCATCACCGCCCACATGGAGCCGCCGGTCTTCTTCGGATCGGCCTTTCTGGTGGTGGCCTTCGTCATCGGAGGCGCGGTGTTCACCGATGATGCCGCCAGCGTCTTCAGCGCGCTTCAATCGCGGATCACGGCGGCGTTCGGCTGGTGGTATATGATCGCCGCCACGGGCTTTCTTGTCCTGGCCGGCGCGATCCTTTTCAGCCCGCTGCGCAAGGTGCGCTTGGGCGGCCCCGAGGCGAAGCCGGAGTTTTCCTTTCTGTCCTGGACCGCGATGCTGTTCGCGGCCGGTATGGGCACCGGGCTTGTGTTCTTTTCGGTATCCGAGCCGTTCACTCACTATATCGATCCGCCGCCGGGTCTTGATCCGCGCACCCAGGAGGCCGCTCGCGAGGCCATGCGGATCACCTATTTCCACTGGGGGCTGAACGCCTGGGGCATTTATCTGATCCTGGCGCTGGCGGTGGCGTACCTGCATTTCAACAAGGATCTGCCCCTGGCGCCGCGCAGCGTGCTGGAGCCCCTGTTCGGCCGCAAGGTCATGGAGGGTTGGGCCGGTCATATCGTGGACATCTTGTGCACGGTGGGCACGCTTCTGGGCGTCTCCACCTCGCTCGGGCTCGGGGCGATGCAGATAAACACCGGCCTGAACGAGCTGGCCGGGCTCGAGCGCTCCACACTGGTGCAGGTCATCCTGATCGCCGCCATCACCGGACTGGCGACGATTTCGGTGGTGATCGGTGTGAAGGGCGGCGTTCGGCGCTTGAGCCAGGCGAACCTGGTCCTCGCCGGGCTGTTGTTCGCCTTCGTCTTCATCGCCGGGCCCACGGTTCGAATCCTGGAGACCTTCGCCGCCTCGCTGGGGCTGTATTTGCAGGAATTGCCGCGGACCACGCTTATGGTGGATTTCACCGGCGATAGCGAGTGGCGGGCGAACTGGACGCTGTTCTACTGGGGCTGGTGGATCAGCTGGGCGCCCTTCGTGGCGGTCTTTCTGGCGCGGGTCTCAAAGGGCCGCACGATCGGAGAGACCATCGTCACGGCGCTTCTGGTACCCACGCTGGCCACCTTCGCCTGGCTCGCCGTGTTCGGCGGCGCCGGGCTGCAGATTGAGCGCGAGGGCGCCGGCCTGCCCGACCAGATCACGCAGGAGCCGGCCCTGGCCCTACACGCGCTGCTGGACACCCTGCCGTTCGCGCCGGTCACCATGGCGCTCGCCACGCTGGTGATCCTGCTTTTCTTCGTGTCGAGCTCGGACTCAGGGTCGTTGGTGGACGACATGGTCACCTCGGGCGGCGATCCCCATCCGCCGCGCATCCAGCGCGTGTTCTGGGCGATGAGCGAGGGTGCGGTCGCGGCCACGCTGCTACTGGCTGGCGGTCTCACCGCCATCCGCAACGCCGCAGTCAGCCTGGGCCTTCCCATGTCCATCGTGCTGGCGCTCTCGGCGGCGGCGATGATCAGGATCATGGCGGTGGAGGGCCGCGGCGCGAAGGCCGCCGCCGAGCCCGATTGACCGGGTGCGCCCCCCTTGCGACCTTGGCCGTATTACAACGAACCCCTGGGGAGGCGATCATGAACGAAGCCAAGAGCGTGGTGATCACCGGCGCGTCCACCGGGATCGGGTACGCCACCGCGCACTACCTGACGAAGCGCGGCTGGCGGGTGTTCGCCGGGGTGCGCAAGGAAGCCGACGCCGAGCGCCTGCTCGCCGAGCTGGGCCCGGCGGTCACGCCGCTGATCATCGACGTCACCGATTCAGGCAGCTGCCGCGCCGCCGGCGACGAGGTGCGCGCCATGCTCGGCGGGCGCAATCTCACAGGGCTCGTGAATAATGCCGGTGTGGCCGTGGCCGGTCCGCTATTGCACCTGCCCATCGAGGAAATGACGCGCCAGCTCGACATCAACGTCACCGGCCAGCTGCGCGTGACCCAGGCCATCGCGCCGCTCCTGGGCGCCGAAGACGGCCGCACCGGCCTGCCAGGGCGCATCGTCAATATCTCCTCGGTGGCGGGGCTGAACGCAACGCCGCTCGTCACCCCCTACGCCTGCTCGAAGTTTGCGGTGGAGGCTTTGACCCAGGGGCTGCGCCGTGAGCTCGGGCTTTACGGCATTGACTGCGTCGCGGTGAATCCGGGGCCGGTGGCGACGCCCATCTGGTCCAAGGCCGAAGAGATGGACCCCGAGCAATATCGACAGACCGACTTCTACGGCCCGATCAGGCGGATCATGGGCTATATGCTCAGTCGCGGCGAAACCGGCCTGCCGCCTGTGAAGGTCGCCGAGGCGATTTTCAAGGCGCTGACGGCGAAGACGCCGCCGCTCAATCAGGTCCTCACGCCCGAACCCTTCCAGCAATGGCTGCTCAACGCCCTGCCGGGCCGCATGGCCGACCGGCTGATCGCCAAGCGTCTGGGGCTGACGCCGCAGGACCTTGCGACCGCTAAAGATTGACCGTTCCGATTCCCCCGGTCAGGCTCGGACGGTGATATCGGGAGGATCGATCCATGTTCATTCGCGCTTTCGCGGCTGCTGCCGGATTGGGGGCGGCGGCGTTCATCGCCCCGCTGGCCGCTGCGCCCGCCTTCGCCGACCCGGCCGAGGATTTCGACGCGCTCGTCGCCGATTACGAGGCGTTCAACGACGCCCGGGACGTGATGGGCAAGGGGCGGCGCGGCGATCTTGAGGCCGCTGCGCGCTGGCCCGACGCCGGCTTTGAAGCGGTGGCCGAAGAGGACGCGGCCATGGCCGGGTTCGATGCACGTCTCGACGCCATTGATCCCGACGCCCTGCCCGAGACCGACCAGGCCAGCTACGCCGTGCTCGCCTATCTTCTGGACAGCGCCACGTCGATTTCCGGCGAGATGAGCGCGATGCTCCCGTTCACCAATGACAGCGGCTTTCACACCAGTGCGAACTTCACCGCGCTGGGAACCCGACTGCGCACCAGCGATGAGGCCGAGGCCTGGATCGCACGAATCGAGGCGCTGCCTGACTATCTGGGCCAGCATCAGGCCTGGCTGGAGCGCGGCCTGGAGCAGGGGGTGACCCAGCCGCGCGCGATCCTTCCCGGAGTCGCCGACCAGATCGAGGCCCAGATCGTCGCGCCGGAGGACTCCACCCTGTTCGCGCCCCTGCGCGGGCTTCCCGACACGATGAGCGCTCAGGAACGCGAGCGTCTGGAGGCGTTGGCGCTTGCCGCCATCGAGACCGAGGCCCTGCCGGCCCTGCGCGATCTGCATCGCTTCTTCGTGAACGACTATATCCCGAACGCCCGCGAAAGCCTGGGGGCGCGCGAGCTACCGGGCGGCGAAGAGTTTTATCGCCAGCTGGTGCGCCGCCACACCACGCTGGATATGACCCCGGAAGAGGTTCACCAGATCGGTCAGCGCGAAGTGGCGCGCATTCGCGCCCTGATGGAGGCGGTGATCGAGGAGGCCGAGTTTGAGGGTTCGTTCGCCGAGTTTCTGGCGTTCCTGCGCACCGATCCGCAGTTTTACGCCGACAGCGAGATGGAGCTGATGCGCTACGCGTCTTACTTCGCCAAGAAGGCGGACGACGAGATGCCGCGCTTCTTCCACCGCCTGCCGCGCCTGCCCTATGGGGTGCGCATGGTGCCGGCCTCCATCGCGCCCAACTACACCACGGCGCGCTACTGGCCGGGCGATCCAGACACCGGTCAGGCCGGCGGCTACATGGTCAACACCTACCGGCTTGATCAGCGCCCGCTCTACGAGCTGCCCGCCCTGACCGTGCACGAGGCCGTGCCCGGCCATCACCACCAGATCGCCATCGCCCAGGAGATCGAGGACGTGCCGCAGTTTCGACGCGACGGCTACATCACCGCCTTCGGCGAGGGCTGGGCGCTCTATACCGAGTTTCTGGGGACCGATATGGGCATGTATGAAACGCCCTATGACCGGTTCGGGCAGCTGACCTACGAGATGTGGCGCGCCTGCCGCCTCGTCGCCGACACCGGCATCCACTGGTATGGATGGAGCCGGGAGGAAGCTGAGGCGTGCTTCCTGGAGAATTCAGCGCTCAGCCCCCTCAACGTCACCAATGAGGTGAGCCGCTACATCTCCTGGCCCGGCCAGGCGCTGGCCTACAAGACCGGCGAGCTCCTGATCCGCCGCCTGCGCGAGCGGGGCGAAACCGAGCTCGGCGCGGAGTTCGACCTGGCCGCCTTCCACGACACGATCCTGGAAGAGGGCGGCGTGCCGCTGGCGTATCTGGAGGACAAGATGACCGCCTGGATCGACGCGCAGGCGCAGTAGCACGGATTCAGGCCCTCTCCGGCAGAAGGGGGAGGGCCTGACCCGCCTTCAGAGACCACGCTTCAGGGCCGCGTTTCGAGCCCCAGCCGCTTGCCCAGCCCGCCGAGCCTGCCCTGCTGCAAGGCGCGGGCGAACTGGGCTGGCGATAATTTCAGGCGCACCGAAGCCGCCATGAGCGCTGGAGCCGCGCCCGGGTCCACGCCGATCCGGCTAGCGAAATACTCCGCCGGGGTGCGCGCATAAAGGCCGTGGGCCTCCAGAACCTTGCGCGGAAAATCCTTTATGTTGTCGGTGAGGATGAGCGCCGCGCCGCAGGCGACCGCGCTTTCAATGACATGACGGTCGCCTTCGTCGGGCAGGCGCTCGGCGATTGTCACGCCGTGATCTTCGGGCACGCTGGCTTCGGGATAGGCCTGCTCCAGCGCCACGACGAGGCGCGCCGCCTCCCCCGCCCCGTCGCGTCCCGGCTTGGCCTCGACGATCTTTGCGTGGGCGTGGCCGGTTTCAAACAGGACCCTGGGGGACCAGCGCGGCTGCAGGCGGCCGGCCTCCGCAAACGCCAGAACCAGATGACGGCGCACGGCGCCGGCGAGCACGCAGGCGTCGATGAAGATCGAAGGCGCTTCGGTTTCGGGCGCGGCGATCGCGCCGGCCGGCTCAGGCGTTCCGGGCCAGGACGGCGCCAGGTGCGGCCCGTCCAGCTTCGCGAGGTCGTCCAGCGCGGCGGCGCGGCGGCGCGATCGCATGTCACGCAGGGTGCTCAGCGCAGCGTCATCGGCTGCGCCCGTAGCCGGCAGATCGCCCAGCGCGACCAGGCGCCCGGCCGCCCATAGATCAAGGCCCAGCGCGTCGGCTGCCGCCTCCAGGCTCACGCGTCCAGCGCCGCCGGGGCGGGGTCGCAGAAGCTTTTCACCTCAAACAGGCGCGGATCGGTGATGATGTCGGTGGGGCGCATGCGGTGGGACAGCTCCAACCCCTCCAGAGTGCGCGCCCGCGACAGCGCCACATAGGCCTGTCCGTGGGCGAACAGGCGCCGAGAGACGTCCATGAATACCTTGTCCAGCGTCAGGCCCTGGCTTTTATGGATCGTCATGGCCCAGGCCAGGCGGAGCGGATACTGGGCGTAGGAGCCCACGGTCTCGCGCTTCAACTTGCCCGAACTCCCGTCCGCGGCGTAGCGCATGCGCTCCCAGGTGACCTTTTCCACAGTCACCGTCTCGCCGTTGACGTGGACCTTCACCCCGTCGGGCGTGAAGCCGATCACCTCGCCGATGGAGCCGTTCACGTAGCGGCCGCCCGGATCGTTGCGGATCATCATGACCCGAGCACCGGTTTTCAGGACCAGAGGATCATCGGTGGGAAAGAGCCTTGGATCAAACTCGCCCTCCACCTTGCCGGAAAAGCCGCGCGGTTCGCCAAGAAGGCCGTCCAGACGCGCCTGGTTGATGCCGGACGCGGCCTGATTGGTGGCGGTGAGCACCACGTGGGTGGTGCTGGCCTCAAGGCCGGAGCGGCCGGTCACGCGCTCATTCAGCCGTTCGGCGAGATCGTCGGTCAGCTCGCCCTCGCGCACGGCGTTGAGGATCTCGATAAAGTCCGGATCGGCCTGGCGGTGAACCTTGTGCAGCTCCACCATGGTGAAGCCCGCATCGCGAAAGCACGGCGCATGGAAGAAGAACGGCCCGCCGAAATGCTCCTCCAGGAAGGCGCCTTCTTCGCCTTGAGCGATGGGCGGCAGCTGGGCCAGATCGCCCACCAGGATGAGGCGGACGCCGCCAAAGGGCTCGGCGCTGTCGCGGTTGAGGCGCAGGGAGAAATCCACCGCCTGCATGAGGTCGGAGCGCACCATGGAGATCTCGTCGATCACCAGCGTGGTGAGCGCCTGAACGGTGCGGGCGTTGCGCAGTCGGCGAATATCGCCGGGCGTGATCAGGCGCGGCGGCAGGCGGAAAAAGCTGTGCAGGGTCTGGCCGCCGGCGTTCATGGCGGCGACGCCGGTGGGCGCCAGGACGGCGGCTTTCGAGCCCAGCCGGCGCAAGATGGCGCGCGTCACCGTGGTCTTGCCGGTGCCGGCCCGTCCGGTGAGGAAGAGGTGGGCGCCGCCCTCGGCGGCGAAATCCACCACGGCCTGTTGTTGGGGCGACAGGGTCGGGGCGGGCGGTCCAGCAAGCACAGGGGGCGGCCTTTCGTGTCAGAACGGCGGCCAAACTGCCCCTGTTTCCGCCGCGGCGCCAGCGCGCCGGCCAGCGCGCCGCTAGTAGATCTCGTCGGCCACGCAGCCATTTCCGACAAAGCGGAAATCGGTGACGCGGTTGTCCGGCGCGATCACGAAGCGGGTTTCGCACTCCACCCACCATTCCTGGGGCGGCTCGTAGACGGTCTCGTCATAGCGCTCGATCCGCTCTCGCACATTGCCGTCACTGTCGCGATAGGTGGTCCGGCGCTCGCGCGGGACCGAGCGGTAGCCGCCCGGATCATAGCGGCGCTCTTCGTTCACATAGACCCAGATTTCGGACCCGTCGGTGAGCGTGTCGGTGCGCCCTGGCGGACCCCATTCCAGCATGATGGTGTCGGAATGGGCGCCGATGAACTGCGCTACCTGCTGGCGATAGCCCTCGGCGGTGGCGCACCCGGCCAGAATGGCGGCTGCTGCGGCGATCAGTGCGAGATGTTTCATCGTTTCAGAGGTCCTGAAATAATGTTTTCTTGGCTGGCCGCGATCAGCGTCGCGGTCGACGGTTAAGCAGAGTTTAGCCTACACCGCTGAACCGAAGCTGACAGAAAAAAGGCGGATATGTGGCGATGATTTCGCCCCTCGCGTGTCCGCTGCGCATCGAAGGGATCGTTTCATGGCCGTCGATATCGAGCGCCACGCGCGCCATATCCTTTTAAAGGAGATCGGCGGGCCGGGTCAGCAACGTTTGGCGAATACGTGCGTCGCCATTATCGGCGCCGGCGGGCTCGGCGCTCCGGCGGCGCTGTATCTGGCGGCGGCGGGGTTCGGTGCGATCCGGCTCATCGACGATGACCAGGTCAGCCTGGATAATCTTCAGCGCCAGATCCTCTACCGCACGCGCGATGTGGGCCGGGTGAAGGTGGAGGCGGCGCGCGAGGCGCTGGCCGATCTGGATCCGGGCGTGGCCGTCGAGGCGGTGCGTGCGCGCGCCGACGCCGATAGCCTGCCGGCGCTTCTGGACGGGGCCGATCTGGTGCTGGACGGCTGCGATGATTTCGAGACCCGCTTTGCGGTGAACGATGCGGCGATCAAGGCGCGCCTGCCCCTGGTGTCCGGCGCGGTGGGGCGCTGGGACGGCCAGGTCTCGGTGTTCGCGCCCCATCTGAACGCGCCCTGCTATCGCTGCTTCGTGCCCGCGCCGCCGCCGGACGCTGAGACCTGCGCCGTGGTGGGTGTGGTGGGCGCCCTGACGGGCGTGATCGGATCAATGATGGCGCTGGAGGCGATCAAGCTCTCCGCGCGGGCGGGCGAGCCCCTGCTCGGCCGGATTCTGCTGTTTGACGGGCTCGGCGGTCAGGCGCGGACGGTCAGGCTGGCCCGTGACCGGGCGTGTCCGGCGTGCGCTCGCGCTTGAAAAGGCCGCCGCGCCGTAGCCGCAGAACCGCCAGCGCGCCCAGAACAAGCCCCGGCGCCAGTCCATAGAGCAGGCCCAACGCCATATCCAAGCTGAGGAGCGACACCACGGCCCACATGATCACCCCCACCGCCAGGAAGGCGCAGAAGGCGAGGCCGGCCTGAAGGGGCGGCGATGTAGGGGTCGGGGGCATGATTGATATGGACTCAGTGACCGTGGTGCGACGTTGCGTCACGCTATCAAGACCCGCACCGCGCCACAAGCGAAAGCGGTTCAGCGCCGACGCTTCTTGGTCTTGCGCCGGGCGTCCACGACGATCAGCAGATATATCGCCGCCGCCAGCCCGAGTCCCACGACGGCGCCGCCGATCCAGTCGCCGAGAATCGCTGTGAAGATCGCCCCGGTGATCAGGGCGAGCATCACGATCATGGCGATCACGTTCTGGGGCGGAATGAAGGTCGACTTACGGCGTTTCACCAGTGAGATCCCGATAATGCGTCCAGATCATGCGTTCGGTGGTGATGAAACCCCAGTTCCAGTCTTCATGCCAGCCCGCAAGCGGCCCTCGCTGCAGGATCTCCTCATAGGACAGACCCTCGTCCACCAGTCCGGCGATGACCGCGCGGGTGGCCTCCAGCATGTCTGCGCTCGCCACCACATCGGCTCTGGTCGAGAGCGGGCCGTGGCCGGGGATGATCTGAGTGTCCGGGCCGGCCGCCTCGGCGACCTGGCGCAGACCGGCGATCATGCCTTCCACCGTGCCGCCATTGTCCAGGTCGATATAGGGAAACATGCCCGAGAACAGCAGATCGCCGGCGTGAATCACGTCCGCTCCTTCAAACACCACGAAGAGGTCGCCGCCGGTATGGGCGCTGGGCGCATGATGAAAGCGCGCGGTCTCACCGTTCAGGGTGGCCGCGTCGCCTTGAGAAACCGAGACGGTGGGCAGAAACACGCCCGACAGCGGCTCCGGCGTGCTGCCCGTGAGTTGGGCGGTCACCGGGTTCATCAGCGCCTCGCGCACGCTTTCATGGGCCATGATGGTGGCGCCGCCTTCAGCGAAATAGGCGTTGCCCAGAACATGGTCGCCGTGAAGATGGGTGTTCAGCACCAGATCCACCGCCCGGTCGCCGGACACCTCGCGCTGGGCGCGATCGATGGCCGGTGCGAGATTCTCCATCTGGGTGTCGATCATGAACACGCCATGCTCGCCGACGCTGACGCCGACATTGCCGGCTCGGTTGGTGGCCAGCATGTACAGGCCCGCCCCCAGGTCGATCGTCTCGACATAGACCTGCTGGTCATCCTGAGCGACGCCCGGGGCGGACCCCAGCGCGGCCAGGCCGGCTGCGGCCATGAGTGCGGTCATCGCGGCGGTCACCCTGGCGGACATCGGGGCGCCCAAGGCGGCGTTTTGGGCTGTGCCGGTGGCGGCGGTGAATATGCGGCGGGTCATGAACGGTCTCTCCTTCGGCGGGTATGTCGCGAAGATGGGCGACCTGTAGGGATAAATCAAAGCCGGCGATGGGTTTCACGCATGAAAACGGCGCGCCGCACCCCGGGGCTGGGACACGGCGCGCCATTGAAGGCGACGGGACAAGGGGCGGGACAAGGGGCGGGACAAGGGGCGGGACATCGCGGTCAGGGGCTTGAACGCGAGGCCCGCCGCGTTCGGCCTAGCGGCCTTTGCCCGGCTTGCCGGTCGGCTTCTGGGCCGGTTTGGCCGTGGGTTTGCTGGCGGGTTTCTGGCCGGGTTTGGTCGGGGCGCCCATGGGCGTGATCTTTCGTGCTGGTCGCGTCGAACATCGTCGCGACGCCTGATATTTGCGCTTCTGTGAGGTGCTTCGCAAGAGGCCCGGCGCGCGCCACAAACATTTGATCTTTATTACAAAATCAGGATCAGTGCGCGTGCGGGCGCGCCGAAATGCGCTGCTGCGGTTTAACCCCGCGTTCACCTAGCTGAGCGTTGATTGGGGCCATGCGTATTCGGCTCCTGATCCTGTCCCTTGCTTGCGCCCTCGCCCTCCCTGGACCCGCTTTCGGTCAGGAGGAGGCGAGTGCTGCGCCCGGGGCGACAGGCGCGCCGTTCCGTGCCGCGCCGGCCCACGCCGAGGCGTGCGAAGGATTTTCCGGCTTGCAGGTCCCGCGCTTTGTTTCGCTTCGCTATGATGAGGCGGTGGGGCGCTCGGGTCCGTCCGGCGAACACCCAAGGCTTTGGGTCTATCAGCGCTCCGGATTGCCGGTGCAGGTGATCCAGGAGACGCCCGACTGGCGCAAGGTGCGCGATCCCGGCGGGGTGGAGGTGTGGATGCATCGCCGACTGCTGTCGGGGCGGCGTTCGGTTTGGGCGCTGGAAGCGGCGGATCTGCTTGCGCGGCCAGACGCGGAGTCCAGCCTGATCGCACGCATCGAGCCGGACGCAAGGCTCTGGCTTGAGCGGTGCCGGCCGGGCTGGTGCCGGCTGGAGGCGGGCGGACGGCGCGGCTGGGCGCGCGCGGACGCGTTCTGGGGTCTTTCGCCAGACGAGCCGGGAGCGGACGGCGCGCTTGAGGGGGCGCTTGCCCCGTGCTACCGCTCCGATCCGAATACCACCGGGCCAATAGCTGTGGATTAGCAGCTGGCGGCCCTGCTCTCGAGGAAACCACGCCGCTCCGGCGTCGTTATCGATTTTATTGTGCGAAAAGGCCGAACCGTCGGCGAGGCCGGACCGGTTCGACGAACTCCATGACCGATCGACAAAACAGTTATGATTACGACGCCCTGATCGCCTGCGGCGAAGGCGAGCTCTTCGGGCCGGGCAACGCCCAGCTTCCGCTGCCGCCGATGCTCATGTTCGACCGCATCACGCGGATCGACGATGATGGCGGCGAGTACGGCAAGGGCTGCATGGTGGCCGAGCTCGATGTGAACCCGGATCTGTGGTTCTTCGCCTGCCATTTTCAGGGCGATCCGGTGATGCCGGGCTGCCTGGGTCTGGACGCCATGTGGCAGCTTGTCGGGTTCTATCTCGGCTGGACCGGGTCGCCGGGCAAGGGCCGCGCCCTGGGCGTGGGCGAGGTGAAGTTCACCGGCCAGATCCCGCCCACCGTGAAAAGCGTGCGCTACATCATCGACATCAAGCGGGTGATTCGGCGCAAGCTGGTGCTGGGGATCGCCGACGGTCATGTGGAGGCGGACGGTCAGCGCATCTACACCGCCAAGGACATGCGGGTCGGTTTGTTTCAGCCTGAAGAATTGAAAAAAAGCGAGGCCTGAATGAGACGGGTTGTCGTTACCGGAATCGGGATTGTCTCGGCCATCGGCGATAACGCCGACGAGGTGGCCGCGAGCCTGAAGGCCGGCCGTAGCGGTGTTACGGCCGCGCCGGAATACGCCGAGCTTGGCTTTAAGTGCCAGGTCCATGCGCGTCCCAAGGCCAATCCGGCCGAGCACGTGGACAAGCGCGCCTACCGCTTCATGGGCGAAGGCGCGGGCTGGGCGTACATGTCCATGCAGCAGGCCATCGCCGACGCCGGGCTTGAGGAGAGCGACATCTCCAACCCGCGCACCGGCCTGATCGTCGGCACCGGCGGTCCCAGCGTCGAGGCGATCGTGAAGGCCGCCGACATCACGCGGGAAAAGGGACCCAAGCGCATCGGGCCGTTCGCCGTGCCCAAGGCCATGGCGTCCACCGGGTCGGCGACGCTCGCGACCCCGTTCAAGATCAAGGGCGTGAACTATTCCATCAGCTCGGCCTGCGCGACCTCGGTGCATTGCATCGGTGCGGCCGCCGAACAGATCGCCTGGGGCAAGCAGGACGTCATGTTCGCCGGCGGCGGCGAAGAGCTGCACTGGGCGCTGTCGAACCTGTTCGACGCCATGGGCGCCATGAGCTCCAATTTTAACGACACCCCGGAAAAAGCCTCGCGCGCCTTCGACAAGGACCGCGACGGCTTCGTCATCGCCGGCGGCGCCGGGATCGTGGTTCTTGAAGACTATGAGCGCGCCAAGGCGCGCGGCGCCACGATCTGGGCCGAAGTGCTCGGCTACGGCGCCACCAGCGACGGCCATGACATGGTCGCGCCCAATGGCGAAGGTGCAAGGCGCTGCATGGAGCAGGCGCTGGAGCCGCTGAAGGGCCGCCGGATTGATTATGTGAACCCGCACGCCACGTCCACGCCTGTGGGCGACATCCGCGAGGCGCAGGCCATGCGCGACGTGTTCGGGGACTCAAAGGTGCCGCCGCTGTCGGCCACAAAGTCCATGACCGGACACTCGCTGGGCGCCGCCGGCGTTCAGGAGGCGATCTATTCGCTGTTGATGATGCGCGGCGGCTTTATCGCGCCCTCGCTCAATATCGACACGATGGATCCCGAAGTCGGCGAGCTTCCCGTGGTGACGCAGACGCGCGATGCGGAGCTGAATACGATCCTGTCCAACAGCTTCGGCTTTGGCGGCACCAACGGCACGCTGGTTCTGGGCACGCCGGACTAGGTCAGGGCCGGGGCGGGTCAGAGGTCTGTTCAGACTCCGGTCTATCAGACTCTGGTCCAGCGCAGTTTGGCCTTTCAGACTCTGGCCACCAGGCCTTCGCAGCCCTTTTCGATAAGGTCGAGCACGCGTTCGAAATCGGCGGCCTCGCCATAATAGGGGTCGGGCACGTCCCGGCCGGCGAGCCCCACCGACCAGTCCATGAGCCGGGACATGGGTTTTTCCGGCAGGCGCAGGGCCGCCCGGCGCGCCAGCAGCCATTTGTGATGGCTCTGATCGAGCGCCACCAGATACTGGAATCGTGTGAAGTCGTCATCCTCGACCGAGCGCGCGACGATCCCCGACAGATCATAGCCGCGCGCCTCACCGGCCGCGATCGCGCGCGGATCGGCGGTCTGGCCGGCGTGCCAGTCGCCGGTGCCGGCGCTGTCGAACTCAAGCGCCTTGCCCCGATCCTCGGCGAGCTTGCGCGCCACCGCCTCGGCCAGCGGAGAGCGGCAGATATTCCCCGTGCAGACGAACAGGATGGACAGGGTGCGGCGTGTCATGAAGGGCCCCCGGGCGCGGCTGGATCAAGCCTGCCGCGCCCGGCCCTAACGCGCGTTTAACCGCACTGGTGAACGCGCGGTTTAAAAGCCTCACTCGGCCGGGGCTGCGATGCGTGGCTGGGCTGCAAATTGCGGCGCGATCTTCAGATTGCGGGCCCAGCGCAGCTTTTCAAACACCAGAAGCGCGGTGCCGTTATAATCCACCAGCCGGTTCACAAGCCCGCGCCGGGGCAGGTGAAGCGCGCTCGCCGGATCGTCATGGTGGTGATCGTGGAACGCCTCTCCGCCTGTGAGCACGGCAAGAAGCCAGTCCGCCCACGCCGGGGTCTTCAGATGGCCGAACACGTTAACGCCCAGGATGGTGGCGTGAAACTGCACCCCGCGCGCGGTGACGGCGCTGGCGTGCAGGATGAAGGTGAGCAGCAGCGATCCGCCCAGCGCCCAGACGGCGAGATAGATCAGCGCCGGCGCGACCAGATGCACCAGAATCGTAAACAGCGAGTAGTGCTTGTCCATGATGCGAACCGACGGGTTGTCGCGCAGCCACAGGGCCAGCGGGCGCTGCATGTCGTTGGTGTCGCGCCATAAAAGCCAGCCCATCCAGGCCCAGAGCTTGCCTTCATGGGGGTTGTGCGGATCGCCGGGCCGGTCGGTCAGGCGATGGTGCTGGGAGTGATAGTTCACCCAGTCCTTCATCGTGCCCTGCATGGCGATAACGCAGTTGAAGGCGGTGATCATCTGGGCCGGCCAATGCAGCTCACCGGCCTTGTGCTGCCAGACCCGGTGCAGGACGCCGATGCCCATATTGCAGATCACCAGGGTGACCGCGGCCACGGCCAGCGCCAGCGGCGCGTACCACCAGGTCAGGGTGAGGCTTTCCAGGGCGAGGCCCAGCGCGAAAGCGGCCATGAGGCCGAACACGCCCAGGGCGGGATAGAGGATGGCGGCGAAGACGCTGGCCCAGTCCAGGGTCTTCCAGCTCTTCGAAATCGCGACGGACCGCGGGAGCGGTGCTGCTTTCATAGGGGCCTCTTAGCGTCTCATGATGTGCGCCGAGCATCGCCCCGTGCGCCTTCCCCGAAGGTAAACGCGAGTTTGGCACGACCGGCTTTCTTGCAATAGTGACCAGTGACCAAGCGACGCATTGAGGATCAGGTTTTCTGGGCGCTCGACGCACGCGTCAGGCTGGGCTATTGCGGGGATAAGGACATAGCCGCGCAGTGCGGCGCAATTGCGACGAAAAGGGAGGCGCTCCGTGGCCGAATCCGAGTTCCCCAAGGGCGATCTGATGAAGGGCAAGCGCGGGCTTGTCATGGGCGTGGCGAACAAGAACTCCATCGCCTGGGGCATCGCCCAGCAGCTGCATGCCCAGGGCGCCGAGCTGGCCTTCTCCTATCAGGATGAAGCGCTGGAAAAGCGCGTGCGTCCGCTGGTGGAGAGCCTGGGCGACGAGCCGTTCATGGTCACCGCCGACGTGGGCGACGACGCCAGCATGGATGCCTGCTTTCAAACCCTGAAGGACAAATGGGACGGGCTCGATTTTCTGGTCCACGCCATCGCGTTTGCCGGCAAGGACGAGCTGCAGGGCAGCTTCACCCACAACACGACGCGTGAGGGCTTCAAGCGCGCCATGGACATCTCGGCGTTCAGCTTCGTGGATGCGGCGCGCCGGGCGAGCGATCTGATGCCCTCGAAAGAAGACGGCGGCGGCACGATGATCTCCATGACCTATCTGGGGTCTGAGCGCGTGGTGCCGAACTACAACGTCATGGGCGTCGCCAAGGCCGCGCTGGAGGCGTGCACCCGCTATATCGCGCGCGATCTGGGCCCGCTGGGCATCCGCGTGAATGCGATCTCCGCCGGCCCCATGCGCACGCTGGCCATGGCCGGCATCTCCGGTGGCCGCACCTTGATGAAGACCGGCAAGGACTGGTCGATGCTCAAAGAGGACACCACGATGGAAGGCGTCGCCGGCGCCGCCCTGTACCTCCTCTCCGATCTCGGCAAGTCGTGCACCGGCGAAGTGCTCCACGTGGACGCCGGCTTCCACGCAGTGGCCGTTCCCGACATTGAGGAGTAGGGCTTGCGCCAGACTGCGCGCTGACCGCTATACAACCTCCTGCCCCTCCCGGGGGAACCATTTGTACGTCCGCGGTCTGATTTTCCGTTTTAAAAGAATGGGAAAGCAAAAAACTTTGCCACACTTATAGATTGACCTTGAGCATCGTGGATTCGCTTGATAACTTCAGGTTGTCGCCCGTTAGGGCATTACCTAGGAGGACTCGATGTCTCTATTCATGTTGAACCACCATGATCGGTCGCGCCAGGCCATCCGTGAGCTTGCTCCGGCTGAGCTGGATACAATTTTCGGCGGCAACGGCGGCTTCGCAACGATCGGCGATGAGCCGGGTGGTGACTGCGATCAGACGACGTGTGAGACCATGCTCGTCACTCCGAACGGCGACGGCGGCGACATCTCCACCGACTGCGACGCAGGCTAAACCTCGCGTTATGGCTTGACCGCGCGGCCCGGCGGAAACTTCCGCCGGGCGGTGCTCTTGCGGCCGCGTATGGCGCAACTTCACACATCAACTCATAACTTGCTTTAGGAGAACACAAGGCGTAATTTCCCCCGGGAGGAGAAAAATGTATCTATTCATGCTCGCCCGCCACGATCTGGACCGTGCGGAGACCCACGTCTTGCTGGAAGCAGAGATCGACGCCGTCACCGGCGGAGACGGTGTGGCCTCAATTTCCGATGATCCGCCTGCCTGCGACAGCACGATGTGCAACTGCATGGTGGTCACACCTGGCGGGGACGGCGAACCGATGATGGACTGTGATGGTGGCTGACGATTGCGCTTCGCTTGACACAGCCTCTGGACCGCACGTGGGCCACCAAGGTTCGAACGGGCGCGACATGGTGGTGCTCGGGCAGAGCCGCGACCCACAGATCGGCGCTGTGCTCGAGCGACTGTCTCACCGCGGCGTTCACGCCCATGTCCTTGACTACTACGCGCCGGCTCCGTTCGCGCTCGATTTCAGCGCGCCTGGCTGTCCGCGTATCCGAATCGGCGATGCGGTGCTGGGCTCGGATATCGTCGTTTGGGATCGGTCGAAATTCTTCTCTAACACGTCTTACTATTTCGACGACGCCGCGCCGGGGGAGACGGTCGATGACACGCGTCGCCGCCACCAGCTCCAGGAAGTGGAATGGCGTGGTGCCTACCAGCTTCTGGCAACGCTGCCCCATGTGGCGTTTCTGAACCATCCGGTACAGCGCAACGCAATGCTGAAGCCGGTCCAGCAAATGATCGCGCAGGAGCTTGGCCTGAAGACACCGCCCAGCCTTGTGACCAATGACAAGAAAGCAATCGAGGCGTTCCTGGGCATCCATCCCCGCGCTGTTCTGAAATCCTTGTCCGGGGGCCGTTTCGCCCGGCTAGATGAGCCGGGCGCGCGCACCGACATGCTGATGACGATGCAGGTTGCCCCTCAGGACGTGGAGGCTGCGGATGCGTCGGCCTTTATTCGCGCACCGCACTTTTTTCAGGAGAACATACCCAAAGCGTTCGAGGTGCGTCTGTTTGCTTACCGCGGTGGGGCTCACCCGTTCAGTGTGGATTCCCAGAAGGCGCGTTTTACCAGCACAGATTGGCGCCACGGTGCCTCGGTTCTGGAGTGGCGGCCTTGCCTCGCACCCTCACATGTCCTGGACGCTGTCCAGATGTTCCTGAACCGGTTTGAGCTGTTCTACGGCAGTTTTGACTTCATCGTGACGCCCGAAGGGGAGTGGGTGTTTCTTGAGTGCAATCGCGACGGCCAGTGGGCCTGGCTCGACAGGCTGGTCGACCACGCCCTGTCAAACGGGCTTGCAGACGCGATTTTCGATACTTGGTTCAATGAAAATTCAAAGGGAGTGGATTGACATGATTATGATCTTCGCCGCCGGCCTTGCGGCTCTGTCCCAAGGCCAGTCAGCCGCGGGTTCACCTGTTTGGGTCTCTGTACAGGCCTGCCTTGAACACCAGGCTTCTTGCGCAGAGGGGCGGTGCGACCCCTCCCTTGAACGGGTGTGCCGCTACGATGCGCTCGATGAGCGCGCCGCTGCCGTCGTGCGCGCGGAGACGCGCAGTCTTGCTTTTTCCTCCCGCGAGCGCCTACGGCTCGCCTGCGCCTCCGACCTGACAATGCGAACGCGTGCGGTTGCGCGAGAGATCGCAGTCGAAGGACCGCTCGCCTTAACCGAACCGTACGCTCCAACACCTGGGTCCGGCGAGCTGGACAGCGCCATAGAGCGAGAATTGTTCTGGAGAGCCCAGCTTGATGAACGTCTAACCGGTGAGGCCGCGGCGCAGATGGGCAGCAGCCATCCGGACGGCTGCGGCCTTCCCCCGTTCGCCGATGTGGTTCAATTGCGCGCTCAGAATCTGGCGTATGCCGAGAGTGTCGACGCCCTTGAGCTCGCGCGCCAGGGCCGCCTGTCGGCGCCGGCTCTCTGGGGGGTCTGGTTTATCTACAACCATGCGGATCTCTGGCAGGACGAGCAGGAAAAGGCCTCCAGGGTGTTTGTGGCGCTGGCCGATGACGAGGCGTTTGCGCCAAGCCTTGCGCGCGGCCTGCAAACCCGCGTCGCCAACCATAGCCCTCTTTACACCGCAAATCAGCTCGCCGGAGGTTGGCCAGAATGAGGCCTTGCGGACCTTCAGGCCGCCAGGGGCGTGCTAAAGCGATCCACCAGCCCGCATGGGAAGAAATCAGCAATTGAGAAACCCGGCGGGCGTCTGCGTGCGATGCGCACGCTGGCCATGGCGGGCACCTCCGGTGGCCGCACCTTGATGAAGACCGGCAAGGCGTGGTCCATGCTTAAAGAGGACACCACGATGGAAGGCGTCGCCGGCGCCGCCCTGTACCTCCTCTCCGATCTCGGCAAGTCGTGCACCGGCGAAGTGCTCCACGTGGACGCCGGCTTCCACGCAGTGGCCGTGCCGGACATCGAGGAAGGCTAACCTTTGGCGTCCACCGAAACCGACCTCTTCATCTTCGTCGGGCATCCACGGGCGACCTCGCTCTCCCAGGCGCTTGCAGACGCCTACGAGGCGGGCGCGCGCGCCGCCGGCGCCAGCGTGCGGCGCATGGATCTGAACGCCATGGCGTTCGATCCCGACCTCACCGAGGGCTACAAGGCGCGCAAGACGCTGGAGCCCGATCTCGAGGCCTGGCGCGAGGCGGTCGCCGGGGCGCGCAAGATCGCGCTGTTCTATCCGCAATGGTGGGGCGGCATGCCGGCGAAGATGAAAGGTGTGTTCGACCGCGCCTATCTGCCGGGCTTCGCCATGCGCTATCACGAGAAGGGCCCGTTCTGGGACCGGTTGCTCACCGGGCGCAGCGCCGAGGTCTTTCTCACGGCGGACACGCCGCCCTGGTGGGACCGCTTTGTCTATGGCCGCCCGGCGGCTCGCCAGGTCGAACGCCTCGTGCTGAATTTCGCTGGTATCAAACCGGTGATCATTCGCGAGTTCGGCCCCGTCAAACTCGCCTCCGAGCGCAAGATCGCAGGCTGGATCAAGTCCGCCGAGGCGCGCGGCGCGGCGGCCGGGCGCCGGGTGTGCGAGGGTAAATCACCCAAGTGAACCCGCCGGGCCGCGCCAGCGCGCGGCAGGCCTCAAGGCTAGCTTGATCCACCGACCAACAAGGCTTGGCCGCTCAGGCTTGCCCCGGCTCGCCGGTTGATTGAAACTCCCCAGAGGCGACATTTCTCGGGGTGTTCATGTACGGCGTGCAAAGTCTCAAATCCGCGCTTATGGCGTTGAGCTTTGTCGTGCCCGCAGCTTCCGGGCCGTCCGATGGCGGCTTCGAACTGACCCCCGCTCATGAGCGCAGCTCGCCCTACGCCGAGGACGGGGCGCGGTGTCAGGACCGGTACGCGTTCGGCGAGCTTATGGAGCGCGAGGACGCCGCCGACCCGGCGGCGCTGCGCTGCCTGCTTTCGATACGTGACCGGGAGCCGGACTCGTTCGATCTGCGCTATCGGCTCTATCGGATCGAAGGCGTCGAGCCCGAGGGACTGGACGCGCTTGTGCGTGACCGGACGCGGGAGAGCCTCTCGCTTAAGCTGGCTAATGTTCATAATCTCTATCCCGAGCTTGAAACGGTCGAATTCGCGCGCGGATCAGCATGCCGGGCCTTCGATCCGGTGGCGCGCGAACTTCTGTCGCGCGCCCAGCCGGAAGGGCGGATGCAATGTCCCCGGTGGGGCTATTAACCGCCATTAGAGATTTGTGGGGCCGGCGGCAGGGCAGCCAACGTCGCGGATATCTTGCAGAACCTCTGCTTTACCCGCTTCGCTGGTGGCCTTCAGGCGTACAGCCTGATCGTGATCGTATTGGCGGTTTCGCTTTTCGGCTTGCAACCGCTCTATCCGATCGCGCGCATCGGCTTGCGCCGTCGTCGCGCCGATGATTTCCGAGCTTTGCTGGGCGGCCCAGGTCCAGGGATTAAAATAGAACCGGGGCTTCTTGTCGCGAGCCAAGCTGAAGCCCGGCGTCACGATTTCGGGATTGTTGTTCTCAGCCCGGATATCAGCAATCTGACGCTCGATTCGCCGAATTTGCGCGTTTAGGCGTTCGATACGGCTGCGATCACGCCGAATTCCGTCCTCAAGGTTGAAGTAGCGCTGGCTCAGCCGCGAACATTCCCGGAGCGTTTCGTCGTCGCGACTCTGTGCGTTTTTGTTTGGGGGTCTTGTATCTGTCATTCATCGCCGGTCTCCGTTGTTTGGAGACCAGAATACGGCCACGGCCTCAGGCCGGGGACAGATGCGCCCCCTTCGGCTTTGATTTCAGGCCCATGAGCTGGCGCAGGACAGGGATGCGGCGGGCGATCTCGAAGCCGGCGAACGATCCGGCGAAGGTGATCGCGGTGAGCAGCACGAACTCCTGCCACACGCCGTAACCAAGGCGCGTCAGGGCGTAGCCGGCAGCCACGGTGATCGTCTGGTGCAGGATGTAAACCGGGAAGATCGCCTCGGTGAGATAGCGCCGCACCGGCCCGTCGCCTGACAGGAAGCGCCGGGCGAGGCCCAGAAGCATGAGGATCATGGTCCAGGCGTAGAGCACCCGGCCCGTGCGCGCGGCCCAGAGCTCCACCGGCCGGTCCAGCAACGCGTCCCAAACGATCCACACCGGCGTCAGCACGGCGGCCAGGAGCAGCGTTGCAACCAGCGCCAGCGGCAGGGCGCGGTCCACCGCCGCCCAGAACCGCTCCGAGCGCGCGGCGAACACGCCATAGATCAGAAACGTGAAGCTGATGGCGTGATTGGCCCAGTCTTCGGTCAGATTGTGCGTGGTCTCAAAGTGCGGGACCAGAAAGATCCGGTAGACCATCATCGGCACAAACGGCAGCACGATCAGCGCGATCGGGCCGAGCCGGCTCTCCCAAAGCCGCCCAAGCAGGGCGCCGGGCCCGCGCCCGACCGCTTTGAGAAGCCCGAGGACCGGCGCCAGGATCAGCGCGTAGACGAAGAGATAGACCACGTACCAGAGATGGTTCCAGGTCGGAACCTCGATGCCGGCGATCTCCCAGCCGAAGATATAGCGCGGCCAGAAGGCCAGGATGCCGGGCTCGATCTCGCCCATCTCGCGCAGCTGGAAATAGGTCTGGGGCATCACCACCACGACCATGCCGAACACGATCACTGGAAACAGGCGGCCGGCCCGCTCCGCGGCGAAGCGCCAGGCGCTCCCCGCCTTGTTGTGGAGATAGGCCAAGGCGACCCCGGAGATGAAGAAGAGCAGTGAGAGCCGCCACGGATTGAGCAGCGACATCAGCGGCTCCGCGCCGGGTCCGGCGTGGACGCTTTTCACATGCCAGCCCCAGGGCACGTAGAACATGCCCACGTGGTAGAATACGAGAAGAGCGAAGGCGATGATGCGCAGCCAGTCGAGATCGTATCGGCGGGCGGGCGGCTGAATCGGCGGCATGGGTGTCTCCTGACAACGAGATATCAAGAGGACGCCGTCCGCCCCGCACTCGCCAGCATGGCGTGGCGGCTTGCGGGCCGGCGGGACGGGCCGCGGCCGGGCGGTGAAGCGTCGGGGACGAAAGCGGGCCTGCGTGGGACGAGCGGCGGCGGGCGAGCCTAGGCGGAGGCGCAGATTCGCGCCATGATCGCCCCATGTCGACCCCTGCACTTGAACAGCGCGTGCTGCGCCACGCCTTCATCTCCTACGCCCTGGCCACGCTCGGCTTCTGGCTGGTCAACGGCCTGTCGACGGCGGAGGAATGGCGGCGCGCCGGCGAGATCGGCGGCTGGATCCGGGCCCTGACGCTGGAGGGCACCAGCAATCTGGTGATCCTGGCGCTGTTCGTGCCGGTAGCGTGGCTGGAGCGGCGCGCCCCGGCCTCGCTGGAGCGCTGGAAAACGGCGCTTCCGGTGCATCTTCTTGGAAGTCTCGTCTTCGCCATCCTCCATGTCTCCGCCATGACCATCATGCGCCTGGGCCTCTGGCCGCTCTTGTTTGATCGGGCCTACGGGCTGGACGGCGGGATATGGGGCGAGTTCATCTATGAGTATCGAAAGGACGTCCTGTCCTATGCGCTGATCCTGGCGATTCTCGCCGTTTTCAGGGCGCGCGAGGACGCGCTGCAGCAGGCCGGGGCCGCCCGCGCGGACGCCAGGGCCGACCATGTGGTCACCCTGCGGTGCGGCGGACGGGAGATCCGGCTTCCGGCGGGAGATATTCTCGCAGCACGCGCGGCGGGAAATTACGCCGAGGTGCGCACAGGCGCCGGCGTGCACCTGGCGCGGATCACGCTCACCGAGCTGGAGGCGCTACTGAGCGAGGCGGGCGTCGACCCGGTGCGCGTCCATCGCTCACACCTCCTGGCGCGTAACGCGTTACGTGAAATCATACCGGGCGGCGACGGCGACGCCGAGGCGGTGCTCGCGGGCGGGATTCGCGTTCCGGTCAGCCGCCGCTTCCGCGATCGGCTGAAGGCAGCGAAAGCGGCGCCACGCAGGGTTAAAAATATAACGCACCGAACGGCGAACGGCGACGCCGTCTGAGATAGGTCCTTTAACCACCAGTAATAATTTAATTTGGAAAATCAGATAAATCGCCTCATAGCCCGCATATTGGGCAGAAGTTGAATCTGCCGTGTTTATTGGGGCCATCCGTGAAATTCACACTCATCACCGGCGCGAGCCTGCTCGCGCTGTGCGCCGCCGCACCTGCTTTCGCCGATCCCGACGAAGCCCGTGTTGAAGACCTTGAAGCCCGCGTCGAGCAGCTTGAAGAGACCAATCGCCGGCTTCTGGAATTCCTAGAGGCCCAAGGCTTGATGCCGGGGTCACAGACCGCCGCGGCGCCGCACACGCCCATGCACCATGCGCCGCCGCAGGAAGGCGGGCGCGATGTGGTCGTGGAGATCGAGCACCATACTGGCGACGCCGGTCACGGCGCCATGGCCGAGCACCGTAGCGACGACTATCATCAGAATCTGGTGGGTGTGAGCCCGGAATACGGCTTCGCCATTCTCGACCATGCCGAGGGCGTCAACACGCGCCAGCTGACCATCCTGCAGGCCATGCAGGCCGGCCAGCTCAATCGCCGTGTGACCCTGAGCGGCGACGTCACTGCGCTGGCCAACTATCAGGAGAGCAACTCCAACACCAAGTTCGGCTGGCTGATGCGTCACCCGACCTCGAACAACCAGATCGGTGAGACGGTGTCGGAAATGGTTATCCATTCGGCTCAGCTGGCCACCACCGCGCGCGTCAGCGATGATTTCACCGTCTATGCGGAAATGTTCTACAATCCCGAGCAGAGCTTCGGCGCCGGCACGATCACCGACCTGAACCGCAACCAGATCCAGCTGCGCAAGGCCTTTGTCATGTGGGGCAATCTGGATGAGCGCCCGATCTACCTGGCGCTGGGCAAGATGGACACGCCGTTCGGCCTGCAGGATACGGTCAGCCCGTTCACCAACTCCACCAGCTGGCACGCCTTCGCCGGTCTCGCCTATGGCGGCTCGGTCGGATACTATAATAATGGCGTGCACCTGCGCGCCATGGCGATCCAGGGCGGGGCTCAGTTCCGCTCCCACAACTCGCCGGTGGAGGGCACCGCGGTGCCGTCGCGCGTGAACAATTTCGCGGTGGACGCCAACTATACCGCTCAGCTGGCTGGTGGATCGGTGCTTGTGGGCGCCAGCTACACCCACGCCACGTCCTACTGCCAGCCCTATCCGGTCTTCCACTTCACCCCGTGCGACGACAATGCGCCGGCGTTTGCGGTCTACACCCAGGGCCGCTTCGGCGCGTTCGAGTTCCTGGGAGAATACGCCGAAGCGACGCAAATGTGGCCGGGCTCGGCGTCGCCGGCGCCGCAGTTCGCCGCGTTTGAAGCCGTGGAGCCGCTCGCCTGGACGCTGGGTGCGCGCTACTGGATGAGCCACCGCAATCCCGACGACCTGGCCCTGAGCTTCGAGTTCAGCCGCTTTGTCGCGGGCGAGGAAGGCACGCCCTGGGAACGCCAGAACCAGTGGGTTCTGGGTGGGTCCTACTTCGTGACACCGTCGGTCAATCTGTTCGGCGAGATCATCCACACTCAAGGCTGGGTGCCGCTGAACTTCCTGTCCGGCGGCAACCTGCCGGGCGGCGCCAGCTGGTCGGAATTCGACGCGGAGAGCAATGTCTTCGCCCTGGGCGTCCAGGCCGCCTTCTAGGCTCCATGCTCAACGCCGCAAACAAAAGCCCCCGCCGGAGCGATCCGGCGGGGGCTCTTGTTTTCACCGATGAAGGCGAGGGGTGAAGCGTTTAGTCTTCTTCGCCCTCGGCGATCTCTTCGCCGGTTTCCTGGTCGACGATTTTCATCGACAGGCGCACCTTGCCGCGATCGTCAAAGCCCAGGAGTTTGACCCAGACTTCCTGACCTTCGGACACGACGTCCTTGGGATGGCCGACGCGCTCGTTTCGCATCTGCGACACGTGGACGAGGCCGTCCTTGGCGCCGAAGAAGTTCACGAAGGCGCCGAAATCGACGACTTTCACGACCTTGCCCTTGTAGACCTTGCCCTCTTCAGGCTCGGCGGTGAGGGAGTGGATCCAGTCATAGGCCTTGCGGATCGAGTTCTCATCCACGGCGGCGAGCTTGATCAGCCCTTCGTCGTTGACGTCGACCTTGCAGCCGGTCTCTTCCACGATCTGGCGGATGATTTTCCCGCCGGCGCCGATCACGTCACGGATCTTGTCGGTGGGGATCTGCATAGTCTCGATCTTCGGCGCATGTTCGGCGAGACCGGACCGCGACGTGTCGAGCGCCTTGTTCATCTCCTCAAGGATATGCATGCGCCCGCCCTTGGCCTGGTCGAGGGCGGTTTTCATGATGTCCTGGGTGATGCCCGCGATCTTGATATCCATCTGCAGGCTGGTCACGCCGTTGGCGGTGCCCGCCACCTTGAAGTCCATATCGCCCAGATGATCTTCGTCGCCGAGGATGTCGGACAGGACTGCAATGCCTTCCGGATCCTTGATCAGGCCCATGGCGATGCCGGAAACCGGACGCGTGATCGGCACGCCGGCGTCCATCATCGCAAGCGAACCACCGCATACGGTCGCCATGGAGGACGAGCCGTTGGATTCGGTGATCTCGGAGACCAGGCGGATGGTGTAGGGGAATTGCTCGGCGGTCGGCATGACCGCATGAAGCGCGCGCCAGGCCAGCTTGCCGTGACCGATTTCACGCCGGCCGGGGGCCAGGCGGAAGCTGGTCTCGCCCACTGAGTAGGGCGGGAAGTTATAGTGAAGCATGAAGCGCTCTTTGTACGTGCCGGTCAGCGCGTCAATGAACTGCTCGTCTTCACCGGTGCCCAGCGTCGCCACGCAGAGCGCCTGGGTTTCACCCCGGGTGAACAGGGCCGAACCGTGGGTGCGCGGCAGGATGCCGGCTTCCGACACGATCGGGCGCACCTGATCAAGCTTGCGGCCGTCAATGCGCTCGCCGGTCTTGATGATGCCGCCGCGAACGACGCTGGCTTCAACACCCTTGAGCACGTCCTTCAGGACGCTGGTGGGATAGCCGTCCGGGTTCTCGTCGGTCCGGGCGAAGGCGGCGACCGCCTTCTCCTTGGCGGCGTTCACCGCCGTCTGGCGTTCGGTCTTCTGACGGATCGTGTAGGCCTTGGCGATGTCGTCGCCCACCAGCTTGCGGACCTTGGTTTCCAGCTCGGAATTGTCCTCCGGCACGAAATCCCAGGGCTCCTTGGCGGCTTTTTCGGCCAGGCGGATGATCATGTCGATCACTGGCTGGAACGCTTCATGGCCGGCCATGACCGCGCCGAGCATAATGTCTTCGGACAGCTCGGAGGCTTCCGATTCCACCATCATAACCGCATCGCCGGTGCCGGCGACGACGAGGTCAAGCTCGCTGTCGGTGAGCTCGCCCACGGTCGGGTTGATCGTGTATTCGCCGTCCTTGTAACCCACGCGCGCAGCGCCGATCGGGCCCAGGAAGGGCAGACCTGACAGCACCAGTGCGGCGGACGCGCCGATCATGCCGACGATGTCGGGATCGTTTTCCAGATCGTGGCTCAGCACGGTGAGCATGACCTGGGTGTCGTTTTTAAAGCCCTTGGGGAAGAGCGGGCGGATCGGCCGGTCGATGAGGCGCGAAGTCAGCGTCTCTTTATCGGTCGGGCGGCCTTCGCGCTTAAAGAAGCCGCCGGGGATCTTGCCCGCAGCGAAATACTTCTCCTGATAGTTCACCGTCAGCGGGAAGAAGTCCATTCCCGGCTTGACTTCTTTCTGGGCGACCGCGGTCGCGAGGACGGTGGTTTCGCCGTAGGTGGCGAGAACCGCGCCGTCAGCCTGGCGCGCCATGCGGCCGGTTTCGAGGGTCAGCGTGCGGCCGGCCCATTCAATCGTCTCGGTTTGAATATCGAACATTCGTCTCTCGATCGTACGTCTCGTTCGGCGCCGCCGGATTGCGGATCGCCGGATATGAAAACGCCGGCGCGCCCCGTGGCGGCCGGCGTTTCTTCGGTCGCGCTAGCGGCGCAGGCCGAGTTTCTGGACCACGTCCTTGTAGCGTTCCTCTTTCACCTTCTTGAGGTAATCGAGGAGGCGACGGCGCTGGGACACCATTTTCAAAAGGCCCCGGCGCGAGTGGTTGTCTTTCTTGTGCGTCTTGAAGTGCTCGGTGAGATTGGCGATGCGCTCGGTGAGCACCGCGATCTGCACTTCGGCTGACCCGGTGTCATTGTCACCCCGGGCGTGTTCCTTGATCAGTTCGGCTTTGCGTTCCGCCGTGATCGACATCGTCTATTCGGGCTCCTGATCCCATTGAAATACGCGGACGGGACTGAGTTTGCCGGCCCGCGCTTCGCCGATCGCAACCGCCCGGTCGTTCTCAAGAGCGAGCACGGCCTTCGAATAGTCCCTCCCCGCAATGGAGCGGGGCTTTCGAAGATCGCGAAGCTCTGAAGCTCGCCGGGGAGGCAGAACGATCGGCCGTCCTTGCCTCAACTGAAACGCTTCTCCGTCGGTCACGGCCAGGGCCGGGATGTCGTCCAGCGCGGTCTCGACCGGGAGAAGGGCGTCCAGCGCGGCGCTCTTATGGACCAAATCCTCAAGCGCGTCCAGCGTCAGCGCGTCATCCAGGGTGAACGGTCCCACCCGCGTCCGGCGCAGCGCGGCCACATGGCCCTCGGCGCCCAGAACCGCGGCGAGATCGCGCGCCAGAGAGCGCACATAGGCGCCCTTGCCGCACTTCATTTCGAAAACGGCGAGGTCGGCGCTTGGCATGTCCACCAGGGTCACTGCGTCGATGCGCACCGGCCGGCTTTCAAGCTCCACCTCTTCACCGGCGCGAGCCAGATCATAGGCGCGCTCGCCGTCGATCTTGATGGCGGAGAATTTCGGCGGCACCTGCTGGACCAGGCCGATGAAGCCGGGCAGCGCGTCAAGGATCGCCTGGCGGTCCGGGCGCACATCGCTTTCAGCGATAGTGTCGCCTTCGGCGTCCTGGGTGGTGGTCGAGACGCCCCAGCGGATCGTGAACAGATAGGCCTTCTCGCCCTCCTGGGCGAAGGGCACGGTCTTGGTCGCCTCTCCGAACGCGATGGGCAGGACGCCGGACGCCAGCGGATCCAGCGTCCCGGCGTGGCCGGCCTTCTGGGCGTTAAACAGCCAGCGGGTCTTCCCCACCGCCTGGGTCGAGGTCATCTCCAGCGGCTTGTCGAGCACCAGCCAGCCATTGATCGGATCGCCCTTCTTGCGCCGGCGGCCCATCAGGTCTCGTCTCCGTTGTCCGTTCCGCCTTTGAGGTCACGCTTCACGCCGGGACGGTCGAGCACCTCGTCAACATGCAGCGCCTCGTCGAACCGGTCATCGGCCTCGAAGCGCAGCTTGGGGGTGTATTTCATGTCGATATGGCGCACGAGCTCTTTCTGGATGAAGCCGGAGGCCCGGTTCAGCGCCTCGGCCACGTGGCCGGGCGCGACCATGTTCATGCCCGAGACGAAGACCGTGGCGTATTTCAGGTCGGGGCTCAGGCGCGCCTCACTCACGGTCACCGGAACACCGGCGAGGGCGGGATCGCGCAAATGACCTTCGCGCAGGATATCGGACACCGCGCGGCGCACGAGCTCGCCGGCGCGCAGCTGGCGTTGGGACTGGACTTTCATGGTCGGACCTTTCTCGTCGCGGCGGGCGGGCCGGAATCGAACCGTTTCCCTCCCCATGCGGACGCGCTGGTTTAAACAAGCGCGTCCGGCGATGCAAGCAAGGCCGCCGGCGTGAACGCCGGTCCTCTGGAGCGATCGTCACCGAGGCAGGCCGGGCCCAGGCGGCCCCGGCGGCGCAGTCAGCGCCGGAACAGCGCCGGCAGCGGATTGGCGCGGCGAGACAGCGGCGTCGCGAAATCGGTTCGCCATGCCGCAATCAGCCTGTCAGCGTCCAGCGCCTCGACGGCGCTGGCCTTCTTCGTACTTCGCGGGCTTCCAAGCCTGTCCCGGCGGGCCTGCGCCCAGGCCTGAAGCGTCGTAAGCGCCGCGAGGTTGCGCTCTATTTGCGCCAGGGCGTCGCGAACGAGGCGCGCTGCGGGTTCGGGAGCGGGCAGACGGTCGACGAGCCTTATGGGCGGGTCGAACGGCCCGGCGCCGCCCGGCTCGCCGTCCTGCCGGGTGCGCTCGGCCAGAAACGCCGTGCGATAGGCGTCAAGGCGGGCATGGGCGCTGCGGTCCAGCGTGTTCTGGATTGCGCGTGCTGTCTGGCCGGCGCTGGCGCAGTGAGTGGCCGCTTCGCGCATCTGGTCGCGGTAGAAATGGTGCAGGCGGCGCGCCCTGGCGACGGCGTCGAGGACCGAGTCCATCTGCCCGCAAAGGCAGGCCTGCGTATCGCGCACTATGTCCTGGCGGGCGCGCTGGGCGCGCGCCGCATCCGGGCCTGAAGCGGTTGAATTGTGGAGTTCGCGAAGCCGGGCGGCGGCGAGATCGAGATGGGCGCTTGCGAGCGCGGCTGCATCGGCCCGCCGGGCGACGACGACGATCGGGTCCGGGCGAAAGCTGGCCACATAGCTCTTGATGGCCGCGTAGACCGCGTCAGCGTGGATCGCCACCGAGCTGACCTTGGCGTCGCGCCGTGCGAGGAGCCGATCTATAGTTTGCGCCTGGGCTTCAGGGCAGGGCGTGGTGCGGGCGTCCAGGCGCGCCTGGCGGCGTGCCTGGCGGCGCCAGAGCAGGGTGCGCGCCATGCGCGTTGCAGCGCCGCCGGGCTCGTCGCTCAATATGGGAACGGCTTGCCAGACGTTAACGGGCTGGATCGCGGGAGAGTATCCAAGCTCCAGCGGGGCGGCGTATTTGAACGCGAATGCCTGTCCTGCGCGGCGCCCCATCACCCTCACCCTCTTCCTGCCAAATTCCCTCAGTGGAAGCTTAACGATGCCAGCCGACGCTCAGCAAGGGTCATCAGGCCGCCTCCGCGCCGGCGCGTGCGGGTGTCGTCTTCCTGCAACGCTGAAGCGGCGGGCGGAGACGGCGGTTTAGGCCGGAGTCGTCAGACGCCGCGCTCTTTGGTCCTGAGCGCGCCACGGTCTGGCGCCCGGGGAGGCGCCGCCCGGCGAACCTGAAGGATGTGCCGGTGAAGAAACGTGAATTGAATTCCAGTCAATATTTGAGACCGTCCTCTGCCCGGAGCTGACGACGCCCTGTCCGCAAGCGCCGGACGCCGGGAGAGGTGGGCTATGACTGCTTTGAAGCCGGCCACGCCGCGCGGAGGGGATCCCGAGGCGGGGGACCCAAAAGCGGGGTTGCTCAAAGGCGGCGCGCGCACCGCGCTCCTGGACGCGGCTCGCACGGCGTTGATCGCGGGCGAGGGCGACGCGGAAATGGCGGCGATCGCTCGCGGCGCGAGGCTCTCCACCGGGCTCGCCTACCACCATTTCGGGTCCAAGGCGGGCCTGCTCGCCGCTGTGGTGGAGGATTACTACGCCCGCTGCGCCGCCATCGCCAATGCGCGCTATGACGCGGCGAGCTGGAAGGGGCGAGAACAGGCGCGCACCGCCGCCGTGCTGGCGTTCCAGCTCGACGATCCGTTCACCGCGACCCTTATGGGCCCGCTCGGCCGGACGCCGGCGGTGACCGCCGCCGAGGCGGCCTGCACGGCCCGCCTGATCGAGCGGGGCGCGGCCAATATCGACAACGGCCAGCGCTCCGGCGAGCTACCGGCGGGGCTCGATCCCATGCTCACGGGCCTTCTTGCTTGGCGGGTTGCGCCAGTGCGTCTCCGCCGCCGAGGCGTGGGAGGCGGCGCCGGACCGACACCAGCTGCTCGACGCCGTCTGGACCTGCATCGCAGGCGCGCTGGGCAAGGCGCCGCCGGCGCAGACAAATACAGGGAGGCGCGAGCCATGACGACCGGTGAAACCCGGCTGACGGTGAAGTCTCAGGAGCATCTCTACGGGGGTCCCGCCGGACGGTTCAAGCAGAAGCGCACCGATGCGCCGGCCCCGCAGGAGCAGGCGCTCGAAGTCTTTGATCGCCACGGCTATGTCGTTCTGAAAGGCTTGCTCGACACGCAAACCCTTGGTGCGCTGAAGCAGGATCTGCACGCCTGCCTGGGTCCGGCGGGCCGCAACAGTTTTGAAGGCTTCAAGACCCGGCGCGCCTACGCCCTGCCGGCGAAACCGGCGCGGCTCGGCGTGCTGGCGGCGCATCCCGCCATAATGGGTTTTCTAAAGGCGAGGCTTCACGACCAGCCGCTCCTCTCGGCGTTTCTGGCCATCAATATCGGGCCGGGCGAGGCCGGACAGATCGCCCACCATGACGACGGCTTCTGTCAGGCGCCGCGCCCGGGGCCGATGCAGGGCCTCTCGGTGATCTGGGCGATCGACCCGTTCACCGCCGAAACCGTCGCCACACGCGTCTGGCCGGGCAGCCACACCTGGGCCTCAGGGCGTGAACCGGGATCGGACGACCCGTCCGCTCGGGCGCTCATGGAGCCGGGCGACGCCATCGTCTTTCATGGCGGGTTTTGGCACGCCGGCGGCGCCAACAGCACCAAAGACCGCTACCGGCTGGCGGTGACCGTGCAGTATTGCGCGCCGTGGCTGCGGACGCACGAAAACATGAGCTTGTCGGTCTCACCCGGGATTGTCGCGCAGCTTCAGGATGCGCTACCCAGCCTTCTGGGCTACTAGATCCATCCGCCTTTCATGGGCCATTTGAACGGGATGCATCCGGCCCGCCTGCTGGAGGATGAGGCCGCAGAACGAACCACCACGCCCAGCCAATAAGCAGAAGCTGGAACGGCGCGCGGATCAGCAGATAGACCGGGCCCCAGGCGTGGCCGATCACGTCGGCGCGCATGAAGGCGGCGTATATATTTGCGGGAAAGAAGGCGATTAAGACGCAGATCGCGGCGATTCCGGCCAGGCGCCGCGTCTGCGGGACGATGAGGCCCATAGCGATCAGCGCCTCGACGATCCCGGTGACGTAGACAATCAGCTCCGGCCTTGGGACAAAGGGCGGAAACATCGTCGCCAGGGTCTCGGTGGCCATGAAATGGCCGGCGGCGAAGAACACGAACGCCGCCGCCAGCCCAAGCCGCCCCGCCGCGATCGCGCGCGCGTCAAGCGGCGCCCGGACAAGCGCCAGCATCGCAAGAAACGGCGTGACCAGGATCGCCAGAATGATCAGTTCAATGGTCATGGCGCAGCCTTGCGGTCGCTTTGCGCCCCCTGGCGCTTGGCGCGGCGGTCAGTCTGTCGCGATCATGGCGCGTCAGTCGGATATGCCGCGGCCGGTGGGATCGATGGGATCGTCGGCGGGGCCGTGGCCGCCGGGATCGGACGGGGCGCAATAGGGCCAGCCGGGGCTGTTCGGGCCGGGGCTGGTGCAGATCGCGTCTTCGCCTGGATCCAGGACGCAGCCCGACATGAGGCCGAGGGCGACAAGGGCCCCTGATCCGAACACGGCGGCGCGCGCGGATTTGCGGATGATGATGGTCAGGCGCATGGCGTCCCCTCGTCTCGCCCGGCGTCTCGGGCGCTTCATGGGAATGGTCGCGCACCGGCCTCGCCGGGGCAAGGCGCGAATGGCGTTCACGCGGACTTAACCGTAATGCGGGCATCACGGTTCCTCCCGTAACCGTCCGCCCGCGAAGGCGACCCATGGCGAACAGCCGCCGCTCCCCCTCCCGCAAGTCTAAACCGCGCCCGGGCCTGACTCTGCTCTTGCGCGCGGCTGTCCTGAGCGCGGCGATCCTTCTGGTGGGCGGCGGCGCGGCGACGCTGTGGCTGGTCGGCACCTTGCCCGATCTTGAAGGGCTGGAGCCGGCGCCGCGCGCTGGCGAGGTGGTCTTGCTGGATCGTCATGGCCGCACCATTGCGCGCCGCGGCGAGGTGAGCGCCGAGGCGATCACCGCCGACGCCCTGCCCGAAGGCCTGGTGGAAGCGGTGCTCGCGGTGGAGGACCGGCGCTTCTATTCCCATTTCGGCGTCGATGTTCTGGGCTCCGGTCGGGCGCTTCTGGCCAATATCCGAGCCGGACGCGTGGTGCAGGGCGGCTCCACCATCACCCAGCAGCTGGCCAAGAACCTCTTTCTAAGCTCGGACCGCACCTATAAGCGCAAGGCGCAGGAAGTGCTGCTCGCCCTGTGGCTGGAGCGCGAATTCACCAAGGACGAGATCCTCGCCCTGTATCTGAACCGGGTCTATTTCGGCGCCGGCGCCTGGGGGGCGGAAGCCGCCTCGCGGCGCTATTTCGGCAAGCCGGCGGACGAGCTGTCCATTGGCGAGGCGGCGCTGTTGGCGGGGCTTCTTAAAGCGCCTTCGCGCTATGCGCCCACCTCCGACGTGCGCCGGGCCAGCGTCAGGGCCACCGTGGTGCTTGACCTCATGTACGCCACCGGCGCGATCACCGAGGCCGAGCGCATTGCGGCGGCGGAAACGCCGATCCGGGTCTCGCGCGGCGCCTCCAGCCCCGGCGCGGGCTGGTTTGCCGACTGGGTGCTGCCCCAAGTGCGCGAACTCGCTGGCGGGCGCACCGGCGACCTGGTGGTGACCACCTCATTGGACGTCAACGCCCAGCGCGCCGCGGAAGCGGCTTTGAGCCTGGGGCTCTCCACCCCCGATCTGGCGCGGGGCGCCCAGGAGGGCGCGGTTGTGGCGCTGGACGCGTCCGGCGGCGTCGTCGCCATGGCCGGGGGCCGCGATTACGCCCGCTCGCCGTTCAACCGCGCGGTGTCCGCGCGCCGCCAGCCGGGATCAGCGTTCAAGCCCTTCGTCTACACCGCCGCCTTTGAAGCCGGGCTCGGGCCGGACGATGTCTTCATCGACCAGCCGGTGAGCTATGGCGACTGGTCGCCGGAAAACTATGGTGGGCGATATGAGGGCGAAATGACCCTGGAGCGCGCCTTCGCCCGCTCCTCCAACGCGGTGGCGGTACAGGTCGCCGAGGCGGCGGGCCGCGGCTGGGTGCTGCGCACCGCGCGCCGGCTGGGGATTGAAAGCCCGCTGGAAAACACGCGCGCCCTGGCGCTGGGGTCTTATGAGGTTACGCCGCTGGAGCTCGCCGGGGCGTATCTGCCCTTCATGAACGGCGGGCGGTCGGCGCCACCCTACGCCATTCTCTCCATCGAGGCCGCAGACGGTGAAATCGTTTATGAACGCCCGGCCGGACAGTCTGAAAAACTCATCGCCGACCGGGTTCTGGCCCAGCTTGACCAGCTCTTCGCGGCCTCTGTGGACTACGGCACCTCGCGCGCCGCGGCGGTGGCGGGCCGTGAGGTGCGCGGCAAGACCGGCACCACCAACGACAATCGCGACGCCTGGTTCGCTGGCTGGGAAGGCGGGCTCGCGGCTGTCGTATGGATGGGCAATGACGATTTCTCGCCCACCGAGAACGCGGTGGGCGGCGCAGGTCCCGCGCGCGTCTTCGCCCGCTTCATCGAGGCGGCTCCGGTGTTTCCCGCAGGGCTGGACGCGGTGCTGGCGCGGCGATCCAGGCCTGAACCCCTGGACGACGACCCCATCGGCGCCCTGCTCGCCGGACGGGCGGCGGCGCAGGCCGGCGCGGCCGAGCCCCCGGTCGAGTCCCTTCCCGCGTCGTCAGAGGATGCGCCGCAAGCTGAACCGGACTCCGATCCCATCGCGGATCTGCTGGGGCGGATCGGCGAAGGCGGGTGAATTTTTCGACATTGCGGCCGCGCCGGGCTGTCAAAGCGGATCGGGGCGGGTAGTCTTGGCGTTGATGGGACGGCGCTGATGCGCGCCGCCCGGCCATGACGCCGTGAAGACACGCCCGCCACCTAATAAAGGGTCCGCCCCCATGACATTTCGCACCTCCGCCTCCCTCGCCGTGCTCGCCGCCGCCCTCACGCTTGCCGCCTGCGGCGGTGAAGAAGACCCGCGCGGCGGCCAATCCGCCAGCCAGGGCGCGGCCGATAGCGGCGTCGAGGCGCTGGCCGCGCTGGGCCTTGCTGAACAGGGCCGGGCGAGTTGGGGGGAGCGGGTGCAGGACGGCGACAGCTATATCTTCACCGATTTCATCCTGGCCACCGATGAAGGTGTTCTGAACGCGCAAACGCTCACCCTTACCGATCCTCGCGTGAGCGAGCAGGGCCCGGTGTTTGAGCGCCTCTACATGGATATGGGCGAGATCGCCTATGAAGACGGCGAGGCCGGTTTTGACAGCTTCACCATTAGCGAGGCCGGGCCGGGCGTGGGTCAGGCGCTGGCGAACCTGTTCAACGGACAAGGCGGGTTTGACGACATCGCGCTGGAGCAGCAGACCTTTGCGTCCATGCGCCTTGATACGCTGCGCGTCCTCACCAGCGTGGAGGACGAGGGGCCGAGCGAGCTCGTGATCGCCAGCATCGAGGCGAACGGCTTTGACGGCGAAACCCTCGAGAGCTTCACCCTTTCCGACCTCGCCTATGACGCATTCGCGCCGGACGGAAACGAGACCGCCATCAATCTCACCGCCATCGAGGCGTCCGGGGTCGACGCGGCGCTGCTGCAGTCTGGCGTGGCCGGCGATGTCGCCCAGGATCCGTTCATGGGCGCGGCGGCGTCAGGCTATGACCAGTATGACCGCGTGGCCGTGGACGGTCTCAGCGTCGTCTCCGGCGGCGTGCGTATCATGATGCCGGACTTCACGACCGAGGTGGAGGAGCGCCGCAGCGGAACGCTCGTCTCCACCGCCTCCATGCCGAGCCTCACCGTTGAGGCGAACAGCCTGAGCGAACGCGGCGCGAGCGTCGCCCGGGCCCTGTCGATGCTGGGCTATGAGACCATGGCGTTCTCCTTCGCCAGCGAGACCGAATACGATCCGGACGCCGACCGGGTCACCACGTCCGGCGAGAATTACATCGCCATGGAAGACGGCTTCCGGATGAGCTTCGAGCAGGATGTCTCCGGGGTGCAGGCCTATACTGACGCGATGAACGCCTGGATGGCCGAGCGCGGCGAGCGCGAAGCGAACACCCCGCCCGCCGCGGTGCTGGAGCCGCTGATGATCCATTCGGGGCGCGTGGTCCTTGAGGACCGCTCGCTTCTGGACCGGGCGCTGATCGCCATGGCCGAGCAACAGGGCACGACGCCGGCGCAGCTGCGCTCGCAGGCCGGCATGTTCGTGGCCATGGGCGCGGCCATGGCCGGCGACACGATTCCGGCCCCGCTGATGAGTCAGCTCGCTGGCGCGCTGACGAGTTTCGTGGGTCAGGGCGGCGCCGTTGTCGTGGAGTTCGAGCCTGAAGAGCCGGTGTCCGCCGCGCGCTTCGCCGGTGAGGGCGGCCCCGACCTTTCCGGGATCACCGTGCGTCACCAGCCGTCCGAATAGGCCCTGAGGGGCGGGGGCCTATGAGCACCGGACCGGAAAACATCCTCATCCTCACCGGGGCGGGCGTGAGCGCGGAATCCGGCCTCGGGACGTTTCGCGACACCGGCGGGCTGTGGGCGAAATTCGATCCCATGAAGCTCGCCACCCCCGAAGCCTTCAAGGCGGATCCGGAGACCGTGCTGGACTTCTACAACGCCCGCCGCAAGAATCTCGTGGAGGCGCGGCCCAACACCGCTCATTTGGCTCTGGCAGAGGCCGAGCAAGCCTGGATGATGGCCGGGCGCGGCGATTTTCTGCTGGTCACCCAGAATATCGACGATCTGCATGAGCAGGCCGGATCCGCGAGCCTGCTGCACATGCATGGCGAGCTTCTGAAAACACGCTGCCAGCGGTGCGGCGCGCTGGAGACCGACACGGGCGACATCACCGTCGCGCGCCTGTGCGCGGGATGCGGCAAGGCGGCCGGGCTTCGCCCCCACGTGGTCTGGTTCGGCGAGATGCCGCTGGGCCTCGATCAGATTTATCGCGCGCTGGAGGATGTGGATTTGTTCGTCGCCGTGGGCACGTCCGGCACCGTCTATCCCGCCGCCAGCTTCGTGCAGGAGGCCAAGGCCGTGGGCGCCTGGACGGTGGAGCTGACGCTGGAGCCCGGCGAGGTGAGCGCGCTGTTTGATGAGCGGGTCTACGGCCCGGCCAGCGAAGTGGTGCCGGACTGGGTTGCGAGGAAGCTGGGGTGAGGTGCTGCGGCGACCTTGCTATCCCGCCGCGTCTTCAATGGCGTGCATGTCATCGTCGGAGAGGCCGAAATGGTGGCCGATCTCGTGGACGAGGACGTGGTTGATCAGCTCGGCCAGCGTGACGTCCCCGCGCTCGCACCATTCCAGCAGGATCGGCAGGCGGTACAGGAACACATAGTCCGGCTCCGGGCTTGGGTCGGCGATGGATTTCCCGGTGAGATCGACTCCGTGATAGAGGCCGGTGAGCTCGTACTCGCTGTCCATCTCGAAATGGTCGAGCACTTCGCGCGGCGCAAAATCGCTGATCTGGATCACCACGCTCCCGCACATCTTGCGAAACGGTTCGGGCAGCTCGGCCCAGGCGGTTTCGGCCAGGGCGAGGAAATCGGCTTCGGACGGCGGGACCGATCCGGCCCAGCTGTTCTGTTCGGACTTTGACGTGCTCATGGCCTCCCTCTAGCAAGCTGGCGCGCCGCTGACGAGGGGCTGCCGGCCGCTGACGCTGAAGACTTGAAAGCGGAACATTATTCGAACAAACTCCTCCCCATGGCGCTTTCAGACCCCTCCTGGCCGGCCGGTTACCCAGCTCGGGCCGACAACCCCGCGATCGACGACGCGCGTGCGCTCATGCGCGGCGCGTCGCGGCTTTTGCTGGATCTGGGCGTTGCGGCGATCCCCGAATTTGTTCTGCCGTGTGGCCGCCGGGCCGATCTCGCCGGGCTGGGACGCAAGGGCGAGATGGTGATCGTGGAGGTGAAATCCGGCGTCGCCGATTTTCGCGCCGACGAGAAATGGCCGGAATATTTCGCCTGGTGCGACCGCTTCTACTTTGCAGTGTCGGAGCGTTTCCCGCGCGACATGCTGCCCGACCAGACCGGGCTGATCATCGCCGACGGGTTCGGCGGGGCGATTGTCCGCCAGAGCCCCGTGCAGACGCTGGCTCCGGCGCGGCGCAAGGCGCTCACCCTGCGCTTTGCGCGCAACGCCGCTGAACGGGCCCTGCGCGCGCTTTAGGGCGCGCCGTTTCCCGCTTGAACCTGGGCTTTCGCCCGCGGCCCCGCCGGGAGCTCGCTCCTGGCAGGACAGCCCTGTTTTGTAGCGCGGCGTCAGCGCAGACCCTTGCGCCGTCCCCTTGCACAGGCGGCGCTTCACGCCCATAAGCGCGGCTCCATGAGCTTCACCGCCACAGTCCTTACGCTATATCCGGATGCGTTTCCGGGCCCGCTCGGGGTTTCTCTGCTGGAAACCGCCCGCAGGAACGGACTCTGGGCGCTAGAGACGGTGGACATCCGGTCTTTTTCCCGTCATAAGCACGCCTCCGTTGACGACACGCCGGCTGGCGGCGGCCCAGGAATGGTGCTGCGCCCTGACGTGGCGGCGGCGGCGATCGACAGTGTGGACACGCGTTCACGCCCGTTGATTCACTTGACGCCGCGCGGACGGCCGCTCTCCCAGACCTTGGTCCGGGACTGGGCGGCGGGGCCGGGCGTTGTCGTTTTTTGCGGCCGCTTCGAAGGACTCGACCAAAGGGTCATCGAAGCGCGCGGCATGCAGGAGGTGAGTGTCGGCGACGCCGTGCTCGCCGGGGGCGAAGGCCCGGCCATGGTCCTCATCGAGGCCTGTGTCCGCCTTATCCCGGGTGTGCTCGGCAAGATCGAGAGCACCGAAGACGAGAGTTTTGAAGGGGACCTGCTCGAGTATCCCCACTACACCCGTCCGCGGGCGTGGGAGGAGCGGGACATCCCGGAAGTGTTGTTGTCAGGCGATCATGGCCGGATCGCCCGGTGGCGTAAGGAACAGGCCGAAGAAATCACACGTCAGCGCCGCCCCGATCTCTGGGCGAGATATCAGCGGCGCCAAGGAGAAGAGCCATGAACCTGATCCAGCAGCTCGAGCAGGAAGAAGCCGCCCGCGTGCTCGGCGACAAAGTCATTCCGGAGTTCTCCGCCGGCGATACGCTGAGCGTGAACGTGTGGATCCGCGAAGGCGAGCGCCAGCGGGTGCAGCGCTTCGAGGGTGTCTGCATCGCGCGCTCCGGCGGCGGCCTGAACGAGAACTTCACCGTCCGCAAGATCAGCTTCGGCGAAGGCGTCGAGCGCGTCTGGCCGGTCCACTCCCCGCTGATCGAGTCCATCGAGGTCAAGCGCAAGGGTAAAGTGCGCCGCGCCAAGCTCTACTATCTGCGCGACCGCCGCGGGAAATCCGCCCGTATCGTCGAGCGGACCACTGGCCGCGGCATCGAAGCCCGCCCGCCCAAGGGCCGAAAGCCGAAGCCGGACGCGGCCGAAGGCTAAGCGTTCAGCCCATTGCCGTTACAAAAACGCCCGCCGGGACACCGGCGGGCGTTCTTGTGTTCGCAGTCATTTTAGGCCTTCGGGCGCCAATCGCCCGGCTGATCTACAAGGCGACCCTGTTTGATCGCCAGTGCGACGAACCGCAGCGTTGGAAACACCGATATCGTCATAACCGTCACCCCGGCCAGGCCGCGCCCGGGGTCGGAGAGATCGCTGATGAGCAACGCGGAGCCCGCCGCAACGCCAAGGGCCGCCGTCAGCCAGGCCAGACGCCGATACCGCAAGCCCTTGTCGCCGACTTCATACCGGGGTTCCAGAAGCCCGAACGGCCGGATGAACGTGGACATGGGCGGATCTCCAGTTCCTGTCGGCCGGGCGCGTCGGTTTGGAGGTGTGCCCGGTCTCCCACAGCTTTGCCGACCATGGCGCGCGGCGGTGACCCCGGACCGGGCGAGTTTGAGTTCAGTCCGCGCCGTCGCGGGGTTCATAACAGGACGATCCGGCGATTATTTCAAGTTGTTTTTCTTGGAGGGATTTCCCGTTTGATGACGGCGCGAGCGCGTAAGGCCAAGCCGGCGAGCGCCGCGTCGGCCGGTAGGGGCGGCGCGGGGAGTCCGGGCTGTATTGGGATGGGGAATGTGGAAAGCGCCCGAAGGCTCGCCGCGCCTGATGGCGGCGGAACGCCAAGCCGGTGATCCTACGCCGAGCGTGGCCACCGGCCGGTCTTCGGATCGCCGGATCCTGTGGCCGGGCGCCGGATCGCGCCACCCACCGCGGCCAAGGCGCAGGCCGCCTGCTGATCGTGTGACAACAACCAGCTTCCGGCGCTCCGTCCGGATGAACACCCTTGCGAGAGAACACATTTAGCGGCCTGGAAGGCGCGCTCGGCGCCGCCTTCGTGATTGCGGGGCGTTACCGGTTTCTTCACCACCATCAGGCGACAAGCGAAGCGAAGGAGCTCGCTTATGTCTGATATCAAGCTTGGCGCCGCGGTGTGCGGTGTTTCCGGCCGGCTGGGCCGGACCATCGCCCATCAGCTGATCAGCCGTGGCGATACGGCGCTGACCGGCGGCATGGTGAGCCAGGACAGTGTTCATCTGGGCGCCGACCTGGGCGAGCTCGCCGACATGGGATTTCTTGGAGTCGAAGCGGTGGTCGCCCTCGATGAGGCGGTGGCCCAGGCGGATATTCTCATCGATGTGTCCGCGCCGGCGGTGGTCGCGGCGGTGGCCGAGCGCCTGGCTGAGCGGGGCGGCGTCGGGCTGGTGACCGGCACGACGGGGCTGGACGAGGATCAACAGGCCCGGCTTGAGTCGGCGGCCCAATCCATTCCTGTGCTTCAGGCGAGCAATTTCTCGCTCGGCGTGGCGGTCATGGAACGCCTGGTGGCGGAGGCCGCCCGGGCGCTGAGCGCCGACCGGTTCGATCTGGAGATCGTGGAGACCCATCACAAGCGCAAGGCGGATTCGCCGTCGGGGACCGCTCTCAGCCTCGGCAAGGCGGCGGCTGCCGCGCGCGGCGACCGGTTCGGGGCGGTGGCGCAGTTTGATCGTCCGCGAACCGGTGGCTCGCGGCCCATGGGCACGATCGGGTTCGCGGCGCTGCGCGGCGGCGGGGTCGTGGGCGAGCACGAGGCGCGCTTCCTGTCCGCCTTTGAAGAGGTGAAAGTGACCCACCGCGCCTTTGACCGCTTCCTTTTCGCGCGCGGCGCGGTGGAGGCGGCGCTCTGGCTCAAGGATCGCGAGCCTGGGCTTTACACCATGCAGGACGTTCTGGGGTGAGCGACGCCGCGCAGCGCCGGGCCCCGTTGCTTGAAGTGCGGTTGCACGCGCTGTCACCATTTGCGCCGGTTCTGAACGGGATCCTCGCCAGCGCGCTGCTCTACGGCGTCTATCTCGCGCTGGCGTTAAATTTCGGGCCCACGGTCATCGAGACGACCGCGGAGAGCGTGGATTTGGACGGCGGGGCCTGGGCCGCGCTGATTATGAGCCTTATCTTCGGCGCGGCCATCACCATGCCCGCCCTCACTCACGGCCAGTGGCGCGTCGCCCTCACCGATCTGAAGCTGGTGCTGGACGAGCCGGGACGGCGCAAGGTGGAAGAAATGGCGCAAGGCCCGCTGCGGACCTATGGGGTCAGGGGAGTCGCGGCTTTCGTCATCGGTGCGCTCGCAGGGATCGGCTTGAACGCTTGGCTCCTGAACATGACCTCTCTCACGCTCGACGGGTATTTCGTTTCGGTTCGGCCATGGTTTGATATCGTCAATCCGCTTTTGTTCGGGCTTGGCGCGCGGGCGGGCGTCCTTCTGAACCGGGAAGATCGCGACATGAAGGCTTTGGTGGCCGACCATCTGGAGGTTGATCTGGCGCGGCTGGACCGCCATCAGGTGTTCGGCCGCCTCGCGTCGCGGAACGCGTTGTCCTGGCTCGTGCTGACGGCGATCATTTTGCTGTTTTTCGTCGGGTCCGCGCCGGCTATCGTGTCAGGAGGTACGGTCGTTCTCGCCCTTCTGGCGTCCGGCTACGCCTTCGCCGTGACGACGGGACCGGTGGTGCGCAAGACCTCGCAGGCGCGTGACGCGGCGCTGCAGTCGGTGCGTGAGCGCATCCGCGAAGCCGGCAGGGCCCTCGCCAGTGAAGCCCAAGCGCCCACTGGCGCGCCGATCGCGGATCTGATCGCCTATGAATCCTGGCTGATGCAGCGCCCGACCTGGCCCATCACCGCTCCGGTGACGCGCCGGCTGGCGCTTTACGGCTTCATTCCGGTGCTCGCCTGGTTCGGCGCGGCCGCCGCCGAAATGGTGCTCGACCGCATCGCCTGACGCCCTAGCCGGCGTTTAGACCGGCCCGTCAGGCCGTGCCGAACAATTCCAGCTGGCGAGTGCTCATCTCCGGGTCTTGATCGGGGCCGCGCATGGGGTTGCGTGAGAGGGTGCGCGTGGGCGGCGGGGCCACCATCGCGCTACTCTGACTCACCGACAGTCCCAGATCGCTCGCCTTGGACCGGATCGCCGCATCCGGCCGGCCCAGACGCAGGCTGATTAGGCGCAAGGGCGCGCCGCGGCGCACCATGTCGCGCAGGGCCGCCACATCGTCGCGCCGCCAGCGCTTGCCGGAATTGCGGGCATATCCGTCAGAATTCGAGGCGTAAGCCATATCACGCTCCTGTTCCCATCGAATGAGAACATAAGCGGAACGTGATGCCGGGTCAAGAGATGTTCCGCTTGCGTTCTCATATATGGTTAACGCAGAGCGGATTCAACACGTTCCCGATGGTCTACCAGCTGCCCTCGTTCTCCATGCTGACCCACGGCTCTGCGGCCTCCAGCGGCTCGCCCTGCTGGAGCAGTTCGACGGAGATATTGTCGGGGCTTTTGAGGAAGGCCATTCGCCCGTCGCGGGGCGGGCGCGCGATGGTGTAGCCCATGCCCTGCATGCGCGCGCACAGGGCGTAGATATCGGCCACGCGATAGGCGAGATGGCCGAAATTGCGGCCTGTGTCGTACTCTTCGGGGTCCCAGTTATGGGTCAGCTCCACCATGGGCAGGCCGGTAGGCAGCGGCCCCTCCAGAGGGGTGGTGACCGGGGTCGCCACGCCGGCCCGGTGCAGATCATCCGGGGTGGCCAGGAAGACCAGCGTGAACCGGCCCTTTTCGCTCTCGGTGCGTCGCACCTCTTCAAAGCCGAGCCCCTCGCAGAAAAAATCCAGGGAGGCTTCGATATTGGTGGTTCGCAACATGGCGTGCAGGAATTCCATTGCGGGAACGCTCCTTGCGGGATTGAAAAAAGGGGAAGCGCCGGTCAGGCGCCGGGATTGGCGTCTGGGTCGGAGTCAGGGGCTGGGTCGGGCCGGACGCGGCGCGCCCATTTGGGGCGTGGCCGCCAGCCGGGATCGTCCGGGAGCGGTTCGCCGCGCGCCCGGGCGAGGGCGTGGAGGAAAGGCTCCGGCGTGTTGCCATGGGCGAGGCGGGCGAAGGTCGCCGCCACAACCGCCCAGATAAAGCAGAGCGCGAAAAACAGCGAGAACATATAGACATAGCCGGTGTGACCGGCCCAGGACGGCGCGCCGCTGGCGCGCCAGATCGCGTCATAGCCCAGCGGGACCAGGATCAGGGCCGGCGGGCTCACCAGGAGGGCGGCCGCCGCACCGCCGGCGGCGTAGAGTGCGCCGCGTGGCTGGAAGCTGTCGACATAGAGCTTGACGAACTCGGGCTCGGACACCGAGGCCACGGTGGCGGGCTTGTCTTCGAGCCGGCTGGCGTACTCAGCCTTCGCGTCCCCGCGCAGGGATCTCACCGCCAGCACCCAGCGGGCGAGCGAGACGACGATGAAAAGCGCGACGAGCGCGCCCACGAGATAGAAGCCCTGACCAATCATGCAGAGGTATTTAACCCCTCGCGGCCTCATAAGCGAGCATGCAGCGCTTGCGATTCAGTCCCCAGTGATAGCCGGTGAGCCGGCCGTCGCCCGAGAGCACGCGATGACACGGGATCAGGAAGCTCACCGGGTTGGCGCCCACCGCCGCGCCCACGGCGCGGCTGGCCTTGGCGGTGCAGACTTCAACCGCGATATCGCGATAGCTTACGGTCTTCGCGGCGGGAATGCGCAGCAGCGCCCGCCAGACCTGACGGCGCCAGGGGGTGCCGTAGAGCGCCAGATCCAGCCGGGTTTCGCCGGGGCGCGCTTCGAAAATACGCTCCGCCCAGCTGGCCGCCAGCTGATTGTCCGTCTCGAACCGGGCAAAGGGAAAGCGCCCTGTGAGATCGGCGCGCGCGGCGTCCTCCCCGCCGTCGTCGGCGAATCCCAGGGCGGAGAGGCCGCGCGGCGCGATCAGGAACACGCCGGTTCCGAACGGGGTCGCCGCCTCTCCGGTCCTGAAGGTCAGGCGCTCGCCGCCGGATTTGGCTTCACCGGGCGTCACGCCCTCCTCGGCGATGAAGACGTCGTGTAGGCGCGACGGCGCGGAGAGGCCGGTCTCATAGGCCGCGTCCAGAACGCTCGCCCCGTCCACCAGCAGTTTGCGCGCGCTGGCGTGGGTGAGCGCCTGAATCATGCGTTTCGGGCTGGTCCCGGTCCAGCGGGTGAACAGGCGCTGGAAATGGTGCGGCGACAGCCCGGCGGCGCGGGCGGCGGCGTCTAGATCCGGCTGGTCGCGCCAGTGTTCCGACAGCCAGAAAATCGCGGCGTCCATGCGCGCATAATCGGCGCTGGCGGTGAGCTCGGGGTGGGAAAAGGTTTCGGTCATGGCGGTGACAGTGCCAAGCGTCAGGCCGGCGCGCCACCCGGTTCTTGCGGTGCGCCGCGCCTCGCCTTCTGAAGCGCCTCGCCCACGGCCCCGGCCAGCGCTTCGCGCTCTTTCGGGCTCAGCATCGAGCCGATAATCAGATTGCGGCCCTTGTGGTGAAGGCGCGCCTGCACGTCAGGCTCGCCTTCACCGGCCAGCTCCACCCGGGTCCAGGCGAGCGGCACACGATAGGCGGTCTGGTGACCGAAGGGCGTGCACCTCGCCACGCGGATCTCGTCATCGGTGACCTTGATGGTCTCCACCCGGCGTGCATCGCGATAGGACCAGCGGAACGCCAGATACACCACCAGCACGTCGAGGCCGAAAAACCCCAGTACCGGCCAGGCCCCGATCGCCATGAAGGCGGTCCCGGCGATGAAGCTGATCACACCCACCGCAGCCATCAGCGCGTAAAAGCCGCGATGTCCCAGCGACCGGTGCGGCCGGATTTCCGCGTCCAGATACAGCTGCGCCTCACCGGGCAAAGGCGGGGCGGCGGGATCGGCGGGCCAGGTTTCGTAGGGGCGACGTTCCATAGCGGTTAGAATAGCGCGTCGCGCAGCCGCTTCCAGACCCTGCTGGCAACTCTGGCCGCGACCTTAGCGCCCGGTGGACCCGAACCCGGCCGCGCCGCGCTCGGTGTCGCCGAGATCGTCTACTTCAAGCCATTCCACCTGGGTCACCGGCGCCACGACCATCTGCGCGATGCGTTCGCCGCGGGTGACGGTGAAGGGCTCGGGTCCGTGATTGATCAGATTGACCTTGATCTCGCCGCGATAATCGCTGTCCACCGTGCCCGGCGTGTTGACGCAGCTGATGCCATGGCGCGCCGCCAGGCCGGAGCGGGGCCGGATCTGGGCTTCAAAGCCTTCAGGCAGGGCGATGGAGAGCCCGGTGGGGATGAGCCGCCACTGGCCCGGCTCCAGCACGACCGGCTCGGCCTCGGGCAGGGCGGCGCGCAGATCCATGCCGGCTGCGCCGGCGGTCTCATAGCGCGGCAGGTCGAGACCTTTGAAATGGGCGAGCGGTTTGACCTTCAGCGTGACCACAGACCGAAATCTCCTCAAAACACGGGCGAGGCAGGCAGAGTACGAAGATTCCCCGCCGCGTCAGCCTTGAAAGGCGTAGCCGTCTGCAGCCCACGGCGCCCAACGCCGCACCCCTGCATCGCCGCCGCAGCGCCAGCGCGCTGAACGGTGCGCGCCCGACCGTCGGTTAGTCGGCGGCCGGGCGCGATGCTAGTCTTCGCTTTCGTTCTGCTCGGAGATATAGGCGTCGAGCGCGGTCTCGGATTCCGCGAAGCCTTCAAGGGCAGCGCGGATCGCGACAATATCGTCCTGGGTCAGTTCACCCTGGACGCGGCGCACGAGGTATTGCGGCGGGGTCTCTTCGCCGGCCTCATTCACGTCCGCCGTCGCAAAGCCGATCGCGAGCACGCGCGCATCCTCCGCCTCGCCATCGCGCAGGAAAAGCGGCACGGCGCGATAGCGCACAAGCTCGAAATCATTGGCGTCCGGCACGATGGTGTCGCGCATGCACATGATGCCGGCGGCCTCTTCAGACAAAGGCGGCGGGTCCATGAGGCCCGGCTGCGCGGTCTCTTCGCGCAGCTCGTAACCGCTCAGCTCGGTGTATTCAGCGCCGTCAGCGCCGACTTCATAGCATTGCGCTGACGCTGCGCCGGTGAAAGCCGCCGCGCCAAACGCGGCCAGAAAGAGAGTCTTCATCGCAAGTCCGTGAGGTTGCTGCAGATGAATGAAGGGTAACAGGGGAGCCCGGCTGGGCCAAACCGGAGCCGCGACGAGCCGCAGCAAGCAGCACTAATCGGTAAGCGCGGCGCGGATTTCCGACGCGAGCCGGGCGGCGATTTCAGACTTGGCGGCGCGCTCGATCACCTGCTCGCCCCCGTTGCGGATCAGAAGCGCCGCATTGTGCTCTCCGCCCATGGCGTCACCTGACACGTCGTTCGCCACGATCCAGTCGCAGCCCTTGCGCAGGCGTTTCGCCCGCGCGAGCCGGGCGACGTCATGGGTCTCGGCTGCAAAGCCCACCACCAGGCGCGGTCGGCGTGGGGCCTGATGGTTGGAGATCGTCTTGAGAATGTCGGGATTCTCCACAAGCTCCAGCGTGGTCATCGCGCCCTTATCCAGCTTAAGCTTGCGCTCATGGCTGTGGGCCGGGCGCCAGTCGGCGACAGCGGCCACGGCGACAAACACGTCGGCGGGCAGCGCGCCCTCGACGCTGGCGAGCATATCGCGCGCGCTTTCCACGCGCACGGTGGTGATCCCGGCCGGATCGTCCAGCGCTACCGGGCCGGTGACCAGCGTGACCTCGAAGCCCTGATCGCGCAAAGCCGCGGCGATGGCGAAGCCTTGCTTGCCCGAAGAGCGGTTGGACAGGAACCGGACAGGATCGAGGGCCTCCAGCGTGGGCCCGGCGGTGACGATCGCGCGCATCAGTGGTGCTTCAAGGCGGCTTCGATCGCGTCGGCGATGCGTTCCACCTCGGGCAGGCGGCCGGGACCGAACTCACCGCAGGCCATCTCGCCCTCGTCCGGCTCCATCACCGTGACGCCGCGCCCGCGCAGCACCTCCACGTTCTGAACCGTGGCCAGATGGGTCCACATGCGCACATTCATCGCCGGCGCCATGAGCACCGGCTTGTCGGTGGCCAGAAGCGCGGTCGTGGCCAGATCATCGCAGATCCCGCAAGCGTGCTTGGCCATGAGGTTGGCGGTGGCCGGGCTCACCACAATGAGATCAGCCGAGCGCGACAGCTCGATATGGCCCATCTCGGCCTCGTCGGTGAGCGAGAAGAGTTCATCATAGACCTTCTCGCCAGACAGCGCCGAGACGCTCATGGGCGTGACGAACTGCTTGGCCGCTGCGGTGAGGATGCAGCGCGTAGCGACGCCGCGCTTCTTCAGCGTCCGGATCAGCTCCAGAGACTTATAGGCGGCGACGCCGCCGCCAATGATGAGAAGGATACGCTTGCCGGTCATGGGCCGCTCCCGCAGGTTCACCCGCCAGTGTGAGATATTCAGTGTTAGACCCGGCGCGCGCCCCCGTCACCCGCCGCCGTCAATGGCGTCAGCTAGACGGCGCCGAGGGCGAAGGCGGTGACCAGGGCGGTCGCACCGGCGATCACGACGGCGCCGAGGATGCGGATGGTCCATTTTTCCGACGTCTGGGTGCGAGCCGCCGGCTCGGCCTTCAACGCTTCGGCGGCTTTGGAGAGGCGATTCAGCGTGTCGGGTAAAGAGAGCACCGCGTCGCGCATGGTCTCCAGATCGCGCACCGCATCGCGCACCTTGCCTTCGGGCCCCAGCTCGCGGCGCATGAAGCGCTCCACCGACGGGGCGGAGGCCTTCCACATATTGTGCCGGTCGGTGAGCGAGCGGCAGACGCCCTCGGCCTGCACCATGGTCTTTTGCAGCATCACCAGCTGGGGTTGCAGGTGCATGTCGAACAGATCCGTGATCTCGAACAATTGCAGCAGCACCCGGCTCATGGGCACTTCATCGGCGGTCTTGCCGAAGATCGGCTCGGCCACAGCCCTGAGCGCACTGGCGAAATCGGCCTTGGAGAACTTGCCCGGCACATAGCCGGCGGCGAAATGGGCTTCGGCTGCAGAGTCGTAGTCGCGGGTGAGGAAGCCATGGAGGATGAGGGCGAGATAGCGCCGCTCTTGCGCGCCGAGCCGGCCCATGATGCCGAAATCCACCGCCCACAGTCGACCGTCCTTGGAGACGAAGAGATTGCCCGCGTGCAGATCGGCGTGAAACACGCCGCGCTCCAGCGCCGTAGTCAGAAACGCGTCGGTGAGGTCGGTGGCCAGCTGCACCGTGTCGATTCCGGCCGCCTTGACCCTGTCCATGTCGGTCATGGGGATCGCGTCGATCCATTCCAGCGTCATCACCCGCTTGGCGGTGCGCGACCAGTCGATTTCGGGGATCCAGAAATTCTGCGCCGACACCGCCGCTTCGGACAGCTCGGAGGCGCTGGCCGCTTCAAGGCGCAGGTCCAGCTCCAGGGTGAGCGAGCGCGCCACGGTCTCCACAAAGGCGCGCGGCTCCATGCGCTTGGTGGCGGGTAGCAGGCCCTCGACGAGTTTCGCGCCCAGGCGCATGGCGGAGATGTCGCGCTTGATGCGCTGCTCCACATCGGGGCGCAGGATCTTCACCGCCACGATGCGCCCGTCGGTGGTGACGGCCTTGTGCACCTGGGCGATGGAGGCGGCGGCCACCGGCTCTCCAAACTCGCTGAACCAGTCGGACACCTGACCGCCCAGCTCGGCGCGGATCGTCGCCTCGGCGCGTTCCAGGCCGAACGGCTTCATCTTGTCCTGCAGCCGCGAAAGGCCCTTGGCGAAGTCGGGACCCACCACGTCGGCGCGCGTGGCCATGACCTGGCCGAACTTAACATAGGACGGCCCCAGCTTTTCCAGCGCATGGGCCAGGCGTTCGCCGGGATTGGCGGCGCGATCACGAATCGCGATGAGGCGCGCGAACTTGCCCAGGAGCCGAGCCGGCGCGGGAAACGCCTGCTGATACTCCGTGGGAAAAATCGCGTCATGGCGCGCCAGCGTCCAGGCGGCGCGGGCCAGGCGGGCGAGATTTATGAGCGTTCCAAACACGAGGGTGAGGTTTAGGGCGATGGGGCGGTCTTGGCGAGGGGGATGCGGCGTTAAAACTGCGCCGCGCGGCCCAAATAAATGCGCGTACCGCGGGATCGGTGCTGAGACCCGCGGCGCGCGCACAGCGCGCGCGCTTCGGCGCCTCGCCCCGCCTCTGCGAGCCAGTGGACGCGGGCGCGCCGCACCTGCTGAGTCGGTTTGACGGCGGCGGCCTAACGGTGCGAAGGCCGTCTGATGCGTTGCCCTTTGCGGCGGGTGCACCCTGCGCCAAATCGTCCCAGTCTTCCGCCCCGTAGGCGCCGCCGCGCGGTCTCCTGAAACCTTATGCAGGCGGACGTCGGGCTGCTCGCGGCCGCGCCGGCGCGAAGGCGGCGGCGGTGCTTTGCGTCGCGGCCACCATGGTCCCAGGCGGGGCCGCGACCTAGCTCGCACCTCAAGCGATTGCAAAAAAGGGGCGGTCCAGTGAATGTGGCTTTGAAAATGATCTTCGTCGCCAGTGTTGCGGGAACCGTCGCGGGAAGCATCGCCGCGGTGGTGTTCGCCGCGTTCGGGTGGCCGCTTATCCTGGCCGCGGTCGCGGCCGGCGTGGGCGCCGGAGCGGCGGCGGCGCGCAGCTATGGGCGCATCCGGGCGCAGGCGGCGCTTCGCCGGGGCGAGACGCGCACCGCTTCAGGCCCGGGCGGCTAAAGCTCAGCCGGTTCTAGCCCCGCCGATCAGGCGCGGCGGCGCTCCCGTTTACAGGGCCATCCTCGCCGCCCGGTCGTAAACAGCCATTCGATGGCGGTGCGCCGATCAATTATGATGTCTGCGCTGGGCCTGACGCGAGGGTCTAGCCGGCGTCCTCCGCCTCGGACTCGGCTTCGCCCGCTGCGTCGCCGCCCGCCTCAACGCTCTCCGGCTTTATGAACAATAACGTCATGCGGTCGCTTTCGCCGATGGCGTCATAGGGCGCGGTGTCAAAGTCAGGATTGGCGGGCTGGCCGAAGGCCGAGGTGCGGTTCACCGGCGGCAGTGTCCAGACGCCAAAAGGATGGTCGGCTGTGTCGGCCGGGTTGGCGTTGATTTCAGAGCTTCCAACCAGCTCGAATCCCGCCTCGCGGGCCAGGCTGACTACATAGTCTTGCTGGACATAGCCGGTGGCCGCGCGCGGATCCTGGACCAGGCTGGCGGGCTGGCGGTGCTCCACCACGCCCAGCACGCCGCCGGGTTTCAGCGCGGCGTAGAAATCATCAAAGGCCTTCTCGGCAAAACCTGCGCCCATCCAGTTGTGGACATTGCGGAAGGTGAGGATCGCGTCTGCAGACCCTTCGGCCATGAGCGCCCCGGTGTCCGCGCCGAATGGCGCAAGCGTCGCCTCGCCATAGAGCGGGCTTTCAAATCGCTCCAGAAAGCGATCGCGGAAGGTCGCGGCGCGCTCATTGGACGGATCGACCGGAGGCCAGGCGGCCACATAAGTGCCGCCATTGGCTTCGATCCAGGGCGCCAGAATGTCGGCGTACCAGCCGCCGCCGGGCCAGATCTCCACGATGGTTCCCGACGGATCGATTCCGAAGAACTCCAGGGTTTCTACTGGATTGCGCGCCGCGTCGCGGGCGCGCGCCTGATCGCCGCGCCAGGGGCCGGCTGCGGCCTCGGCGATGGTTTGCGGCGCGGTCGCCTCGACGCTTCGCGCCTCCGGGCTGTCGCCGATTTCCACCGCCGTCTCTTCGGTTTGCGGATCGCCGGGCTCGGGCTCGGGCGGTGAACACGCGGCGAGCAGGGCGGCGAGCGAAACGAAGGAGGCGGTGCGCAGCATCAAGAGTCTCCTGACCGGATGAGGAAGCGGGTAGCAAAGACCAAGTCATGCGCGCGGCGCAAGCGTCAGCTGCAAACCAAGGCCTGTCCGCACGCTCACCGGGGCGGGCCGGGGCGATTTTTTGCTCGCGCCTCTTGCGCAGGGAAAATCGCACACCTACCTCGTTTGTCACGGAGCCGCCGACAGGGGCTTCGTATTCCGCCGGCGCCGCGCCGGGGCCTTACGGGCCGGAGCGGGCCGGGTGTCTTGCAAACTCGGGCGCCCTTGCGGCGTTCATGATCGCTTCAATGGAGGATCATCCATGCGTACTGTTGATTTCACACCGCTCTACCGCACGATCGTCGGCTTTGACCGCCTGGCTGACATGATCGACACCGCCGCCAAGCAGGAGCCTGGCGCGGGCTATCCGCCCTATAATATCGAGCAGCTCTCCGAGCACGAGTACCGCATCGAGCTTGCGGTGGCCGGGTTCGCCGAGGACGATCTCGATCTGCAGGTTCAGGAAAACGTCCTCACTGTCGCCGGCAAACGCCAGGCGGGCGAAGAGACCGAGCAGCGCAATTTCCTTCATCGCGGCATCGCCGAGCGCTCTTTCGAGCGCCGCTTCCACCTGGCCGACAACGTCCATGTGCGTGACGCCGAGCTGGCCAACGGGATGCTGGCGATTCAGCTGGAGCGCGAGATTCCTGAAGCGAAAAGACCGCGTCAGATCGCCGTGAACGGCAAGTCCGGCGCTAAACTGATCAGCGCGAACAAGGCGAAGGCCGCCTAGACGCGCTTACCGCAGGCGCCGGCCTTTCCGTTGGCTTCTCCCCCCGGCTGATCGGCCGGGCCGGCGTCTGCACCCCGGTTCCCCCATATTTTTGGCGCGCTCCAGGCGGAGCGCGCCGTTTTTCTGTTCAGAGCGTGCGCGCTTTATTCCCGCATTGAGAAGAATTAACGCGCACGCACCTCGCTTTGCGTTAGAATGTCCCTACACAAAAGGGGGTGTTATGGCGGACGCAAGTGTGAACTCGGCGACGAAGACGCCGATCTGGTTTTACATCATCGCCGTGATCGCGGTGCTGTGGAACGCCATGGGCGTGGTGGATTACATCATGACCCAGTACCGGGTTGAGGCCTATATGGCCGGTTTCACCGAGGCTCAGCTGGCCTATTTTTACGGCTTCCCGGCCTGGTATGTGGCGGTGTGGGCGACGGCGGTCTTTGCGGCGCTGGTAGCGAGCCTGCTTCTTGTGGTGCGCATGAAGCTGGCGACGCCGCTGTTCGCGCTTTCCACCATCCTTTTCGTGATCAACGCGGTTTATATCTTCGGTTTCACCGCCGCCAGGGAGATCATGGGCGCAAGCAATGTGATCTTCTCGGCGGTGATCTTCGCCACGCTTTTGGGCCTGTGGTGGTTCTCGCGCCTGTCCGAGCGGCGCGGCTGGCTGAAATAGTCAGCGGGCCTTTCGCAGGCGCATGAGGCCGGCAAAGGCGCCGCCCAGCACGGCGCCGGCGAAGCCGGCTTCAAAGCCAAGATAGATAAAGGCTTGCCGGCCCAGCGGCCCGGCTATCTCCACTGCGCCAAGGGTCAGGACCAGGGCGAAGGCTGCAATGATCCCGAGCCCTGCGCCGATGGCCGCACCGGTGAAAATCCCTGCCGCCAGCGTGCGCCGGGACGGCTTGGGCGTCTCTGGGCCCGGTCCGGTCGCCTTCCGGCGCGTCGTTTCTGTGTGTGTCGTGTCTGGACGCGTCGCCATGACGGGCCTCCGTTGACAGCTCCTTCAGGATCAACGGCGCACTGCCCGGCCCGGTTCCGGGCTGGTTGGCGGGCCGTCTTGCCTTTGCGGTTTCCCGCGCGCCCGGTTTCACAACCCGGCTCTGCGTTCATGTACCCTCCGCCGCATTGACCCGGGCGTCGCCGGGAGTAGGGTGCGCTCAAACTCCCCTCAAGGCGCGGCGCGCCCCATTCCAGACGGTGCTTTTGCTATGGCTGACCAGTTCGATATCGTGATCATCGGGGCGGGCCCCGGCGGGTATAATTGTGCCATTCGCGCGGGCCAGCTGGGCCTCAAAGCCGCGATCATTGAAAAGCGCGGCGTGCTGGGGGGCACCTGCCTGAATGTGGGCTGCATCCCGTCCAAGGCCCTGCTGCACGCGTCCGAGCTCTATGAAGACGCAGGCAAAAACTTCAAATCCATGGGAATCGAAGTCGGCTCTCTGAAGCTCAATCTCGAGCAGATGATGGCCCAGAAGGACGAGGCGGTGACCGGCCTGACGCGCGGCGTCGCCGGGCTGATGAAGAAGAACAAGGTCACCGTCTTTGAAGGCACGGGCCGCATCACCGGCAAGGGCGCGGTGACCGTCACCGGGTCCGACGGTAAAGAAACGTCGCTGGAAACCAAGAACATCGTCATCGCCACGGGCTCCGAAGTCACCCCGCTGCCGGGCGTGGATATCGACGGCGAGCGCGTCGTCAGCTCCGATCAGGCGATCGCGCTCAAGGAAGTCCCGAAAAAGCTGGTGCTCATCGGCGCCGGCGTGATCGGGCTGGAGCTGGGGTCCGTCTGGCGGCGCCTGGGCGCGGAGGTCACCGTGGTCGAGTATCTCGACAAGGTGCTGCCCACCATGGACGGCGAAGTCTCCAAGACAGCCAAGAAGCTGTTTGAAAAGCAAGGCATGAGCTTCAAGCTCGGCCGGAAGGTCACCGGCGTTGAAAAGCTGAAAACCAAGCTGAAAGTCTCCACCGAAGCGGCCAAGGGCGGCGAGGAGGAGGTGCTGGACGCCGATGTGGTGCTCGTGTGCATCGGCCGGCGGCCCTACACTAAAGGGCTGGGGCTTGAGGCCGTGGGGATCGAGACCGACAAGCGCGGCTTCATCGCCAATGATCACGGGAAGACCAGCGCCGAGGGCGTGTGGGTGATCGGCGACGCCACCACCGGCGCCATGCTGGCCCACAAGGCCGAGGACGAGGGCGCGGCCTGCGCCGAGCGCATCGCGGGCAAGGCCGGACACGTCAATTACGACGCCATTCCCAACGTGGTCTACACCTATCCCGAGATCGCCTCGGTGGGCGCCACCGAGGAACAGCTCAAGGATTCCGGCCGTGAGTACAAGGTCGGCAAGTTTCCCTTCATGGCCAACTCGCGTGGCCGCACCAATCACCAGACCGACGGCTTCGCCAAGATCCTCGCAGACGCAAAGACCGACGAGATCCTCGGCGCTCACCTGGTGGCGCCCCACGCCGGCGAGCTGATCGCCGAGCTGGCGCTGGCCATGGAGTTCAAGGCGTCATCGGAAGATGTCGCGAGAACCTGTCACGCCCACCCGACCCTGTCTGAAGCGATTCGCCAGGCGGCGATGGGAGTGGAAGGCTGGACGATGCAGATGTAGGCGGCTTTTTAAAATTCCTGTGACTGAGGGGTTTTCCGCTTACATCGTTGCACGATTGTCTGGTATCTGACCGCTGGCTGTGGAGCCCGAGGGGGTGGTGATGGATACGCGCGCTGATCGACTGGAGACCCGCACCGCCCGGCTTCGCCTTGTGGCTCTCGACGCAGAGCTGGCGCGTCTTCAGATGGAGGATCGCAGCGCCTTCTTCGCCGAAATCGGCGCCGAGCGAGAATCCGCCTGGCCGCCCGTCGCAGACGACTCCGCCAAGCTTCCCGAGACGCTGGAAATGCTCACCCGCCACCCCGAACAGGCCGGTTGGCGCGGCTGGGTCTTCCTGATGGGCTGGACCCCGGGCGGGCTCGACCGCGCGGTGGGCACGGGCGGCTTCTTTGGTCCGCCCGACGCCGATGGCGTGATCGAGATCGGCTACGCCATGGCCGCCAGCTTCCGCGAGCAGGGCATGGCCACCGAGGCGGTGAGCGGACTTTTAAGCTGGGCGTTCTCCCATGATGACGTCCAGCGCGTGCTGGCCTTCACCGAGCCCCACCTGTCCGCCTCGCGCCGGGTGCTGGAGAAGACCGGCTTTAAAGACGCCGGCGAGGAGACCCGCGCCGGCGTGCTTCAAGTGCGCTATGAGCGCGGGCGGACCGGCGCGGCGGGCGCCTAGGGCTTCATCCCCTGGATGAGGGCCTCAAGCTGGGCCAGATAGGCCGCCCACGCGGTGCGCCCGGCCTTTGTCAGGCTCGCGCGCGTATGGGGCTTGCGGCCCACGAACGTCTTCTCGATTTCCACATAGCCGGCCTCCTCCAGCTTGCGCATTTGGGCGGACAGATTGCCGTCCGTGGCGCCGGTCTTGTCTTTGAGTTCGCCGAAGCTCGCATCGCTCACCCCGGCCAGATAGGCCATCACGCCCAGGCGCAGCTTGCCGTGAATGACCTCGTCCAATCCGCCTGCGTCAAACTCGGCCATGTCACACCACCGTGCGGGGTTCGCGCATCATCTGGATCGCGCCGGGGACAGCCGCCGAGGCGATCACGGTGAGGGCGGCGATGAGATAGATCGCCGGATCTGTGAGCGCGAACAGGCAGGCCGCCATGCCTGTGAGCGCTGCAGCCGCGGGCAGGCCGTAGGCCCAGCTGCGCACCATGAAGGCCGTGCTCATCCAGCCGATCGCATAGCCCAGAAGGGCGACCGGCAACATCAGGTTGAAGAACACGGGATCCAGCCGCCCGGTGAACACCGCGCCCATGACCGCGAAAAAGAACACCGAGGTGCTCAGCCCCATGGCCGGCCACACCGCGTCGGAGAGCCGGTTTCCCGGCGAACCGAGCCCGGGCTTGCCGCGGATGGATCGCGCCAGCACCGCCGAGCCGAGCCCGCCGACAATGAGAAATCCAAGCCAGAGCGGGGTGAGCGCGCCATAGCCGAGTCCGAGGCGCTCGGTGATGATCGCCCAATGGATAAGCAGGACCAGGCCCCCGAGGCCGCCCCACCACAGCGCGAAGCGGCCGCCCACCGACGGCGCCTGCGCGCCGCCTTCGGCCAGGGTCTTCAGGTAATCGAGATCGGCGCGCATGTCATCCTGGGTCATATCGTCCTCCAAACCACTTTAAAAAATAAAGTACAGGATTTCCGAATGACGTCAAGCGCGCGATAGGGCGGCGTATCCTGCGCGCTCGTCTTCATCGGTTCCCGGTTACATCCCCCGCTTCACGCCGGGATCGAACCGGGACCCGGAGGGCTCATCGTCGAGCGCGGGGATGGGTTGCGGCGTGGATGCGTTGCAGGGCGGCGCCGTCCACCTCGGCATAGATCTGGGTGGTGGAGAGCGAGGCGTGGCCGAGCAGATCCTGGATCGCGCGCAGATCGCCGCCATGGGCCAGAAGATGCGTGGCGAAGGAATGGCGCAGGGCGTGGGGCGTGGCGGTCGAGGGCAGTCCGAGCCGTGAGCGCAGGGTCTCCATAACCGCCTGCACCTGGCGCGGGCTCAGTGGCCCGCCGCGCTTGGCGCGAAACAGCGGCGAGGCCGCGTCCAGGTCAAACGGGCACAGCTCGGCGTAGCGCGCCACGGCTTCTGAGACGGCCGGCAGGACCGGGACGATGCGCGTCTTGCCCCCCTTGCCAGCGATGCGCAGGATTTTCGGCAGGATCGCCTCGCGACCGGTCAGAGAGAGCGCCTCGGAGATTCGCAGCCCGCACCCATAAAGCAGAGAGAGCACCGCCGTATCGCGTGCGGCGATCCAGGGCTCGGCGTTTTCGCCGGCGTCCGCGATCAGGGCCTTGGCGGCGGTTTCGCTCACCGGGCGCGGCATGCGGCGGGCGGCCTTGGGCGCCTCCACCAGGCTCAGCGCGGGGTTTTCCAGCCCCCAGCTCTTGCGGGCGTAGGCGAAAAAGCTGCGGATGGCGGAGAGTTTGCGCTGCAGGGTGCGCGCGCCCGCGCCCTCGCGGCGCCGCTCGGCCAGAAAGGCGCGCCAGTCGGCGGCGGTGAGCGCTTCAAGATCGCTCAGCATCACCGTCTGACCCAGATGACCGCTGAGAAATTCGAACAGCTGATCGAGATCGCCGCCATAGGCTTCCAGTGTGCGCACGCTTTTGCGCTGACCCTGAAGATGGTCGAGAAACGCCGCGCGCGCAGCGCCAGGGCTCAAGCCTGCAGCCATGGCGCGATCCTGCGCTCCAGCGCGCGGGCGAGGAAGTGCAGCAGGTCCGCGCCCTGATCCGGAGTGAAGGCCCGCGCGTCCCGCGCCGCCAGGCAGAGCACGCCGGGCCGGCCGCCGATCTCCAGCCGCGCCAGCGCTTCAGAGCGCAGGCCTGACCCCATGGGGCCGTAGAGCGCATCGCCGAAGCGGGTGTCCACGGGACCCAGTCGCTCGGCTTTCGTCCCAACCAGCGCATCCACGAGATCCGGTGCGCAGCCCTGAATCGCAGCGCCGGCTTTCAGCGGCGCGTGGCCCTCGATGAAGACGCGGATCACATCCACACCCAGCGCCCCGGCGGCGCGCCCGGAGAGCTTGCGGTCCAGCGCGGTCAGGCTTTCGGCCTCCATCACCGCCAGCACGGCGCCATGGGTTTGGGCCTGGGCCGCGAGATTGGCCTTGGCCAGATCAATGAGCACGGTGTTGGTGGCGCGCACACGGCGAAGCTCGCCCTCAAGCTTCTGGCGCGCCCGCTGGGCGAGATCCACAACGCTTTCGCCCGCCAGCGCATCGCGCACGGCGGCCATGAGCGCAGGATCGCCCGTGACCATTTCCGGATCGGCCCGAAGCTGCGCGCGCAGATCCTCCAGCGCGGCGGGGCCTACGGTGGTGTCGGCGGTGTGGGCGGGCGTGTCGGTCATGGCGAAGCTCATGGGCGCTGGGGGCGAAATCAGACCTCGGGGATACACGGCGCCGCTTTTCAAATGCGTTAACCCTGACGCCCGGCCCGGCGGGTCTGCTAGGCTCGCCGCGAAGCGAATCTGATCCGGAGCGTGTTGTGGACCTGCTGGGGCCGCGGCGCCGGGCGAGCGTCCTGTTTCCCATGCCGCTGCCCGAGCCGTTCGATTACGAGATTCCCGACGGCGTGGAGGTGCGCCCCGGCGACCACGTTCTGGCGCCGCTGGGAAAGCGTGTCGCGCCGGGCGTCGTGTGGGCCGTGGGCGAGCATGACGGATCGCGGGCGCTGAAACCGCTGGACGGTGTGCGCGGCGGCCCGCCGCTGCAAAACAGCGTGCGCGATTTCATCGACTGGACTGCCCGCTATCTCGTGGAGCCGCCGGGCGTGATCCTGCGCGCGGTGCTGCGAAGCCCCGCTGCGCTCAAACCCTCGCCCACCGAAACCGTGTTTCATCCCACCGGCGTCACCATGGCCCGCCTCACGCCCGCGCGCCGGGCCGTCCTGCAGGCGGCCGAGGACGGTCCGGCGAGCGCGGCCGAGCTGGCGCGCCGGGCCGGCGTCACCGCCTCGGTGGTGAAGGGGCTGGCGGACGCCGGAGCCTTGCGCGCCGAGGACGTGGAGATCGACCCGCCCTTCGCCACGCCCGACCCCAATCTTAAAGGGATCGCGCTGAACCGGGATCAGGAGCAGGCCGCCGCGATCCTGCGCCGGCTGGTGGCGGCGGGCGGATTTCAGGCGGCGCTGCTGGACGGCGTCACCGGTTCGGGCAAGACCGAGGTGTATTTCGAGGCCATCGCCGAGCTTTTGCGCCGCGAGCCCGACGCCCAGATTCTGGTGCTGTTGCCGGAGATCGCGCTGACGCAGGCGGTGACCAAGCGCTTTGAAGCCCGGTTCGGGACCCGGCCGGCCCTGTGGCACTCGTCCCTGCCGGACAAGGAGCGCCGGCGCGCCTGGCGCGAGGCGGCGTCTGGGCGCGCGAAGATCGTCGCCGGGGCGCGCTCCTCGATCTTTCTGCCCATGCCCAATCTGCGCCTGATCATCGTGGATGAAGAGCACGACCCCACCTACAAGCAGGACGACAGCCTCACCTATAACGCCCGCGACCTCGCCGTGGCGCGCTCCAAGCTGTCCGGCGCGGTGGCGATTCTCGCCAGCGCGACGCCCTCCATGGAGACGCTGGTGAACGCGGAGGCCGGGCGCTATGTCCACGTGGTCCTGCCCGGCAGGGCAGGGGGCGCGGTGCTGCCGGAGATCGAGCTGCTGGATCTTCGCCAGTATCCGCCCGAGCGCGGCGACTGGCTGTCGAAGCCGCTGGTGGAGGCGGCCGAAGAGACACTGGCGCGCGGCGAGCAGGTCCTGCTCTATCTCAACCGCCGCGGCTTCGCGCCTTTGGTGCTGTGCAAGTCCTGCGGCCACAAGATGAAGAGCCCGGAGGCCGATCGCTGGCTGGTGGAGCATCGCTATACCGGGCGCCTGGTCTGCCATGTCACCGGCTTCTCCATGCCCAAGCCGAAGCGCTGCCCGGAATGCGGCGAGGAAGACACGCTGATCGGCGTCGGTCCGGGGGTGGAGCGCGTCGCCGAGGAAGCCGCGCGGCGCTTTCCAGACGCGAGGGTGGAGGTGTTCTCCTCCGACACCGCCCAGTCCGGCGACGATGTGCGCAGCCTCGTCACCCGGATGGAGGAGGGCGAGATCGACATTCTGGTGGGCACCCAGATCGCCGCCAAGGGTCACAACTTCCCGCATCTGACACTGGTGGGGGTGGTGGACGCCGATCTGGGGCTCGCCGGCGGTGATCTCAGGGCCGGTGAGCGCACCTATCAGACGCTGGTGCAGGCGGCGGGCCGGGCCGGGCGCGCCGACCGGCCGGGTCGGGCGATCCTGCAGACCTGGAAGCCCGATCACGAAGCCCTTCAGGCGCTCAAGAACGGCGACCGCAACGCGTTTCTGGAAGCCGAGCGCATGATGCGCGAGCTGCTCAAGCTGCCGCCCTATGGCCGGCTGGCTGCGATGATCCTGTCAGGGCCGGACCCGCAGATCCTGGACGATGCGGCGCGGGCCATCGCCAAGGCCGCCCCGGCGGCTGAAGGCGTGGAGGTGTTCGGCCCCGCCGAGCCGCCCCTGGGCGTGGTGCGCGGCCGTTATCGCCGGCGCTTCCTCGTGCAGGCCGAAAAGAATGTCGACGTCTCCGCCTATATGCGCGCCTGGACCGCCCGCATCAAACCGCCCTCGGCGGTGCGGGTCGCCGTGGATATCGAGCCGTACTCGTTCTTGTAAAGCCCGCAGCCGTCTGGTGGGCCGGCACGCCGTGTTTTATCGGGTCGAGCCGCGGCGCATCGTCATACTGCGCGTGCTTCATCCGGCCCAGGACCCGGTGACGCTCCGCCAGCTCGGCCCGGACACCTGACCCCTTGCACACACTGCGCCCGAACGGTGTTGCCGCCCCCGCCCCCCTGTGCTAGTTCGGCGCCGGGCTGTAAGGAGCACGCGGCGCAGTTCGCCGTGTGCTGATTAAAAAGCCAATGTCCTTCAAGCGCTTGGGTCTCCGAATTCGGCGATCTGTCCGGCGCAAAGCCACGAGAAGAAAGCGGCGTTCCAGGTGACCACGCAAACTGACGCGATCACGGGCGAAATGGGCGAGCGCTATGCGCGCGCGCTGTTTGAACTGGCCGAAGACGCCGGCGCGCTGGCTTCGGTTGAAAAAGACGTTGATGCACTCGCCGCCGCGCTGGGCGAATCCGTAGAGCTGCGCCGCGCGCTGATCAGCCCGGTTCACCAGTCCGCCGACAAGGCGAAGGTTCTGGGCGCCCTTGCTGAAAAGCTTGAGCTGAACGCGCTGACCGCCCGCTTCCTGGGCGTGGTCGCGAAGAATGGCCGGTCCGGCGAGATTTCGAAATTGCTGCGCGCCTTCAAGGCGCTTGCGGCCAAGAAACGCGGCACGACGACTGCTGAGGTCGTCACCGCAGACGCGCTTACCCCGGCTCAGCTAAAAGAGTTGACCGCGGCGCTGAAGACCGCGCTCGGGCGCGACGTGGACGTGCACACCGAGGTGCGCGAAGACATAATCGGCGGGCTGATCATCAAGGTCGGCTCGCGCATGTTTGACTCCTCTCTCAAGTCTAAGCTTGAGGGACTGCGCAAAACGATGAAAGAGGCGTAGGCCATGGACATCCGGGCGGCGGAAATTTCCGCGATCCTCAAAGAGCAGATCAAGAATTTCGGCGCTGAAGCCGACGTCTCAGACGTCGGGCAGGTGCTGTCCGTGGGCGACGGCATCGCCCGCGTCTACGGCCTCGACGAAGTCCAGGCCGGCGAGCTCGTCGAGTTCCCGGGCGGGATCAAGGGCATGGCCCTGAACCTCGAGCGCGACAATGTCGGCTGCGTGATCTTCGGTGAAGACCGGGGCATCAAGGAAGGCGACACCGTCAAGCGTCTGGGCTCCATCGTCGATGCGCCCGTCGGCAAGGCCTTGCTGGGCCGCGTCGTCAACGCGCTGGGCGAGCCGATCGACGGCAAGGGTCCGCTCAAGGACGTGGCCGAGCGCCGCGTCGTCGACGTGAAGGCGCCGGGCATCCTGCCGCGTAAATCGGTGCACGAGCCCATGGCCACCGGCATCAAGGCGATCGACTCCATGATCCCCGTGGGCCGCGGTCAGCGCGAGCTGATCATCGGCGACCGCCAGACCGGCAAGACCGCCATCGCGATCGACACGATCCTGAACCAGAAAGCGGTCAACCAGACCGACGACGAGAGCGCCAAGCTCTACTGCGTCTACGTGGTGATCGGCCAGAAGCGCTCCACCGTGGCGCAGCTGGTCAAGACGCTCGAGGAGAACGGCGCGATGGACTACTCCATCGTCGTCGCCGCCACCGCGTCCGACCCCGCCCCCATGCAGTTCCTGGCGCCCTTCACCGGCTGCGCCATGGGCGAGTATTTCCGCGATAACGGCATGCACGCGCTGATCATCTATGATGATCTCTCCAAGCAGGCCGTGGCCTATCGCCAGATGTCGCTTCTGCTTCGCCGCCCGCCGGGCCGTGAAGCCTATCCCGGCGACGTGTTCTATCTGCACTCCCGCCTGCTGGAGCGCGCCGCGAAGCTCAACGAGACCCACGGTTCGGGCTCCCTGACGGCGCTGCCGATCATCGAGACCCAGGCCAACGACGTGTCGGCCTATATCCCGACCAACGTGATCTCGATCACCGACGGCCAGATATTCCTGGAGACCGATTTGTTCTACCAGGGCATCCGCCCGGCGGTGAACGTGGGTCTGTCGGTGTCGCGCGTGGGCTCGGCGGCTCAGACCAAAGCCACCAAGACCGCAGCCGGCAAGATCAAGGGCGATCTCGCCCAGTATCGCGAGATGGCGGCCTTCGCCCAGTTCGGCTCCGACCTGGACGCTGCGACCCAGAAGCTGCTCTCGCGCGGCGAACGCCTCACCGAGCTCCTCAAGCAGCCGCAATTCTCGCCGCAATCCATGGAAGAGCAGGTCGTGGTCATGTATGCGGGCACGCGCGGCTATCTCGACAAGCTGGCGGTCTCACGGGTCGGCCAGTACGAGGCCGAACTTCTGCGTCACATGCACGCCGAGAAGTCCTCGATGCTCGATGCGATCCGCACCGAGAAGAAGCTCAGCGACGACACCGAAGCTGAGCTGAAGAAGACGCTGGACGCCTTCACCGCGAACTTCGCGTAAACGGCTCGAACAAGGTGCGGCGCGGTCCTCTAGGGGGTCGCGCCGGCGCCGGATGGGAAAGGCTGGTCAGGACACGCCATGGCGTCTCTCAAGGACCTGAAAAACCGGATCAACTCGGTCAAGTCGACCCAGAAGATCACGAAGGCGATGCAAATGGTCGCCGCGGCCAAGCTGCGCAAGGCGCAGGAGGCCGCCGAGGCCGCGCGCCCCTATGCCGAGCGCATGGCGGCGGTGATGGCCAATCTGTCCAACGCCATGGACGGACCGGAGGCGCCACGCCTTCTGGTCGGCACCGGCGAGGACAAGGTGCATCTGCTGCTCGTCTGCACGGCCGATCGCGGCCTGTGCGGCGGCTTCAACACCAATATCGCGCGGCTGGCCCGCGAGCGCATCTCGTCGCTGATCTCCAACGGCAAAGAGGTGAAGATCATCACCGTTGGCAAGAAGGGCTATGAGCAACTCAAGCGCCTGCACGCCGACAAGATCGTCGACCGCGTCGAGCTGAAAGACGTGAAGAAGATCGACGGCGGCGTGGCCGGCTCCATTGGCGAGAAGGTGCGCGTCCTGTTCGATCAGGGCGGATTCGACGTCTGCGAAGTGATCAGCTCCGAATTCGTTTCGGTGATCAGCCAGAAGCCGCGCGCCCAGACCCTGATCCCGGCGCGCGACGCCATCGACGAAAGCGTGGAGCGCCCCGACCTGAAAGGCGCGATCTACGAGTATGAGCCCGATGAGGAGACGATCCTCTCCGAGCTCCTGCCGCGCTATGTGAACACGGTCATCCTCTCGGCGCTGCTGGAAAACGCGGCGGGCGAAATGGGGGCCAAGATGGCCGCCATGGACTCCGCGACGCGCAACGCCGGCGACCTGATCGACAAGCTGAACCTTCAATACAACCGCAGCCGCCAGGCCAAGATCACCAACGAGCTGATCGAGATCATCTCCGGCGCCGAAGCGGCGGTCTAGGGCGAACAATTATACTTCCGGCAGGCCGAGCGCGCCGCCGAACGAGAAAGACGAGAGGCTGACACGATGAGCAATCTCAAGGGCCGTATCACGCAGGTCACCGGCGCGGTCGTGGACGTGGACTTCGAAGGCGGTCTGCCCCAGATCCTGAACGCGCTGGAAACCTATAACGGTGACCGCAAGCTGACCCTGGAAGTCGCCCAGCACCTGGGCCAGAACGCTGTGCGCACAATCGCCATGGACGCCACCGAGGGTCTGCGCCGCGGCCAGGAAGTGACCGACACCGGTTCGCCGATCATGGTTCCGGTGGGCCCGGCGACGCTGGGACGCATCCTGAACGTGACCGGGCAGCCGATCGACGAGGCCGGCGAGGTCAAGGGCGTCAAGATGGCCCCGATCCACCGCTCGGCCCCGACTTTTGAAGAGCAGTCCACCGAAGCGGAAATCCTGCCCACCGGCATCAAGGTCGTCGACCTTCTGTGCCCCTACGCCAAGGGCGGCAAGATCGGCCTGTTCGGTGGCGCGGGCGTCGGCAAGACCGTGCTCATCCAGGAGCTGATCAACAACATCGCCAAGCTGTTCGGCGGCTACTCGGTGTTCGCCGGCGTCGGCGAGCGCACCCGCGAAGGCAACGATCTCTATTACGAGATGATTGAATCCGGCGTGAACCAGGACCCCAAGGCCCATAACGGCTCGGCCGAAGGCTCGCGCTGCGCCCTGGTGTTCGGCCAGATGAACGAGCCGCCGGGCGCCCGCGCCCGGGTCGCGCTCTCCGGCCTCGCCCAAGCCGAATACTTCCGCGACGAAGAGGGCAAGGACGTCCTGTTCTTCGTGGACAATATCTTCCGCTTCACCCAGGCCGGCGCCGAAGTGTCCGCGCTGCTGGGCCGCATCCCGTCCGCGGTGGGCTATCAGCCGACTCTGTCCACCGACATGGGCGCGCTGCAGGAACGCATCACCTCGACCAACAAGGGATCGATCACCTCGGTGCAGGCCGTGTACGTGCCCGCCGACGACCTGACCGATCCGGCCCCGGCCACCACCTTCGCCCACCTGGACGCGACGACGGTTCTCAACCGCTCCATCGCCGAAAAGGGCATCTATCCGGCCGTGGACCCGCTGGACTCCACCTCGCGCATCCTCGAGCCGCGCATCGTGGGTGAAGAGCACTATAGGACCGCCCGCCGCGTGCAGGAGATCCTTCAGCGCTACAAGGCGCTTCAGGACATCATCGCGATCCTGGGCATGGACGAGCTGTCCGAAGAGGACAAGCTGGTGGTGGCCCGGGCCCGCAAGATTGAGCGCTTCCTGTCCCAGCCCTTCGACGTGGCCGAAGTCTTCACTGGCTCGCCGGGCATTCAGGTGCCGATCGAAGACACCGTGAAGGGCTTCAAGGCCATCTGCGACGGCGAATACGATCACCTGCCCGAGCCGGCCTTCTACATGGTCGGTACGATCGAGGACGCCGTGAAGAAAGCCGAGCAACTCGCGGCGGACGCGGCGTAGCGACAAGACTCGGCGCTGAGCCGGGTCGGAAACTTGCGGACGGCGTCCTGGATGTCTGTCCGTGCTGAGGCGATCGGGTAGGGGCGCGCCCTCACCCTTTATCGCCGCAAGGTGGACGGGTTCTGCAATCGCGCCGGCCACGATATATTCGACACCGCGACGGCGCTGTTTGACGCCGCCCGGGTGTCCAGGGAGATGAAGCCCGATGGCTGACAAGCTGCACTTTGATCTGGTTGCGCCCGAAGCGCGGGTGTTCGCCGGTGAGGTGGACATGGTGGTCGTGCCGGGCAGCGAAGGCGATTTCGGCGTGCTCGCCGGCCATGCGCCCTTCATGTCCACGATCCGCTCCGGCGCCATCAGCATCCATGACGGCGCCCAGGTGACCCGCACCTTCATCCATGGCGGTTTCGCTGAAGTGACGCCGGACGGCCTCACCATCCTGGCCGAAGAAGCCATCGACCTTACCGAGATCGACCCTGCGGAGGTGGAGCGCCAGCTCACCGAAGCCCGTGAGGATCTGGGTCAGGCCCGCGACGAAGCCGAAGAGCGCGACGCCGAAAGCCGCATTCACAAGCTCGAAGCCCTGATGTCTGCGATTCGCAATTAGCGCGAAACGCCAGATCTGAAGACTTCAAAGCCCCGCTCCATCGAGCGGGGCTTTTTGATGATGCGCCTTGAAGCTCTGAAGAAGAGTGGATCGGCGTCGGCGGTCAGTTTGCGATCCTCAGGCGGAAAACGCCCTGAAGCCCTGCGCCACCGTCTCATACACCGGCCGTTTCCACGGGATGATCAGCTCCGGCGTGTCTTCCAGCGGCACCCATTTGAAGGCGTCGAATTCCTGGGGCGGGACGGCTTTCAGGTCAAAACAGCTGTCTGCGCCGATGAAGCGATAGGCGAACCAGCGCTGCTTCTGGCCCTTCCAGCGGTTCTTCTTGCGCTGGCCGAGGACTTCGCGCGGAAAGTCATAGGCGACCCAGCCCGGAATATCGCCCAGCTTCTCCACCAGATCGGTGGTGATCCCGGTCTCTTCGTACAACTCGCGCAAGGCGGCGCTTTCAACGTCCTCGCCCGGATCGACGCCGCCTTGGGGAAACTGCCAGTTATGGGGGCCGGTGGTGGCGTATCGTCGCCCCACCCAGACCAGTCCGGCGCTGTTGAACAGCACCAAGCCCACATTGGGGCGGTGTTCGGGAAAGGCGTCGGCGGGCGCGCCCGCAAAGTCGTTTGTCCCGTCCGTGCTCATGTCTCCGGCCCGGCTTCGGCCTGGCGCAGGGTCATCACATAGCTGGCCGGCGCCAGCTGATAGCCGCGCGAGGCGAGGTCCTCGGCCCAGACGGCCACGGTGTCCACGGTGGCTGGATAGGCAAATCCCGAGCCCAGCGACGTGCCGTTCTGCAGCGCAAGCGCTTCAAGCTCCAGTAGGCGCGCATCGATGGCGGCGGGTCCTGGGTCGCCGTCCACGACTCGGTCGGCCAGCGCCAGCTTCGCGCCGGCGGCGGCGGCCGCGCCCTCCAGCACCGGGCGGCGCCCCGAACCGTCATGGAAGACGGAAAGCCCGCGCGCCTCGAGATCGGCGAACACGGCCGTCAGCGGCTCTTGGGCCGCGCCTAGCCGTGCGCCGAGATAATTGGCCACCCCGGCATAGCCCGCACCGCGCGACAAAAGCGTCAGCAGACGGCGGCGGTTCTCCGCGGCGCCGGCTTCGGCGAGCAGGGTGTGGGGGCCGGGATCATTGTTGGGATAATCGAACGGCTCCATGGGCAGCTCGATGAGCACTTCGTGCCCGTCGGCGCGCGCAGCGTCGATCCAGTCCTGCAGATTGTCGCTATAGGCGGCGAAGCTCAGCGTCACCTCGGACGGCAGGGTGTCGATGGCGCGCCGGGTGAGGCTCTCCGACAGGCCGAGCCCGCCGACGACGACCGCGATAGTGGGTGCGTCGGCCACCCCGTCGAACGCCCGGGCGTAGACGGCGTCGGGGCGACGCCCGTCCGCGGCGATGACCGGAAGCGGACCGCCGGGGCCAGGTTCGTACAGGCCGGCCAGGGGCGCCATCGGTCCGCGCGGGCGGGCCGCGGGCGCGATCGGCGCAGCTTCAAGCGCGGTTTCGGTGTCGGTGACGCCGGGAAGGCTGACGTCTTCACCGGAACCCTCGGCGAAGGGATCAGCGGGGCCTGCGTCAGCGACCACAACAGGTTCAGGTCTGGAGATGTCTGCGGTGGCGCCCGCGGGACCGGGCTCGGCGCCGGCCAGCCAGGACAAGGCGCCCGCCGCACCCACAAGCAACACGGCGGCGCCAAGGCCGGCCAGCAGCGGGCCGCGCAAGGGCGAAGGATCGCGGGACGGTCCGGCCATGGTAAAACGCCTCGATTCGGGCGCGCGCACAGGGCGCGCGATTCGACTTCAAAGGCTTAACGCCGCCAGACGTAAAGAAGCGTTAACGATGGCGCGCCGAACCCTTGAGGGCCCGGCGCGCCATTGGTTTTTAGCGCTCCAGAGCGGCCTGGTCGCGGGCCATCATGGCTTGCAGCACCTCCAGGGCGCGCGAGAGCTGATAGTCCTCGTCCTCGGGCCAGTCTTCGGGGGGCTGCTCCACAGCCTCGGTGTCGATCTCGGCGCGCTCTTCACCGGTCTCATTGCCCAGCGAGTTGCGAAGATCCGCCTCGGTGAAGCGCTGGGGCGCTTCGGGGTCGATGCGCCGGCCCGAAATGGCGATGTCGGGCAGGATGCCGGTGGCCTGGATCGACACGCCCGCCGGCGTGTAATAGCGCGCCGTGGTCAGGCGCAGCGCGCCGTCGCGGCCGCCCCGCAGGGGAATCACCGTCTGCATGGAGCCTTTGCCGAAGCTGGTCAGCCCCAAAACCGTCGCGCGCTCGCGGTCTTTGAGTGCGCCGGTGACGATTTCCGAGGCGCTGGCCGAACCCTGATTGATCAGCACCACGATGGGCGCGCCGTTCAGCATGTCGCCGGGATCGGCGTTATAGCGCTGGGTGTCGCGCGGATCGCGGCCGCGGGTGGAGACCACTTCGCCGCCGTCCAGGAACAGGCTGGAGACGCTCACCGACTGGTCCAGAAGACCACCCGGATTGGAGCGCAGGTCCAGCACCAGGCCGGGCAGCGGGCCCCCATAGGCTGCGGTGAGGTCGCGAACGCCGGCCATGACGTTCTCGGTCGTGTGCTCGTTGAAGGTGGTGATGCGCAAGTACGGCGTATCGTTCTCCTCCATGCGCCAGTTGGCCGCGCGCACCTCGATTATGTCGCGCACCACGGTGACGTCGAACGGATCGACGCCCTCGCGCGCAATGGTGAGGATCACTGGTTCGCCGGCCGGGCCGCGCATGCGGTCCACCGCGTCATTCATGTCAGCGCCCAGCATGCTCTCGCCGTCCACCGCGATGATGCGGTCGCCTGATTCCAGCCCGGCGCGCTCGCCCGGCGTGTCTGCGATGGGCGAGATGATGGTGATCATGTCGTCACGGATGGTCACTTCGATGCCGACGCCGCCATATTCTCCGCGGGTGGACACCTGCATGTCCTGGAAATCGTCCGGGCTGAGATAGCTGGAATGGGGGTCGAGCGCCTGGAGCATGCCGTCAATGGCGCTCTCGATGAGCTCGGCCTTGTCGGGGTCGGTCACGTAATCGGACTCAATCCTGGTCAGGACGTCGGCGAACAGGTCGAGCTGACGGAAAGTCTGCTCGCGCGAGCCGTCATCGCCCTTGGCTGACACGGCGAGAGTCGCCGCGCCAAGGCCGAAAATCACTGCGGAGGCGAGGATATGTAAGCGCATGCGGTTCATCCTTGGTCACGCCGGGGGCGGTGCGTCTCAGCCTCTGCGAAATTCGGGCCGGAGCCAGTCCTCGGGGTCGGCGGCGTCTTGCGAACTGCGTCGTATCTCCAGATAGAGCATCGGAACCGGATTTGCACGGTCCGGCATGACTCCCACCGGTTCACCGATCAGAAGTGACTGGCCTTCGGAGGCGAAAAGAAGGCCCAACCCGCCCAGAACCAGGGTGTATCCGTCCGGCGTGTTGATCATCAAGACGCCTTCGAAGTCCTGAAACGGGCCGGCATAGACCACCTCGCCATCGAACGGCGCGCTCACCTGGGCGCCGGGGCTGGTCTCGAACCAGACCCCGTCGCGCCTCAGCCCGTCAGGCCCGCGATCGCCGGCGCTCACCGCCAGATCGCCGCGCGCCGGCGGGCGAAGCCGGCCGCGCATATCAGCAAAGCGCAAGGTTTGCGTCGGCTCGGTCAGCGGCTGGGCGTCCACCAGAACACCAGGCTCATAGGGCGCCGGCCGCGGCCGGGGGGTGGGTATCGCCCCGGCGTCCTCCAGGGTGAGGGCGGGCGTTTCAGGCCGCGGCGCCGGGCGCGGCGACACCGCGGCCATGCGCCGGATCTCGGTCACAAGCTCGCGAAGATCGCCGGCTTCGGCGGCGATGCGTGCGGCCCGGCGCGACAGATCGTCGGCCTCGGCGCGAAGCCCGGCCTGGGCCGCGCGCCGCTCCTCGATCAAGCGTGTCACTTCGCCGCGAGTGGCGGAAAGGGCGTCGCGCGCAGTGATCAGCTGGACGCCCTGGGCCCGCAGCTCTTCGCGAAGGCGATCGAGCTCGGCCAGCCGGCGATTGACCGCGTCGGCGCGCGCCTGCAGCTGCGGCGCGATGTGCGCCAGCAATCCGGCCGCGCGCGCGGCCTCGGCCGCGTCATCCGGCGTCACGGCCAGGGCGGGCGGGTCGGCCATTTCAATGCGTTGAAGGGCGGCGAGCACGCGCGCCAGCCCGGCGCGGTCTGCGGTGAGGCGCGCCACCAGGGTGGCTTCCTCGGCCTCCAGCCCGGCCATGCGTGCGCTTGCGGCGTCGGCCTCGGCCTCGCGGGCGCGGACGCGTTCGGCGGCCTCCACCAGGCGGCGCTGCAGCTCGGCGATTTCGGCCTCGGCGGCCTCTGCGGCGAGAGAGCGGGCGCGCGCCTGCTCAAGCAGGTCTTCAGCCTGGCTTTCCAGATCGTCCAGGCGCTCGGCCTGCGGCGGCTCCTGGGCGCTCAAAAGGGCGGCGGCGAGCAGGGCGAGCATCATCCCTCGCGGTGGTAGGGTGTTCCGGCGATCAGCGTGACCGCGCGATAGAGCTGTTCGCTGAGCATGGCCCGCGCCAGCATGTGAGGCCAGGTCGCCTTTCCAAAGCTTAAAAGCCGCGCGCCGTCGGGCAGGAGATCGCGGGCATGGCCGTCGGCGCCGCCGATCAGAAACGCCGCTTCACGCACGCCGTCGTCGCGGGACCGGGCCAGCAGGTCGGCGAAGTCGGTGGAGCCGAGGCCCTTGCCGGTTTCGTCCATGGCCACGACCAGCGCGCCGGGCGACAGCCCGTCAATGAGGGCGCGCGTTTCGGCGGCCTTGTCTTTCAGGCTTCGGGGATCGGTTTCGCGCTCTGTGAACGGGCCGAGCCCGTGGGAGCGCCCCAGCACCGTGGCCCGGGCGAGCCAGTCATCGACCAGCACGCGCTCGGGCCCGGCCTTCAACCGACCGACGGCGCGGATTTCACAGCGCACGAAGCGTCAGATCAGGCCGCGCCGCCAGGAGCGACCGACCACATTTTCTCCAGATCATAGAACTGGCGCACTTCAGGGCGAAAGACATGGACGATCACGTCGCCCGCATCAATCAGCACCCAGTCGCAGGTCCGCAGACCCTCGACCCGAGCGCGGCCGTGACCAGCGTCCTTGAGCTTGCGCACAAGGTGATCGGCGATGGCGCCCACATGCCGGTTGGACCGGCCGGTGGCGACCACCATCACGTCGCAAATCGAGGATTTGCCCTGAAGGTCGATGGCGACGACATCTTCGGCTTTGTCATCGTCGAGCGTGGAGAGCACGAGCTCTTCCAGCGCATCGGCCGCGATCAGGCTTTCAGGCTCGGCGTCGAGGGCCGGGCCCGCGTCAGTGTCGCGGCGATTGAGTTCGATGGACAGCGTCCAAGCTCCCTTGTTGAACCAAAGCTCTTCATATCACGCTTTGTCGCCATATTCGAGCCAGTGAATGGAGAACGGTGCAGCGTCGCTGACCCATACATGGGCGGGCGAGAACCCGGCAGCAACCGCCAGGTCCTGAAAGGTGCTAACGGTGAATTTGTGTGAGTTTTCAGTATGGATGGTCTCGTGCTCGCGGATCACGAATTTGCGCCCGGCGACGGTGAACGCCATGTCGCGCATCGCCTGAAGATACATCTCCACGCGCGAGCGATAGGGATTCCAGTGCGCCCGGTATTTCAATCCGGACACGTCGAGATCGCCGCCAAGCTCGAAATTGATTCGTTTGACGAGGTTGTAGTTGAAGTCCGCGGTGGCGCCGCCGGCGTCGTCATAGGCGGCCTCCAGCGTTTCCTTGTCCTTCCTCAGATCGACCCCGATGAGCAGCCCGTCGCCCGGGCGCAGCCAGCCGCGCAGCGTTTTCAGCAGCGCCAGTGCGTCGATGAGTTCGAAATTGCCGATGGTGGAGCCGGGAAAGAAGGCGATCCGCCGGCCGTCTGGAAGCGGCAGCGCGCTCAGATCGAGATCGCGGGTGAAATCGTGGCACACCGCGCCCACGGGCAGGGCGGGATGGTCGGCGGCGATCGCCTCGCAGGCCTCGCGCACATGCTCGCCGGAAATGTCCATGCCCACATAGGCGGCCGGCGCATCGAGCACGTCGAGCAGCTTGCGAATCTTCAGGCTCGACCCAGCGCCGGGCTCCAGCACCACCGCGCCCGGTCCTGCGCGCTCACGCAGCTGCGGCCCGATCTCGTCCAGGAGGGCGAGCTCGGTGCGCATCACATAATATTCGGGCGCCTCTGTGATGCGGTCGAAGATCTCCGAGCCGGCCTTGTCGTAAAAGTATTTCGGCTGCAGCGCCTTTTGCGGCTTGGACAGCCCGGCCAGCACGTCGGTTTTGAAATCGCCGGCGGACGGGTGCAGATCTTCGTAAAAGGCCAGCGCGTCGGCGCCTGTCCTGGCTGTCTCACTCATGAAAGGTCGGGCTCGCTTCTAGGGCGGAGGAAGGGGGCGGAAGAGGGGCGGATCTATCGCGCTCGGCGCATCTCACGCGAGGCGTGAGGGTGTAACGGCTCGGTCAGATAAGTCCACCCTGGGACAGTGACAGGTAGGGCGCGCGCGCCGCTGGGCAAAAGGCGATGGCGCGCCATGCGCCGCGCCGCCGGAGACAGGCGCGCGGCGAGGCCGGATCCCGGACGCGACACCACGCAGATCGGCACGCGCCTCGCGATCTCGGTCCACTGGCGCCAGCGGTGCAGCTCGGCCAGCCCGTCCGCGCCCATGATCCAGACAAAGCGCACGCCGGGGTGGCGCGCCTGCAGCCAGGCGATTACATCCACGGTGCGGCTGGACGCCAGATCCGCCTCGAGACCGCTGGCGACCATGCGCGGCTCGGGCGCGGCTTTTTCGATCAGCGCGAGGCGTTCGGACAGCGGCGCCGGCGCATTTTCCTTGAATGGATTGCCGGGGCTCGCCAGCCACCAGACGCGATCAAGGCCCAGCCGTTTCATGGCGCTGCGCGCCACATGGACATGGCCGGCGTGGGGCGGATCAAACGTGCCGCCATACAGCCCCACCGTCATGCCCGGGCGGAGCGCTTCGGTCTTGAAAGCAGGGCGTCCGGAAAAGGCCAAGCGGGGGCTCCTTGATGAGCGGTTAGTGGCTCGGGGGGTCAGTCGAGCACGACGTCGCCGGCGTGCACCAGCGCGGCGCCGCGGCGATAGCCGAGCGCAGCCTCGATCTCACCGGTCCGGCGCCCGGCGATGGCGCGCGCTTCATGGTCGTCATAGCCGGCGATGCCCGCGGCGAAGGCGCGCCCGTCGGGGCCCGCCAGAACCACCGCCTCGCCCCGGCGAAACCGGCCCTCCACCGCCGTGACGCCGGCAGGCAGAAGGCTTTTACCGGTCAGAACCGCCGCATGCGCCCCGGCGTCCAGGATCAGGCGGCCCGAGACGGCCAGCGATCCGGTGATGAAAGCGCGCCGCGCGCTTTCCGGGCTGAGGCTTGCGTGAAATAGGCTGGCGGGAGAGCCCGCCGCGATCGCCGCGAGCGGATGATCCACACCGCCGCGTGCAATGATCATGGCGCAGCCTGAGCCCACGGCGATCTTCCCCGCCGCGATCTTGCTCGCCATGCCGCCGGTCCCTACGCCGCCGGCCCGCGCCGGCCCGGCCATGGCCTCGATCTCCGGCGTGATCTCGGGGATGTCGGGCACATGGGACGCGCCGGGTTTTTGGGGATCGGCGGTGTACAAACCGTCGACATCAGACAGCAGAACCAGGAGGTCGGCGCCCACAAGCTGCGCGGTGCGCGCAGCGAGGCGGTCATTGTCGCCAAAGCGCAATTCCTGGGTCGCCACCGTGTCGTTCTCATTGATCACCGGGACGGCGCCGCGCGCGATCAGGGTCTCCAGCGTGGCGCGCGCGTTCAGCCAGCGCGGCCTGTGTTCGGTGTCCGCCGGGCTAAGCAGGGCCTGCGCCGCGGGCAGGCCATGGGGGGCCAGCGCCGCGTCCCACATCTGGATCAGCCTTGCCTGTCCCGCGGCGGCGCAGGCCTGCTTCTGTTCAAGGGTCAGGCCTTCGCCGGCTGAAAACCCCAGCCGCGGCCGGCCCAGCGCCACGGCGCCGGAACTGACCAGCACAATGTCGCGGCCAGCTGATCTGAGATCCGCCAGGTCGGCGGCCAAGGCGTCGAACCGGTCGGTGCGCGCGCCGGCGCGCGCATCCATGAGCTGGGCCGAACCCAGCTTGACGACGACGCGCCGCGCGCGCGTCAGCGCCGCGGCGGCGGTACTCAAGGCGTCCAGCCGGTTTCGCCCCGCGCTTCCGCCTCGGCGGCGTCGCGGGCGGCGGCTTCAGCCTTGCGGCGGCCGTCAACGGCGTCCCAGATCAGCCCCAGCAGAGGCTTCACGCCGTCACCGCTGACGCCGGACACGCGATAGATCTTGCAACCCGTGCGCTCGGCGAGCTCGGACGCCAGCGCCTCGACGGTTTCGGGATCGGCCGCATCGGTCTTGTTCAGCGCGATGATCTCGGTCTTGTCCTCCAGCCCGGCGCCATAGGCGTCCAGCTCGCCGCGCACGATGCGGTAGGCGTCCAGCGGGTCTTCGCCGGTGGAGTCGATGAGGTGCACTAGAAGCGCGCAGCGCTCGATATGGCCCAGGAAGCGGTCGCCCACGCCCGCGCCCTCATGGGCGCCTTCAATGAGGCCGGGAATATCAGCCAGGATGAAACGGTTTGAATCGCCCATCTCCACCACGCCCAGATTGGGATGCAGGGTGGTGAAGGGATAGCTGGCGATCTTCGGGTGGGCGCGGCTGGCCGCGGAGAGGAAGGTGGACTTGCCGGCGTTGGGCAGGCCGATCAGCCCGGCGTCGGCGATCAGCTTCAGGCGCAGCCACAGCCAGCGCTCCTCGCCGTCTTCGCCTGGCTGGGCGATGCGCGGCGCCTGATTGCGGCTGGTCTTGAAGTGGGCGTTGCCCTTGCCGCCGCGCCCGCCGCCGGCCAGCAGCACGCGCTGGCCGATCTCGGTGAGGTCGGCAAGCACGGTCTCCTGATCATCGTCCAGGATCTGGGTGCCCACCGGCACTTTCAGAAGGGTGGGTTCGCCGTCGCGTCCGGTGCGGTTGCGCCCGGCTCCGTGCAGGCCGCGTTCGGCCTTGAAGTGCTGCTGATAGCGGTAGTCGATCAGGGTGTTCAGCCCGTCCACCGCCTCGGCCCAGACATCCCCGCCCTTGCCGCCATCGCCGCCGTCCGGCCCGCCATACTCGACAAACGCTTCACGCCGGAACGAGACGCTGCCCGCTCCGCCGTGGCCGGATTTGATGAACACTTTGGCTTGATCAAGAAATTTCATGGAGGAGCTTTAGACCCTTCAGGGCGTGATTTCGAGCCCCATGCCCTTGTGAGGCAGGCTCTTCATGGCGGCGGTGCAAAATTGCGGGGTCTCGTCGCCGTCATGGGTGAAGCCCAGCTTCTCCAAGACGCGCGCCGAGGCGGGATTATGGGCGAAATAGCCGGCGTGAAAGCTGCGCGCGCCCAGGGCGATCGTTGCATCAAGAAGGGCGCCCCCGGCTTCGCTCGCGTAGCCCTTGTTCCAGAAGGAGGGCGCGTACCAGTAGCCGAGCTCGCGCCGCCCGTCGCCCCGCATGGTTGTGGAGACCAGGCCGGCGCCGTCTCCGGTCGCCTTGTCGATCACGGCGCGGAAGAGATCGCCGCGATTGGCTTCGTTGGCGCGCGCGGTGAGGATGAACATCTCCGCGGCCAGCGCCGGGTTCGGGCTGGGCACGAGGGCGAGCTTGGAGGCCACCTCATGGCGCCCGCTTTCGCGCCCCACCCAGCCCGCATCGTCCAGGGTGAGCCGGCGCAGGGTCAGGCGGTCGGTCTCGATGATCTCGGGCGCGGGCGGGCGAGCGGTCGGTTCGGTCATGGCCGTCATCTTCGCCTCCTGTCCAGGCGGAGAGGGGTATGAAAAAAGGGGAGACGGCGATCCGTCTCCCCTTGTTCCTGACCGGATCGCCCCTTTGGGAGAGGCGACCGCTATGGTGCGAATCGCCCTATTCAGCGGCCTCGGCGAGCGGAGCGACGGAGACAAAGGTCTTGTCGTCCTTACGCTTGCGGAACGAGACACGGCCTTCGGTGAGCGCAAAGATGGTGTGATCCTTGCCAAGCCCGACATTGTCGCCGGGATGGTACTTGGTGCCGCGCTGGCGGATGATGATGTTGCCCGGGATCACGTGCTGACCGCCGGATTTCTTGACGCCCAGGCGCCGGCCTTCACTGTCGCGACCATTGCGCGACGAACCGCCTGCTTTTTTGTGAGCCATGGTGCTCTCCCTTCAGATTCGGTGTGCGCGCGACTTACTTGCCGGCGAGTTTCTTGGCTTCAGCGACCCAGTCGCCTTTTTCAGCTTTGGCCTTCAGACCGGAGATCTCGCCGTCGAGGCGCTCGATCTCGGCTTCGTCCCAGGCGGCGATCTGAGCAAAGCTCGTGACGCCGGCGTCGTTCAGCTTGGTGGCGAAGGCGGGGCCCGCACCGGTCAGCTGGGTCAGATCGTCGCCCGCAGCGGATTTGGCGGCGGCCGGCTTCACGGCGGCTTTCTTCGCCGCGGGCTTGTCAGCCTTCGCATCGGCCTTGGGGGCTTCAGCGGGAGCTTCGGCGGTCTTCGCGGTCTTGGCCTTGCCGGACAGCTTGGACTTCTCACCGGGCTTCAGGATCTCTTCGATGGAGATCACGGAAATCCACTGGCGGTGGCCCTTGTTGCGGCGGTAATTCTGGCGCCGGCGCTTCTTGAAGACCTTGATCTTCTTGTCTTTGCGGGTGTCGAGCACGTTGGCGGTCACCGCCGCGCCGCTCACCAGCGGCGCGCCCACGGTGGTGTCACCTTCGCCGCCGACCATGAGGACTTCGTCAAAGCTGACGACATCGCCGGCTTCGGCGTCGAGTTTCTCGATCCGCAAAACGTCGCCTGACGCGACACGATATTGTTTGCCGCCGGTTTTGATGACCGCGTACATGGCCTTGTCCTTTTCATTTCGGATCCGTTTCGCGAGCGCGCCTTCTTAAAGAAGACCACCCGGCCGGAGCCCTTTTTCTTCGCCGGTTCTCATACGATCCGGCGTTGTGAACACATCAACGCCACGCCCAGGAGAGCCCAGGCGCAGACGAGAGCGCGCGATATAGTCGGATGAGGCGCGCAGAGTCAATGCGTCCGGCGCCCTGGCCAGGATGAAAACGGGCGCCGCAGCCTCTTGATTTCACCGCGGCGATAGGCCAAACACCGCGCTTCCGCTCGGAGAGGTGCCGGAGTGGTCGAACGGGGCGGTCTCGAAAACCGTTGAGCGTGCAAGCGTTCCGAGGGTTCGAATCCCTCCCTCTCCGCCATCCACCCCCACAAGGGGAGATGTCAGATTAAAACCGCTTGAGCCGCCCTGGCCGGCTTCCTAGCGTTCGGGGATGAGCAATCCCTTCCGCTATTTCAAAACATCGCCCGAGATCGTTTGCCTGGCCGTGATGATGTACATCCGCTTCCCGCTGTCGCTACGCAATGTCGAGGACCTGCTCCACGAGCGCCGCATCGACATCAGCCACGAGACGGCGCGGTTCTGGTGGAACCGGTTCGGGCCCCTCATGGCCCGCGAGATCCGCAAGCACCGTTCCCAGCAGCTTCGCCAAGTGACCCAGTGGCGCTAGCATCTGGATGAGGCGTTCGTGAAGATCAACCGCGAAACTCACTATCTATGGCGTGCCGTGGATCACGAAGGCGAGGTGCTGGAATCCTTTGTCAAAAGGAGCCGAGACAAGGCCCCAGCATTGAAATTCCTCAAGAAAGCCACGAAGCGATACGGCAAGCCGGAAGTGGTCGTCACTGATCGGCTGCGCTCCTATGGAGCCGCCATGCACGAAATTGGGAGTGGTCACCGGCAAGAAACCGGGCGTCATCTCAATAACCGAGCCGAAAATTCACACTTACCATTCCGAAGACTGGAGCGCGCGATGGCCCGCTTTCGGCGGATGTGAAGTCTGCAAAAGTTCGCTGCCGCCCACGCCTCCATTCACAACCACTTCAACCACGATCGCTCACTCGAACGCCGGACCCGCTTCACGGACCTCCGCAACGAGACCCTCGACGAGTGGCGCAATCTGCTGGCAGCTTGAACTTACGCCGCGTGATTATGGAGACTCGTTCGCGTTTGTCTGACAGCACCGAGTCGACTGTAAGGGGTGCTTCAGATCACCGATTGCGGCGCATCATCGTGAGAGATGCTTTAAAGTTCCTCCGCCCCGGCGCGCCAATCGCGGCGAGACAGGTTTTCTACGGCTCCCGCAAGGCGTTGCGCATGGAGGCCCGCAGGGGCTCGATCAGGTATTCGACCAGCGTTCTCTCGCCCGTGACCACCAGCACTTGCGCCGGCATGCCCGGGACGAGTTCGATCGTCTCCCCGGAGCGATCGACAATCGCGTCAAGTTGGGCGCGGTCCACCTCGACCTTCATGCTGTAATATCGCTCGCCGCTATCCGGATCGGTGATCGCGTCGGCCGATACCGAGAGCACGCGCCCGGTGATACGCGGGAGTCTGCGCTGGTCGAGGGCAGAAAGCACGACGTTGGCTTCTTGGCCCTCAGTGATCTCGTCGACATTCAGCGGAGACAGACGGGCGTCGATGAGCAGGCGCTCCTCTGCGGGGACGACATCCATGATTCGGTCGCCGGGGCGGATGACGCCGCCCTCGGTGAACACCTGCAGGTTTACCACCGTGCCTGCGATCGGCGCCAAGATTCGGGTCCGGCGAAGGATGTCTTCGCTTGCAAACAATTCCTCATTGATCTCTGCGAGCTGAGCCTGGACCTGATTGAGCTCGGTAGAAATTTCATCTAGGCGCTCGGCGTCCACGCTGAGGAGCTGAACCTCGGTCTCTCCGATTGACTGTCGCGTCCGAGCGATGCTCGCCTGATTGGCCGCTAGCCCTTCGGTGATCGAGGCCTCTTCGCGCTGAAGAGCGAGCAGTCGCGGCCTGGGTGCAAGACCCCGGTCATAGAGCGACTGCGTGTCGGCGATTTCGCTCGCGATCAGCTCTAGCCTGCGACGCTGGCTGACGATCTGGGCTTCAAGCCCATCGATTTCCGCGTCAAGCTGACCGATGCGCTGACCGAGCATGGACTTGCGGTTCTCATGAAGTTCCGTGCGTTGCCGAAAAAGGTCGGCCTGAACTTCCAGTATATCCGAGATGCCGGGATCGCCGGCTTGCGCCAGCAGGAATTCCGGGAAGACCGGCTCCTCATGGCGGAGCTGTTCACTGCGAAGCCGGGCGCGCTGGGCCGCCAGCAGATCGCGCCGGCCTGAAAGCACTCGAACGCGCGATCGGGCCTGCGTTTCCTGAAGCACGACAAGCGTATCGCCAGGAGACACCACGTCCCCGTTTGATACGACAAGCTCCTCCACGATCCCACCTTCCAGGTGCTGGATAGTACGCCGGCTTCCCTCCGGACTGATGTGGCCGGCCGCGACGGCACCGCCGGTGATCGGCACCAGGCCGCCCCAGCCCATGAAGATGACCACGAAAAGCCCGACGATCGTGCCGCCGATAATCGAGGGCAGCCGAATCGCGCTCATGACGTTCATGCCTGCGTTCCTCCCGCAGGGTCAGCTTTGCGGTCGGAGGATGCGCGCGCGGCGAACCGCCGGCGTTCCCGCATGACCTCCATCACCGCGTCGCGGGTGTCGAAGAGCTCAACCGTTCCATCCTTAAGCACCAGAATTTTATCAACAAACTCCAGCACGGCCTGCCTATGCGCGACAAGAATGATGCCGCTTCCGCTCGCCTTCAAGCGCTTCATGGTCATTAGAAGGGCTTGCTCGCCCTGCTGGTCGAGATTCGCGTTGGGTTCGTCCAGAACTACCAGCCGCGGCTTGCTAAACACCGCGCGGGCAAGCCCCAAGCGTTGCTTCTGCCCTCCCGAGAGCGGGTGGCCGCCCCGTCCAATCTTCGTATCGTATCCGTCCGGCAACCCGAGTATCAACTCGTGCACATCAGCAGCTATGGCCGCATCGATAACGTCCTGTGCGTTCGCGTCAGGCGCCATACGGGCTATGTTCTCTTTCACCGATCCGGGGAATATCTGGACGTCCTGTGGGAGGTAGCCGACCGCCTCACTGAACTGGCTGCGAGGCCATTGGCCGACCTCGGCTCCGTCAAGCCGAATAGACCCTTTTATGGGTGTGATCAGTCCGCAAATCACGCGGCACAGCGTGCTTTTACCGGATGCGGACGGTCCGATGACTGCGATGGCTTCGCCAGGCTCAAGCTTGAAGGAAATATTTCGCAGAATGAGCTGGTCCCCTTGGCCGGCTTTGACGAAAACCGAATGGGCCGCAAGCTGCCCGGTAGGATCAAGCAGTCGCATCGGCTCGGCGCCGGGAGGCGCTTCGCGTAGGAGTGCCTGTAGGCGTTCAAATCCGACCCGGGCGGCGACGAGCGCTTTCCAGGCGCCTAGGCTCTGCTCGATCGGTGCGAGTGCGCGCCCAAGCAAGATCGAGCCCGCAATCATCGAGCCTGCCGACAGTTCGCTCATCAGAACCAGCAATGCGCCGACGCCCAGCACGCCAACCTGCACACCCATGCGCAAGAATCGCGACAGGCCGGTCAGCATGCCGCTTAATTCGCTCGCCTCGAGGCTCCGCGCCTGCGCAGCGCTCGCGGTGGAGCGCCAGCGTGAAGCCAAATGAGGAAACATGCCCAGCGTGTAGACGGTCTCATGTTGGGACGCTACGCGCTCCGCTTCGTCGAATGCGAGGACTGATGCGCTTGAGCTTTCCTTGAGCGGTTTGCGCGTCACCAACTCGTTGACGAGAGCCACGGCGAGCATGACGATTGCGCTGACGAGGCCCAAAACGCCGAGCCAGGGGTGAAGAATCCACAAGCATCCGATAAAAGCGGGCACCCAGGGCGCGTCGAAGAACGGATTCAGGCTTGGCCCGCCGATAAAACTCTGGACCTGTTGAAAGTCGCGTAGCGGTTGAGCGCCGACTGAACGACCCTTCACGCTGACATTGAGGCTCGCCTCAAGAATTTCGTTGGAGCATCGCTCATGCAACCAGCGCCCGAGACGCGCGAGCAGCGAAGTGCGAACCGCCTCGAGCGCGCCGAACACCATTAACGCCGCGACGGCGATCAATGTCAGATAAAGCAGAGTTTCGCGGCTTCCGCTGGTCAGGACCCGATCGTAGACCTGCAGCATATAAAGCGGAGAGACCAGATAAAGAAGGTTGAGAAAGAACGAGAAAATCGCGATGAGAAAGAACGCTGGCCGTGCCTCTTTGAGCGCGAGCTGCATCACTGTGCGGTCGTCTTCCGCCGCCGAACGCCTCGCCATCACTCAAACTCCCCACAGCCTCTTGACGCGCCAACCTGCGCCGCCTGTTTCAGGGCGGCGCAGGTCCAGCGCATCGCAAGACCGGCGCCGAGGTGTCTAGCCGCCTGCGGTCGCCTCAACGGTAACGTCTGCCATACCGCCGGTGCGGCTGGCAACTCTCAGCCATTGCATTGGGTCGCCGGAGCTCTGAACGGAGACCCAGGCGAACTGGGTCTGTTCCCACGGAAGAATGACGTCGCGCGTGTTGTCCAGGACGTAGTCGCCATCCGTTGTAGTCAGGACAAGCACGGCATGGTGGCCGGTGCGCCGGCTGTAGACGGTGGCCAGTCGCAGCGCGGTCGCGGGAAAACCGACATCCATCATCGCAGCGCGCTTCGCGAGCGCGTAATCCTCACAGTCTCCGGCGTTTGTCGCGATGCGCCAGACGTCCGGCCGGCCGAAGTTCGCGTCGGACACGTACCGGATCGCGCGATTGGCGTCGCGGTTCATGCGGTTCACTTGCGCCCAGAGCTCGTCGTTCATTTCCACCTGAGGGCGGATCGGCAGCGCCGTCTCCGCGCCACAGGCTTCGGGTTGCTCTAGGCACAGGTCGAGAAAGCCGCTCGGGGCCGCGACTGGCCCCGCTGCGACGATCGACGTGCTGAGAGGCGGCGCTTCGGTCGTCGCGCATGCGGTGGCGCTGAGGCAGGCGATGGCTGCGAGCAGTTCGGCTCGCCAGGCTTTGAAGAACAGCAACATGATCCACCCGTTTCTTGTTATGAGTGAAAGCATGCCTGACCGGAATTGAGACGCGGCTAACAGGGATGGTAAAAAAAGGGTGAAATATCAATTCGTTGATTGTTCACTTTTGCGAGCTTCGAACTCAATGACGGGCGCTCCGGCGACCAGGCGCTCTTCGACCATGAAGACGGATCCGGCGGACGCGGCGATGACATAGCGCCAAGCGGTGTCATCCTCCGCTGCAGTGACTTCTCGCACGCACTGATCTGGTCCGACGATTAGCCAGCGCGCGCGAGCGCCGGGGCGGCTCGCCTCCACGCTTCGGCTCAACCGGCGAACGTCTTGGCAGGGCGACGCATCCGGTCTGCGAAATTCGGCCGCACACAGAGCCAGGCGACGACCCTCGGCCCCGCTGTGGCTCGCCATGGCGCCGCCGTCCTGGAGCCGGCTTGAAATGTAGGGGGCCGGAAAGCCTGCATTGAAGGGGCACAGCGCCGGGCTGAAGACCGTGGCGTCCGATTGAGCGGCGAATAGCGAAGCCGTCACCGCAGCGGCGAAACTCAAGGGGATCAATGTGCCGCCTCCTACTGGCGCTGGGCTTGCACCGGGTTTCACGTTCAACGGCGATGTGCAAGATTATGGTACGTCGCTCCGCCACTGGAGCGCTGACTTTCATCCAACTGCGCACTATCCTAGAGCCAACGGGGGCAAGGATGCCACTTCGCTGCTTAGTTTTCACACTGGTTTTTGGGTTTCTTGGGGCGTGCGCGAGCGCCGGATCCGATGCGCCGGCTTCCAGCGGCGGCGCCGCCGCCAATCTGGCGCCGGACGAGTCCGCCGTTGTTGAAGGCTACCGGCTCGGCTCGGGCGACCGGGTGCGTGTGATCGTCTTCGGCGAAGAGGAGTTGTCCGGCGAGTTTCAGGTCGACGGCGAAGGATCCATGGCGCTGCCGCTCATTGGTACGGTGACGGCGGGCGGCCAGTCCCTTCGGGGCCTTGAGGGCGAGATCGAGGAACGCCTCTCGCAGGGCTATCTCAACGAACCGCGCGTCAGCCTAGAAGTTGTCGCGTTCCGTCCGTTCTACATTCACGGCGAAGTTGAGCAAAGCGGCGAGTTTCCGTATCAATCGAACATGAGCGTGCTGAACGCGATCGCGCTCGCCGGCGGCTACACGTACCGGGCCGACACTCGCAGGGTTTTCATAACACGCGCCGGATCGAGCCTTGAGAACGAGTTCCCGGCGACCCAAGCTACCCGGGTGCGCCCGGGAGACGTGGTCCGGGTGCCCGAGCGGTTCTTCTAGTGTTGTAAAATAGATACGCCGGTTCTTTACCGCCCGAGTCAAAACAGCGGTCGAGTTTAATTCATATTCGCTCTATGATAGCTTTCATGAAGTAGAGCTGGATTGGTAGGAGGGGAAAATGGTTAATATACTCAAGGGTATGGGGGCGGCGATTGCGCTGACGCTTTCTTTCGCCGGCGTTAGCGCCGCGCAAGAAGCCCCGGTCGCAGAAGCTCAAATCACTACCGTCGAAGCGCTCATCGGCGAATTGCTCGCGGCAGCGACGCCTGCCGACGCGCTCAATGCAGCGGAAGCGAGCACGTTGACGGCCGAGGAAATTGCGTTCGCCTTCGGTGCCGCGGCCCAGCTGTCCGGTCAGGACACTGCCGGCTCGATCCAGAGCGCCTATACGGTCTGGCTCGGCGGACTTCCCGCAACAGTTGACCAAGCGCAGCTGGGCGGCCAGTTCGCCTCCGGCGCAGGCTCCGCAGAGCAGGGAACCGCCGGCGGCGGCGGTTCCGGGTTCTTTGGCGGCGGCGCTCAGAGCGGCTCTGGCGGCGCCGGGGCGGGAACCGGCGGCGGCGGTGGCGCCAGCCCGACCTGATTTTCAGGCGCTAATCATAAGCGTATTTGGCGGGTGGCCCGTCCAGCCGTGGTCGATCATTGGCCGCGGCGGGCGGCCTAGGGGAATAGCATGAAACTCAAAACACTCACGCTTGGCGCCCTCATCTGCGCCGCGTCACTCACTGCTTCGATGGCCGAGGCGCAGACCGTTGACGACCGCTATGTGTCAGTGAGCGAGCGTGACCGTCCCGAATACGATGCGGTCGGAGCGCGCGCCGGGGCTTTCATGGTGTTCCCCTCGGCGTCGGCCGGGCTCGGCTATGACAATGACGTGTTCGCCACGGATCTGGTGTCCGAAGAATCCGGCTTCGTTTCCTACGGGCTGGACCTTGAAGGCGAAAGCCTGTGGTCGCGTCACAACGCCACTTTCAATATCGGGCTCGACGGCCGGGCCTATTCCGATGTCGAGGACGAGAGCTATACGGACGCGTACGCCTTTGGCGGTCTGCTCCTTGAGGCATCGCGGGATACCACGTTCAATCTGAACGCCGGGTATGAACACCGCAATGAGCCCCGCACCTCGAACAATACGACGGTCGCCAATTCGCTGCTGCTAACCAACGAGCGCATCCAGTTCGACCGTTTGACGCTCGGCGCTGGCGCGACCCGGGTCTTCAACCGGCTGCGGGTCATCGGCGATACCAGTTTCACCAAGCTTGACTATGACAGCGCCACGCTAGTTGGGGGCGGCGTGTCCAACCAGAACGTCCGGGATCGCGACGTGACGCGCTTCAGCGTCCGAGGCGATTATGCGGTTTCCCCCGACACCAGCCTTTTCCTAGCTGGCGCGGTGAACGAGCGAAGCTACGATAACGCGCCCGCCATCCCTACTCAGGAACGCTCCTCCGACGGCTATGAAATCGCGGCCGGCGTGCGGATGAGACTGACTAATCTCATGCAGGGCGAGTTCTTTCTTGGCTACCAGTCCCAGGACTACGACGGGTCGGCCTTCCCCGATATCGACGGGCTCGATTACGGCGTGAATCTGGACTGGTTCGTATCGCGCCTGACCACGATCAAGTTCGAGGCTTCGAGTTCCATCGAGGAATCTGCAGTCGCCGGTTCGGCTGGCTTCATCGCCCAGACGGCATCTGTGGGTGTGGAGCGCGAATTTCGTCGCAACATTATCGGGACCGCGCGCGCCTTCGTGGAGGCTGACGACTTTGAAGGAATCGCCCGCGAAGATGAGCGCTTCGGCGTCGAGGGCCGCATGGATTACCTGGTGAACCGCTCGGTCTCGTTCTTTGGTGCGGTCGAGTATGCGGACCAGTCGTCCAACACAATTGGAAACGCCTACGACCGGACCGTGCTTCGCATTGGCCTCGTCCTGCATCGTTGACGCGACCGTCCTAGCGAACCGGCATGAAACGTGCTCGCCTTCCTCAGGGCGCCATCAATAGCGTTGAGCGATTCAAACAGGATGATTGAGCATGCAAATTTCGGCGACACGGTCATTCGAGCCTGGCGGCCCTGATGATGCGATCGGTATCGCCGATCTGGTGATGGTCCTGCGGCGGCGTCTGGCCGTTATCATCGTCGTGGCCTCGCTAGTGATCGGTGCCGTCGCCGCTTATACATTCTCGCTGACCAATGAATACACGGCGACGGCCCGGCTTCTGATTGAGCCTCGCCAGCGCCAGGGCGTCGACATGGAGGCGGTGCTCTCTGGTCTGCCCGCCGATACCAATGCGGTGGACACCGAGGTGGCGCTTCTGCGCTCGCCCTCCCTTGCCGGCCGTGTCCTGGACGAGCTGAATCTCACCGCCGATCCGGAGCTCAATGAGACCCTCGGCCCGCACTCGTCCCTGGTCGGGTCTCTGCTCGGCTGGCTTCGCGCGGACGCCGCCGCGCCGCCTTCGCCCGAAGATCAGCGTCACCGTGTGATCGAAGCGTTCACCGAGCGCCTGAGCGTGCAGCGTGACGGCATGACCTATGTGATCCGCTTGTCCTACAGGTCTGCGGACCCTGAGCGTGCGGCTGAAATCGTCAATACCGTCGCCGACGCCTATCTTGTTGACCAGCTCGAGGCCAAATTCGCCGCAACCGAACGGGTGAATGAATGGCTGTCCGAGCGCCTTGGCGCCCTGCGCGACGAGGTGACCGCAACCGAACGCGCGGTGGCGATCTACCGCCGCGACAACGGTCTGACCGACGTGGAAAGCGGCCTTCTCAACGACGCTCAGCTGTCAGAGTTGAACGCCCAGCTGATCCTGGCCCGTACTCAGCTTGCCGAGGACCGGGCGAGACTGCGCCGGGTCAACGAGCTTCTCGATTCCGGCGAGAGCGCCGAGACGGTTGCAGAAGCGGTAGATTCCGAGACCATCTCCCAACTTCGCACCCAGCAGGCCCAGGTGGCGCGCCGGCGCGCTGACCTGGCCTCGCGCTATGGCGAACGCCACCCTGAAATGATCCGGATCAATCGCGAGATCTCCGATCTGAATGATCAGATCAACGCCGAGATCGATCGCATTGTCGCTTCACTGCAGAACGAAGTGGCGGTCTCGACCGAGCGCGTGCGGACGCTGACCGGCGAGCTCAACTCTATGGAAAGCCGCAGCAGCACCGATGAGCAGGCCATGGTCCAGCTCCGGCAGCTAGAGCGGGATTCCGAGGTGGTTCGCGGTCTTTACCAGTCGTTCCTCCAGCGGTTTCGTGAAACATCGGCGGGCACGACCTTCCAGCAGGCGGATGCGCGCGTCATTGCGGAAGCCTCGGCGCCGGTCGAGCCTAGCCACCCCAAAACATTGTTGCACCTGATAATCGCCGTCGCTCTGGGCGGTATGGCGGGCGCCGCCGCGGCGTTCGTGCTCGAGCTTCTCGAGAACGGCGTGAAGTCCAGTGAGGAGGCTGAGACACTCTTCGGGACGCCGGTTCTCGCCTCGATACCGAGGTTATCGGGCCCGTTCGCACGAGATCGCGTTGACGACATCGTAGTCAATAAACCGTTCTCTCCCTTCGCCGAGAGTCTGAGGACTCTGCGCACCGGGCTGAAAATGTCCAACCTCGACAACCCGCCCAAGGTCGTCTTGATAACGTCGTCCCTGCCCGCTGAAGGCAAGACCACGACCGCGATCTCCCTGGCGCGCTCGGCTGCGGCCAGCGGCGTGAAGACCTTGCTGATCGACGGGGACCTGCGGCGCGGTGGAATTCTCGGCCGTTTGAACTTGGAGAGTTCGGCGGGACTGGTCGAAGTCCTGACCGGCTCGGCCACCTTCGACGAAGCGATCGTCGAGGACACGGCGACCGGGGCTGACGTCTTGGGTCTAAAGACATCGCCGAGCCATCCCGAGGCGCTCCTCACCTCGAAGGCCTTCGCTGATCTCATCAAGCGTGTAAAGGAAAGTTACGACCTCGTCGTGATCGACACAGCGCCATTCCCCGCCGTCGCCGATACGGCGCTTCTCGCCGCGCATGCCGACAGTGCGGTCTTCGCGCTTCGCTGGCGGTCGACATCGCGCAAGCTCATCGCGACCACTCTCGAGAAGATCAAGCGCGCCAAGCTTCCCCTCGCCGGTCTCGCGCTGTGCCAGGTGAATCCCAGGTCGCGCAGGCTCTACGGTGAAGGCGAGGCGGCTTATTATTACAAGACGTATCGCAAATACTATTCTTGATGGTCGGTTTTCTGTCAAAGAGCTCATGCTTGGCGGTTCTTGGGGTCGTGTTGTTCTGGCTGGCTTTTGCGTCGGCAGGTGATCTGAGGGCGGAGCAGACCCGACGAGACCTCGCGGCCGGGGCTCCCCTGTCGTCGGCCGCAGCCGGGGCCCTGGGGTATGTGCCAAGGCCCGAGGCGGTCTGGTCGACGGGTGAGGCCTTTGATTTCGCCGCGGCGCTCGAGCTTTCGATCAATGAAGACACCGCCGGCCGCTTCGCCCAGGCGGAGCAATATTCCATCCAGGCGCTCAAGCGCGCGCCCTCCAACCCACTTTATTGGTTTCGACTGGCGGCGGCGCGCTACGGCGGGGGAGATCAAGTCGGTGCGATTGAGGCGCTTGAAGCGTCATTCATGTGGGGCGGCGTGCTGGATGATGCGTCTCTTGCGCGGTCACGGCTGAGCGATTTGCTCTGGACGAACCTGAGCGAAGATATGCGCCGCGCCGCGCGCCGCGAACTCCGGTTGATGGTGCGCGACAGGGGATTGCTGATCGATCTCGCGAATGCGTATGAGGTCTTCTCCCCGCCGTTTCGCCGCGAAATCATCGCTGCGGCTGAGCCCTCTGACCGGGCCTTCTTGATCCGCCGGATCCGCCGCAACGCCGCCGATCGAGACAGGTCCTAGCCGCTTGCTCTCCACCGGCGCTGTGAGGCGGCGCAGACACCCACCGTGAAGATCACCGCGAAAACAGCACCCGGCGTTTGAAACGGGTCGTCTAGAGCTCCGAAAACCGCCGTGAGAGAGATCAGCCCCAGCGCAAGCGGATCCAGTGCCGAGCCGCGTCTAAGTGATTGACGGGCGAAGTGCCCGAACGCCGACGCGGCGGCGACCCCTCCTATGATAACGCCGGTCAATCCCAGATCAAAGGCCAGGCCGAGCCAGGAACTGTGGGCGTAAAGAACCCGCGCTCCGCCGGGGCGGAAGGAAGACTGGTATACGGGAAAGGCGTCGGCGAATGCGCCAAGCCCGTGTCCAAACAGCGGGTTGGCGCGCACTGCGGTTTCCACGTCGGCGTAAATCTGGACCCGTTCATCAACCGCCGCCCAGGCCACACGCTCGGCGAGCAAGCCTCCTGCCGGGGAAATCACGACAACCACCACTAGAACCCCGGCGATCAAGACGAGGCCGCCTGCATGGCGGCCCCTGACCAACAGCAGGGCGGCGATCAGGGCGACCAGCCCGCTTACGGCGAGGCTGCCCAACGCATTGCGTGACGCGGTCGCAAGAAGGGCGTGAGCGCATATGAGAAGACTGATGAGGTAAAGGCCCGGCCGCCCGGCGAGCGAGGAGAAAAAGTCCACGATGTCGGCGCGCCAGCCGGCATCCGAGCCCATGCTTCTGGAAACGGCCCGCAAACCCAGTGCGCCGCTTATCAGGACGCCAGCCGCACACAGATAGCCGAACATGTTGGGATTCACGAACGGTCCGGCCGGCCGGTCAAGATAGGCCCACCGGTCTGCAAGCCAGGGGAAGGGATTGCCGAACAGCGCCAATACCAGCGAGGACAGCGCCGCCAGCGTGACCGATGCAAGCACGATGTCCAGGGCGAGATAAGCCGACGAGCGCCGCCTGCCGGCCACAAGGCCGGAGAGGGCAAACAGGATTATCACCAAACCTAGAATGGATGTCCGCACGGTCGCGGTCGGGTTTGCCGAGATCGCTGCGAGACCCGGTGGTTGAAGGCCCAAGGCCGCGGCGGAGGTCTCCCACGCCGGGTGCGCCAAGCCGGACGGCGCGATCGGCACCGCCTGAACGAAGGCGCAGACGATCAGCAGCCCTGCAAGCCCGGCGGCGGCTTTCAAGAGCGGGGAATCGACTTGCACCAGCCTTCGATGCACAAACAGATCCACGATCATGACATAGCAGAGCAAAGCGCCGGCGCACGCCCAGAAGCTCGGCCTTGCGGATCCGAGCGGCCATATCGCGCCGGCCGCGAGCATGGCGGCGACTAGCCCCATGCGTCCTTGGTTTGCTGCCACAAGCCTTCCCCCCCTGGCTTGACTTGCATGACGGGTCTGCACCGCCGCAAAGCGATCAGGCGGCAGAACTAACCGAATTTGCGCAGAACGGGGAGCGTCGGTTTTCGATCATGCATCGTTCGCGCAGTAACCATACCTAGAATGGTGAGTGACTATCATGCAACAAATTAGTCAAGCCGACCATATAACGTGGTTAATTGTTAACAAATGATTGACAGGCGTGCGCGCTTTTGAGGAAGGTCTCTCTAACCGCGCCTCAAACAGGGGCGCCATTTGGATGGCCGCGACACGCGGCAAGGGAAAAACCCGGGGGGACTACCATGGCTTTCACCACCGCGCAGGACTTCATTGACGTTTGGGCCGAGCTCGACTCCGCCTATGTAACGTTTCCGACGCTTGCGAGCGTCAGCGGCAACTACCAGGACGATACGCAGGTCGATACATCCGGGGCGTTCGCCGAAACTCTGAACCAGTTCGGCGCCACCTACGGCTTCACCCTGGACAGTGCGAGCGCCAAGATGGGACAGCTCGCGCTTGCGGTGAACACCCTGTTCGTCGAACTCGCGAACTCATATGTTGATTGGCTGGACGCGGGTAATCCGCCGATCCTCGACATCGCCAAGGACCGCGGCGGGGCGCCGGCTCCGGGCCAGACATTCCATGACAACATTCTCGGCAATCTCGGCGACGGACCCATTAGCGGTCGGTTCGGAAGCGCTGATGAGGCGAATAACGTCGACATTGATGGTGACAGTGTTGGCGATCTGAACGCTGAGCCGCGTACCGTTGCAGCGCAAGAGTTTGGCGACCGTCCCTACGTAGCGGGCTCCTCTAGCGCCAATATGGCGGAAGCGCTCTCCTATGACCTTGAAAAGGGCGTCAACATCACCGCGAACTATGTCCAGCGGTTCAGCCAGAGCTTTGAATCCGGAACAAGCGGCTTCCTAGACGGTGATAGCGGCTGGAACGGTCAGGTGAGCCAGGTCAGCAGCGGGACCGACGGCATCGTCTCTCCCGATGGTGGTTTCCACGCCATCTTCGAGCAAGATGTGGATGGTGCGCCGTTCACCCGTTTCGCCAATTACGGTCAGGATTTCGGAGACGGGCACGCTGTGTCCACGAAAATCTACCTCAATCAGTCCTGGGCTGATGGGGAGGGTTTTGACTGGTCGGTTGCTGCTAGCAATTCGGAAGGGAGCCATCTGCGGGACTTCGTCTTCCACATCACGAAGGATGCGGATACGGGCACCGTTTTGATCGGTGCGGATAACAATACGAACTTCGACCCGATCAATAATCTGGAGACTCGTGAGAACTTCGGAGAGGTCACGCAATCTGGTTGGTACACGTTCAACCACGTTTTCTTCGAGGCTTCAGACGGCTCACTCGCCGTCGCCATGACCGTGCTTGACGAGAACGGCGACGCCGTCTTTCACGAGGTTCGGAATGAACCCTCTGATGCTGTCGAGTCGCTGGTGGGCGGGAGCTATTACGGATGGTTCACGAATATCGACATTGCTGGCGGCATCGCGGTTGACGATGTTGAGCTGCGGGTCAGTCCCGGCCTCGGCACCGAGGGTGTGGACACGCTTGTAGGCACCGACGGCGACGACCTGTTCATCGCCTCGGCGAGCAATGACTCCATCGACGGCGGCGACGGCGTCGACACCTACGATCTGTCCGCGAACAACACCGCGGGGGCGTTTGTTGACCTCCAGAGCGGGCTCAGCTTCGGCGGTACCGAAACCGGGATCGACTCGCTGTCCAATATCGAAAACATTCGCGGCGGATCCGGCCTGGACCTGCTGAACGGTGATGGCCAGGACAACACTTTCTTCCTGTCGGGAGGCGCGGACCAGATCGATGGTCGTGGGGGTTCCGACACGGTTGACGCGTCCGCACAGGCGGACTCCGTTTCCATCAATTTGGCGGCCGGCACTTACTCCGGAAATGGCCTCGGCGGGACGTTCTCCAATATCGAGAATGCGACCGGTGGCGAAGGGTCTGACACGCTGAACGGCAATGCGAGCGCCAACGTCCTTTCCGGCAATGGCGGCGACGATAGGCTGACCGGCGGCGCGGGCGATGACACACTGAATGGCGGCGACGGCATCGACACCGCGGTCTTCGCGGGCGATCAGGCCGACTACGACGTCGCGCTCGGCTCGGTGTCGGTGACCGACACCAATGCTGGCGACGGCGACGATGGCGTTGATTCCGCTGACGATATCGAAATACTCGAGTTCGCCGATGCGCGCTCCCTTATTGTCGGCGACGGTGGCTTCGACACGATCGAAGAGGCGCTGGCCGAAGCCAATGACGGCGACACCATCCTGCTGTCGGCTGGCACGCACACGCTCTCCGGTCAGCTGTCGGTGGACAAGGAAGTCACCATTGTCGGTCAGGGCGAAGGCCAGACCACGCTCGTCACCGCGGCGACCAGCTGGGGTGTCCTTGTGACGGCCGACAACGTGTCGATTTCCGATCTCACCGTGGACGCCTCCGCGACCACGATCTACGGCGTGAAGGTTCAGCCGGACGATACCGGCGATGCGGCCGACTCGCTGACCGGCTTCGCCATGGAGAACGTGACGGTGCAAGGCGCCGGGCGTTCGGAGATCGACCTGAACGGCGTCGACGACTCCAGCCTGACCAACGTGACCGCCGACGGCCAGGGTACGGCCGGCGTCGGCATCGCGCTGAGCGACTCCACCAACATCACGCTCACCGACATCACCACCACCGGCAATGACTGGGGTTCGGTCGGCCTGTTCTCGGCGGGCAATGTCTGGGAAGGCGGTACGAATACTATTACCTTCGAAGGCTCCTACTCCCACGACGAGCCGACCGGCATCTACGCCGATGAAGAGAATGGCACCGTGGTCGACCAGATCGACGTGTCCGGCATTTTCGCCGAGGTCTTCAAGGTCAAGAACGACAGCTATCGGGCCGACGCTGACGACTTCACCTTCTTCTTTGACAGTGAAGCAGACGCCGCGGCGTTCGCCCTGGGTCTTGCGCCGGCCGATGACTCGATCATCACCGGCCCGCACGCCGCCACGGACGTCGACAATGCGAACAGCTCGACCTTCATCGTTGTGGAGGGCATGTCGATCCAGGAAGCGATCGACAAGGCCCAGCCCGGCGACACGATCGAAGTGCGCGCGGGCGTCTACGCCGAGAACCTGACCATCGACAAGGCGCTCACCTTCACCGGAACCGGTGACGTGTCGATCGAGCCGGCCTCGGGAACCGCGATCTTCATCGCGCCGGACGTGGACGGTGACATCTCGTTCGATGGCATCGATCTTGAAGGCAATGGTGCGGCGTCGCTCGGTATCGACGTTCAGCACGGCGCCAATGTCGGCACGCTCAGCTTCAATGACGGTTCGGTCAGCGGCTTCGCCAATCGGGGTCTGTACGCCAGCGACGATGGCGATCCGGACGGAACGCCAACCATGGCGAACCTGGTCATCACCAATGCGGCCTTCGCCGATAACGGCACCGGTTCGGGCAACACCGCCGATATCAAGCTCTTCGGTTATAGCGGCGATGCGACCTTCGACACGGTGACCTTCGACGGTCAGACCACCGGCGACGCCGAGGCTTCCGCCGGCAAGCCGGACAATGCGATCGAACTCACCGGCTTCATCAACAGTGAAGGCAACGCCAACCCCGTGGGCGCCAATGCTCCGGACATCGGCGCGGTGACGATCGAGAACGTCACGGTCTCCGGCGAGTACCACAAGAATCCAATCGCCATCTTCAACTTCGGCGAAATCGACGGACTGGACATCATCGGCCTCGATCTCTCCGGCGCCGAGAGCGCCTGGGGTCCACTGTTCAACATTGACGGCTTCTCCGACCTCGATATCGACGCCTCCGGCTTCGGCATCACCTTCCCGGCGACGTCCGCTATTCATGCCGAGATCCAGGGCGAAAAAGACGCCCAGGGACCGCTCGACTCCACCATCACCGGCACGTCCGGCAATGACTCGCTGCACGGCAAGGACGGTGACGACACCCTCAATGGCGGCGACGGCGACGACTTCCTCTATGGCGGCAATAAGCCGGGCCAGCCCTTCGCTGACGGCGCCGGCGACGACACGCTGAACGGCGGCGCGGGCGCGGATACGCTCGTGGGCGGCATCGGGGCCGATACGCTTGACGGCGGCGCAGGCGCCGACATCATCGACGCCGGAGCCGGCGACGACATCATCATCGGCGACCTGAACGACGCCTTGATCGACGGCGGTGACGGCCTGGATACGATGACCTTCGAGGCCGGCACGCTGGCAGCGGACGTTATCGCCAAGGCCGCCGACATCTCGAATGTCGAGCTGATCCGGATCGGCGAGACGCCGGGCTCGGACACCTGGGTTGTTCTTGACGGCATGTCTATTCAGGACGCCATCGATGCGGCCGCTGACGGCGACACGATCGTTGCCGGGCCGGGGTCGTTCACAGAGAATCTCCTCGTGGACAAGGGTGTGACCTTGCTCGGCGCCCAGGCGGGGGAATCCGCGACTGGGGCTGAGCGTTCCGGCGGCGAGTCCGTGATCGACGGTCCGGCCACCTTCGCGATCACGGTCACCTCGGACGACGTGACCATCGACGGTTTTGAAATCTCCGGCTTCGGCCGTGACGGCGTCAATGTGCGCACGCTCGAAGACGCCGATCCGTCCGATCCGTCGGTGGGAGCCTACCGCTCGAACGTCAGCATCGAGAACAACTGGATCCACAACGATGACGCCAGCGGTCAGCGCAACGGCATCGTGGTCGGGGAATTCTCCGGCGATCCGGCGCGAAGCACCGAGCAGGCTGAAATCGACGGCCTGACCGTCAGCGGCAACCATATCGACATCGACTCGTCGGGCGGCCGCGCCATGGCGTTCACCAACCATTTTGACTTCATTACGCTCACTGACGCCGTAATCGACGGGAATACGTTCGACGCTGCGACGAGCTTCTTCGGCTCCGCCGGCCCGGACACATTCCGGATCGAGAACGCCGCGCTCACCGGCAACACGTTCGAAGGCACGGTCAACAGCTACAACCTGTTCAACTCTTTGGTTGATGGCAATACGTTCAACGGGATCGCTCTGTTCGGCGTCGATGGTTCGACTGTCAGCAACAACGTGTTCAACGTTGACACGTTCTACGGACTTGGCCTTTGGGGCGACGATTTCGGCAGTAACGCGTCGCAGAATTCGACGGTTGAGGGCAACACGTTCAACTATAACTCCGCCGAAACACCGGACGGGTACACCGCCGACTACCTGGGCGCGATGGTGTTCCGGGCGGGCGTGGATGCAGGCTCCATTACCATCGACGGCAATACGTTCAACGATGGCGGCGTGAACACCGATATCGTCGTGTTCGAACTCCAGTGGCGTGGGAATGACGGTGCCGACACGCTTGATCAGACCTTGATCCTTGACGGCAATGGCGACCCGGTTGATCTGGAGATCGACTTCCGCGGCAATGACGGAGAGGACACGATTGTCGGCGATCTGGGCGACAGCCTGTTCGACGGCGGTGACGGCGTCGATACGCTGGTCTTCGCGGCGGACGTTCTGCCGGCCGATATCATCGGTCAGCCCGCCCCCACCTCGAACGTCGAGATCATCCGGATCGGCGATACGCCGGGCTCGAACACCTTCGTGGTGCTCGATGGCATGTCGATCCAGGACGCCATTGACGCGGCGGCCGACGGCGACACGATCGTGCTGGCGGACGGAACCTTCACCGGCAATGTCCTGCTGAACAAGGACGTGACCCTTGAGGGGGCGAACGCGGGCGTGGCCGGCGACGGCTCGCGCGGTGCGGAATCCATCATCGAGGGCGTGATCCAGATCATGGTCGACGGTGCGTCCGTCGACGGCGTTCAGGTGCAGGACGGCGCGTTCGTTCTGGGGCAGAACGCGGGCATCTATGTCCAAGCCGACAATGTCACCATCGAGAACTCGGTGCTCAACCGCAGCGGGACAGTGGACGGCGACACCTTCCGCGGCGTCATCACAGCGACGGGCGACGGGCAGGGCCTGACCATCGACGGCAACGCATTCTCCGGCTGGGCGACGGGCGTGTACCTGAACCCGGGTTCGGACGCCGTCGTGACCAACAACCTGTTTGACGGCAACCATGTTGGCCTGTCGAACGACGGTCCGGACGCCGCGAACATATCCGGCAACTCGTTCAACCACTCCAATGTCGAGCATATCGGTTTGGGTGCATTCAATGACCCCACCGACGTCAGCGGCGTCATCGTAGCCAATACCTTCGACGACACAGCGGACCCTGTGACGATTTACGCTCTGGGCGGTGACGGTCAGGTCGTGACCGGCACGGACGGCGACGACATCTTCGTGGACGTCGGCGGCGATGACGACGTGTTCAACGGCGTCGACGGTGACGACACGCTCAACGGCGGCGCGGGCGCGGATACGCTCGACGGCGGCGCGGGCGATGACGCCATCGACGGCGGCGCAGGCGACGACACCATCGTCGGCGATCTGGACGACAGCTCGGTGGACGGCGGCGACGGCGTCGACACGCTGGCCTTCGCGGCGGGCGTTCTTCCGGCCGACATCATTGCGCAGTCCGGGGCCATCTCGAACGTCGAGATCATCCGGATCGGCGATACGCCCGGCTCAAACACCTTCGTGGTGCTCGACGGCATGTCGATCCAGGACGCCATCGATGCGGCGGCCGACGGCGACACGATCGTTGTCGAGGCCGGCGACTTCACCACGGGTTCGGTGAACATTACTAAATCCCTGACCCTGCTCGGCGCCAACGCCGGGGAGCCCGGCAGTGACGGGGCCGGCGGACTGGCGATGCGGGGCGCCGAAACCCAGATCCTCAACAGTGAGTGGACCATCTCGGCCGACGACGTGGAGATTTCGGGCTTCGAATTCTCTATCGAGGACGCCTCCAGCAAGTCTCCGATCCAGGTCGCGAATGTGAGCAACGTCACCATTTCGGAGAACATCATCCAGGGCGGCGGCGCCAATGGCGGCCGGGGCATCGAGGTGATCTCGAGCTTCTCCGGCTCACTTGATGTCCATGAAAACTTCATCGACAGCTTCAGCACCGGCGTGTTCGTCAACCCGGTTTCGGGCGGCTCCGTGGTGATTTCCAGCAACGTGATCAGCAATCACGTGGCTGGTATCGGCTCGAGCGGCATGGCGAACGCGACCATCACCAACAACTACTTCGCCGACAACTCCAGCGAAGCGATCGGGGCCGACAATCTCGGCGCCGGTGTCGAGATTGATGACAACAGCTTCTCCGGACCCGGTTCGGCCGGCTTCCTGAAGCTGGATTACGCCGGCTTCACCAATATCGCGTCGGCCGACGGCAACTGGTTCGGCAGCGCCGACGCTGCAGTGGTCGAAGGACTGCTGTCAGCGAACGTCTCGGTGGCGAACTACCGCGACAGCGGAGTTGATGCGTCCGGCGCGGCCGGCTTCCAGCCGGACGGCGGTCTCATCGCCACCCCGGTGGAGAACGTCACGCAAGGCAGCGGCGCGTTCACCCTGTCCGGGGCTCTTCTGAGCGCTCAGCCGGGCGATGAACTCGCCGTGGGCGCCGGCGACTACGCCGTGGAAGGCGCGCAACTGACCATCGACATCGAGAACCTCACGTTCGACGTTGATTCGGCGGCGGCCAATTTCCCGACGCTGGTTCTCGCCAGCGGCGTCCAGGACATAACCCTCACGGGCGATCAGGATGTCGACGTCATCGGCAATGGTCTGGGCAACGCCATCTCCGGCAACGCGGGTGATAACACCGTGCGCGCCGGCGCTGGAGACGACGATCTTGACGGCGGAGCCGGCGAGGACACGCTGGACTACAGCGACAACACGTCCAGCGTGACGGTCCAGCTGAGCACCGGCGTGGCCTTCGGCGGTGAAACCGGCGTCGATCAGATCGCCAACTTCGAAAACTTGCGCGGCGGCTCGGGCAGCGACACCCTGGCCGGTGATACGGGCGCCAACACCTTCTTCGCCTCCAGCGGAAACGATCAGATCGCTGGTGGAGACGGTGTTGACACCTATGACGCCTCCGGCAGCGCCAACGCCGTCGCCGTCCTGCTCAACTCCGGCACCGCCGGCGGTGCGAGCATCGGCAACGACACCCTGACCGGCATCGAAAACGCCGTCGGCAGCGCCTTCAACGACACGATGGTCGGCGACGCTAACGCCAACCGTCTGGACGGCGGCGCCGGCAATGACAACATCAACGGCGGCGATGGTGAAGACTCTGTCTTTGGCGGCGCTGGCAACGACAACATTGTGGGCGATCTTGGCTCTGACAATCTGAGCGGAGGGGACGGTGACGACACCCTGAATGGCGGTCGTGGCTTCGACACGCTGTTCGGTAATGCCGGAAACGACATCCTGTTTGGTGGTCTGGGCGACGACAGCTTGTTCGGCAACGCCGGCGATGATCAGTTGTTCGGGGGCGAAGGGGCTGACGCACTCTTTGGCGGCCAGGGCAATGACAGTCTGGACGGCGGCACCGGCGATGATGAGCTGCGCGGGAATCTGGGCGACGATACGCTGGACGGTGGCGAGGGAGATGATACCGCCGTCTTCTCGGGTGCGCGCTCTGAGTACACGATCAGCTACAGTGGTGGTTCGGTGATTATCACCGATACGGTCGCAGATCGTGACGGGGTTGATATTCTGACCGATATAGAAGCGGCGAGTTTCCTCGGGGACAATGTCACCGAGGTGTTGAAACCTGAGCTGGGCGATACGCCGTCTCCCGACCTCGGTCTGGGGGGTGCGGGTGACGACATAATCTTCCAGTACGCCGGAGGGGGAATTCACGCTTTGGCGGACGGCGATGCGGCGCAGGATGCTTTCCTTGGCAACTTCGCGACCCCGCTCGGCGTCGGTGACTTCGATAACGACGGCGTCGATGACCTGCTTGTGGAATACAGCGGGGGCGGAAAGGCCTTCTGGAGCGGCGGCGATCAGTCTTCTGAAACCTTCCTTGGTGGTAAATTCGCCAGTGCAATTGCAGTGGGCGACTTCACCGGCGGCGAGGGGGACGACCTGATCATCGAGTACGGTGGTGGCGGTCGTGCAGTCATTGACGGTGAAACGCAGGTTATCTCTTTCCTGATCAATGACGGTACGGACTTGCTTGCGGTTGGTGACTTTGACGGCGACGGCAAGGACGAGGCCCTGACGCAGTTCTCGGGCGGCGGCGTTCGCTTGCTGAACGGAGACGGGACGACAGCCTTCCTTGGCCAGTCCGGTGACTATCGCTTGCAGGGCGATTTTGATGGCGACGGCGCTATGGAGGCAGTCTTCCAGTACAGCGGCGGCGGCTCGGAGGTTCTCGGGGGCGACGGCTCACAGACGTTCCTTGGCTCTCATGGAACGGCGATCGCGGTCGGCGATTTCAATGGCGACGGGGTAGACGACATCCTGTTCGACAATGCTGGATCGGGGAAAATCCTGTACTCGGCTGATCCGTCAACGTCGGTGACGCTCGGAGCGCTCGGTGGCGATGTCGCGGCCATTGCTGATCTCAATGGTGATGGCGCTGACGATATCGTAATTGACCGTGGCGTTGACCTGCGGGTGATCGAGGGCGAAAGCTTTGATGATTTCATCATCAACGTTAATGCCGATGTGGTTGGTGTTGGTGACTACAATGACGATAGCGAAGCTGACCTCCTGCTGCAGTTCAGCGGCGGCGGTACGGTAGTTGCTTACTCCGGGGACGAAGCCAACCAGGACTTCCTGGGCCAGCAAGGCGACGTAGCTGGAATGGGTGACCTTCTCAGCGATGACGATCTGTTTGTCTCGTAACCTAGCCTGAACTTGAGGAAAGCCCCGTCGCTTTGCGGCGGGGCTTTCTTTGTGCACGATAGCCTGGTGTGCGTGGGGGCGGGAATCGTGGGCTAAGGCGGAGCGCAATGAGACATTTGGCGTCGGCTATTGTTGCCCTGGCCGTGAAAATACTCGGAACTTTTCTGGCGTTCGGCCTCATCTGGCTGGCTGCGCGCCTTCTAGGTTCAGACGACTATGCGGGTTTGGCCCTTGTTCTTTCTGTGGTGCCGATTATCGCCCTCTTCGGTTCGGGTGGACGACAGATCGGATTTACACGAAGTTTGAAAGGGTTGGCCTTTAGTGTGTCGCCTGGGGCCCTGAGGCGCATCGCTCCACGCATGCTGCCGCCCGCTTTGCTGGCTGGCGGGGCGGCGGCGGCTCTCGTATGGATCGCGCGGCCGCGCGGCGAGCTTTTACTGCCTGATCTGCTAGGCGTTGGTGTAATCACAGCCGCCATTTCAATTCTCATCTCACTTTCCGGCGTGAGTCGAGGCGCCGGGCGCGCCGGAGAAGCGAACCTCTCACAGGAAGTGACTTGGCGAGCTGTAGCGCTCCTTCTGTTGGCCGCGGCAGTGGCGCTTCGGGGCGATGTAAACCTAACTTTGATATTAGCGATTTTGGCCTGCGGCGCAGTTATCGCAATCCTTCAGCATTTAGCATCGCTGACTCTACGAAGCCGGTCGGGCCTCTCTGTGGGCGATCAACTTGTACAGGCGAACCGGTATCACTTGTTCGTCGTGATCGTGTCCGTAACGCAAGTTGCGTCACAGCATACCGACATTATTATGCTGAATTTACTCAATGCGCCTTCCAATGAAATCGGTGCTTATTTCGCGGCTCTCCGCGTTGCACTTGCGCCAACCATGATGCTTGTCGCGGCAAATGCGGTGAGCGGTCCGTTGATCGCACGGCTATCCACAGGATACACATTTGAACAGTTTGCGAGAAAAATGGGCCCGATATACGGCTTTGTTTTGACGGCATCCTTATTATACCTCGTAACTTTATTTTTATTTTCAAACTTTATAATGAGCTTATTCGGGTCCGAATTTCTTATCGCAGTTAATATTATGAAAATACTTAGCTTTGGATTCTTCATAAATGCTTTAGCTGGACCAACTGGAATATTCATTGTGATGAGGGGTGAAGAAAAATCGTTAAGTATGTTTCTTGCTTTCATGTTATTAATACAGATTTCTTCTGTAGCGATATTTTTTAATATTTTCGGACTGATCGGGGCGGCAGTGGCTAGCATGTCTGTGCAGTTAATTGTGAATGCGGCCGTTTGGCTCTACATTTTAACTAAATATAAGTATGATGTATCCTCCATAAATTTATTTTCTATTTATGTATCCGGATTTTCGAGGGGGGTCAGATGAGTTCCGCGGAAATCATCTGCCTTTGTTATATATCTCGATCCGGCTCGACCTTTCTCTCCCAGCTGATTAGCGCACGCCTGCCGCAGGTCCGCGTTCTGCCCGAAAATCGGCAGTTGGAGATCCTGGGAGCATACGGCCTGCTTGGCGAATCTCGCATGTCGGAGGGCGGGTTCCAAAATCTCGAGCGGGCGCTTCAGTCCGACCCGCAGTTTGACGCTCTAGGAATCAAGCAACAGCAACTCGATGGCATGCGCTGGAATCTTTGCAACTCGAAGAAGATAGGTATGGGTCCGCAAGCGGTCGCCGAAGCGTCGAGTGGCGCTGACCTCGATCAGGGGTTTAAGTATTTCTTATTTAAGCACAATGTAAACGCCAATATATTTTCTGATTTGCACGAGGCGCAGCCGGGGGCTCGATTGATTCATATCTATCGTGATCCTCGCGCCGCGTATGCTTCGATGCTTGATGCGATTAATCCCTACAGCCCTTTCGATCGCTTCAGTGAAGGAGGGGGCTGGGCTGTTGGTCGGGAGTGGTCGGAATACAACGCCAAGATCGATGCGCTAGAGCGCGCCCACGGCAGCCAGGCAGTGTTTCAGATCCGATACGAGGACCTCGTCGTGGACACGCAAGCCTGCCTGGTTCGGCTGGCTGACTGGTTGGGTTGCATTTTGGGGCCGGATTCCCGAGCGAGTACTCGAAGTGTTTTCGGCGACAAGGACAGAGACCTTCATCAGCGAGTCGGTAGGGCGCCGGATCCGTCCCGCATCCATGCTTGGCGTGAAACACTCTCGAAGGCCGATGTTGCGGCGTGCGAGTTGGGCGCGGGCGTCATGCTGGCGCATAGGGGGTATGAGGCGATTACTCCTCCGCCTGTCGGGCTTTGCCGGCTCACTTCCAATGTGGCCCACCGATTGCAGGCTGCGAGTGACTGGCTGGGCTTGAAGACCCGGCGTTTCATTCGACTTCTCGGAGCGCCTGACCGGCTGGTCACCAAAATACGGGTCCTGATCGATAGGTATCGCTGAATGGGCAAGCACATCCATTTCCTTCACGGCGGTCGCGCGTCCTATCCTGAGGTCGCGGCCTACGCTCGCTATTTTGAGAAGCGATTCACAGTTACTGAGGGAAATATGGATGCGTGCCGGGCGGTCCCGCGCGAGGATCTGGTATTATGGTGCATCATGGGGCTCTATCCCAGCAGGCGGTGCGCTTCGTACGTAATTCATGATTACCGATCGCTCTCGGTAGAACCGTTTGCGGCAGTGAAAGACGGATTGAAACGGTTCGTTAATGCCCAGCCTGATCTGCGAATCTTCCAAAACTCCGCCATTGAGGAGGTCCTTGGGTTCTGTGACGGGGCTCCTTCGGTGCATCTCCCGATGGGCCTACCCGAGTGGATCGGCGAGATTGAGAAGCAGCCTAAGCTGTATGACTTCGGGTATCTCGGGGCCGTCAACAAGGACCGTGGTTTCGACCAGATCTTCGAAAGCTTTCTCGGGCGCTACGATGGCCGGCGGACAATGCTGATCATCGGTCCATGCGAGGACGCTATTCTGCGGCGTTGGGGCGGTGAAGCAGCGCTTACATTCATGGGGGCGTTGCCACAGCGTGAAGCACTTGGGAAGATCACAGCAGCCCGAGTGGCGCTGGCCCTCTTTCCCAATCATCGGCCACATTGCTGGCAGACGCCTACGAAGCTGCTGGAGTACGCCGCATTGCGCCTGCCCATAATCGCCAATGAGAGCGCAATGGTTCGAACAGTCGCGGAGAGCCTGTCCGTCCCTATCAAGTTCGTTGGTGAGCAGTTATTCGGCGATCTCGAATTCGGTGATGAGCTTTGGGGCGAGCGGTTCGAGGGTGACCTGTCGGCATTGTACTGGCCGTCCGTGATCGCCGACAGCAGGGTGGAGCATGCGATTTGCAATGACGCACAGCGCTGATTTGACGGCGCGACGACCGGACGCTCTTCCAGTCCTCTTTCTCGGCGCGCTGGTCTTCTTCTCATTTCTTTTTTATGAGATCCATATCGACGCGATGGGCTTACGCTGGGCGGCGATAGGCGTGGTCGTGCCGTGTCTAGTTGGGCTTGTGCTGTCCAAGGGACGAATGGAGCCCCTAACGCCCAGCTTGCTGGCGATTGCGCTCGTCTTCTTCTTCTATATTTCGGCCGCCCTGATTATCGCCCTGTACAAATCGACCATTGGGATCGACGTCCAGGACTTCGTCGCTCGCGCGACCGGCCAAGGCGTGATCTTCGCCTTGATCGTGATCGCGTTCGGCAAGGCAGAGGTCGAGACTTTTTTGAAGTTCTTCGCCTACGGCTCGTTTGCGCTGGCTGTAGTGCTCATCGCAACATTCTTCGGACTGCTGGAACCTTTCTACCAGAAAGTCTCGCTTCGGGGTGCCGGGTGGATGTTCGATCCAAACTACGCTGCAGGCGTCGTCGGCTTCGGTGTCGTCTACTTTGCTTTGAACGGGCGGAACCGGGAGCGCTTACTTCTGATACCGATCCTGGTCGTCGCCTTGTTTCTGACGTTCTCGAAAACCGGTTTGCTTGCGACTCTCGCCGGCATATTCTCTGCCTGGATACTGAGCGCAGGCGCGGTGAAGCGTTTCACTGCGCTGGGGGTGCTCAGCCTGATTTTGCTGTCCGGCGTCACGCTCATTGAATTGCTGGCTGAGAACATCATTTTATTGCGGATTACATCCGGGCTGAACGCCAGGGGCGATTACTGGCTCATGGCGCTCGACTATATCGCGCAGCGCCCGCTTACCGGTCATTCGGACAACGCGCCGGTCGAGATCGCCCGCGCCTTCGGGCGAATCAACGCCAGTGTTCATAACACCTACATCGAAGCGGCTCTGCTTGGTGGTTTGATCTACGGCTTCGGACAGGCAGCAGTCGTGGGATTTGGCGCTTTCGTTTCGCGCAAGCGGCCTAACCTCTTTGGTCTTCTAGTATTTGTCATCATTGTGTCCAACAGCTTTACTGTAAGTGTCGGATCCGTTGGCCTTTTGCCGCTCCTGTTGACTGTCCTGATTGTCGCCGCGGCTCGGGGGCGATCGTAATGCCTGGCGGAGCCCGCGGACCGGATTTCATCGTTATCGGCGCTCAGCGGGCCGGCACAAGCTGGCTCTACAAGCGCCTGTCTGGTCTCGATCGGGTTTGGGCTCCGCCGATCAAGGAGGTGCACTTCTTCGATCGGCTCGAGCGCCACGTGACCGGTGTGGGGATGCAGCGATATCGGCGGCATCTCGCTGAACGCTTTTTGGGGGGGGCAGCTTGCTTTCTTCCGCAGCCGCTGCGGCGGCGCATCGGATCGAAGGTGGCGGTCCAGCCTTGGGGCATGTGGGACCTTAAATACTTCCGACCAGCTTTTAACTGGCAATGGTATCTTGATCTGTTCGAGAGCCACGAAGGCGCGGTTTCTGGTGATTTTACACCAGCTTATTGCATGTGCAGCAAATCGCTGATCGCGAGTATCGCCAAGCGACTGCCTGACACGCGCTTCATTTTCATCCTGCGCGAGCCAATCGGTCGCGCTTGGTCGCAATACATGAAGGAGAATAAACACGCCCAGTCGAGCGCAGACCAGCTTGGATCGTCGTTTGAGCGTTTCGTTTCGGGGCGTCATAGGGTCTTGGAGCGCTCGGATTACGCTACAATGCTAGCCAATTGGCGCGACTGCGTGGAGCCTGAGCGCTTAAAGGTTATGTTCTACGACGACCTTGAGGCGGCCCCTAAGGCATTCTTCTCCGAAATTCTCAGTTTTGTTGGGCTGAGCGATGAGGCTTTGCTGGCTGAGCAGACTGCTCTGGATACAAAGCCGATCAATTCGTTCTCACCGGGCGGCGGCGCACCTTTGACCGCCCAAGCTTTATTGATTCCGCATGTGCAGCCGATGGTCGAGCGGCTCCTGGGTCTTGAGTCGTCCGATCATGTTCGGCGCTGGCTCGACGGCTATCGCGAGCTTCACGGAACGGTCGAAGCATTCAAGCCGGAGCGCTAAACTGCGAGCGGATCTGATCGAAACTAAACCCTTTCAGTCAGCGACCGAAGGGTGTCATGGTAAATCTGCTCTGTATTGCTGACCATGGTCTCAAGGGTAAAGCTGGCGGCGCGCGCACTGGAAGCTGCGCCGGCTTCCGCGAGGCGCGCCGGCTTGCATTGCGTGAGGATGGCCTCTGCCAGCAGTTCAGGTGTCGCGTTGACCGGCAGTATCATTCCATTGTCAGGCCCGACCACGTCATCCGCGCCGCCGACCGATGTGGTGATGATCGGCAGGCCGGCCTGGAGCGCCTCTATGTAGGTATAGGGGAAAGCTTCGTACCGGCTGGTCATCATGAAGGCGTCAAACCCTGACAGCAGAGGCGCCGCATCGCGGGCGCCGAGCACGGATACGCCGCGGTGAGCTGCGACCGCAGCCTCAACATCGCCTCGCAGCTCTCCGTCACCGATCAGGAAGCCCCGGATGTCAGGCCGTCTGCGGTGCGCGATGCTGATCGCGTCCACAAATCGCACCGGATCTTTCTGCGGACACAAGCGACCGACTTGCACCACGGCGAAATCGCCGGGGGCGATCCCCAGCTCCCGGCGAACGTCGTCGCGGGCTCTCAGCGTGCTTGGTGCGAGGCCGTTGGGGATGGTGACCACGCGGTCCCCCGAACCCAGTCCAAGCGCTGACGCGTGTCGCGCTTCATACTGGCTCACGGCGATGATCCGGTCGGTTCTGCGCGCCAGTTGCGCCTCGATGAGGCGATAAATGTGCCGTGACGTCTGACCCAGCTCAGGGTCCATCGTTCGAAGGGCGTGGGGGGTGTAGATGCGGGCGCCGGGTATCGAGCGCGGCAGCAGGCGCATAAGGGCGCCGGCCTTCGAGCTGTGGCCGTGAAGAATGTCGAACGGCCCGTGTTCGCGGACAATCGCCTGCAGGTCACGCAAGGCTTTCACGTCATGTAGGCCGACCGGCCGAAATAGGTTGTCCTGGGCGATGGTCGTGAGCTGGGCGATGGATCTCACACGGTGAAGAAAGGCCGGCTCAGCGCGTGAGGTCCCGTGGATGAGCGTGACTTCGTGGCCGCCCTCACACAGCCCTCCAGCGAGGTCCGCCACATGGCGTCCTGAGCCGCCGCCTGAGGGTTCGAGACACAAGAGAACGCGCAAATAAATTCCCCACCTCCGCCGTCCAGCATTGTGCGGGCCCGCAGGGCCCGTCACTACTCATCCGCCAGCCACGATGCCCTAACGCCGCAATGATCCCGACTGGGTCCGGTCAGGCGCATCAGGCGACGCCGGCGGCGGTCGCCTCGGCTGCGCGCTCGCTTACATACCGCCTTTTCCGAACACTTCTGGAACGGTCTTAACCAGGATCACGAAGTCGCGCCAAAGCGTCCAGTTGCGCACATAGTACTCGTCCAGGCGGACGCGCTCCTCGTATGTTGTCGAGTTCCGGCCATTGACCTGCCAAAGACCGGTGAGGCCGGGGCGAACCTTGAGATATGTCACCGCTTCGTCTCGGTAGCGTTCAAGCTCGTCGAGCACGACGGGGCGTGGGCCGACAAGGCTCATGTCGCCAAGGAGCACGTTGAACAGCTGCGGCAGCTCGTCCAAGCTGACTTCACGCAGGAATCGCCCCACGGGCGTAACGCGTGGATCATGAGTCAGCTTCTGATCGCGGCGCCATTCGGCTTCGGCCTCCGGGTCAGTCGCCAACAATTCGGCGAGCCGCCTGTCGGCGTCCACGTCCATGGTGCGGAACTTCCAGCACCTGAACTGATTGCCGGCGCGCCCGACCCGCAGGTGGCCGAAGAAGAGTGGCCCTCCGTCAAGCTTCACCAGAATGGCTATGGGCACTAAAACCGGCGCGAGGAACACAAGGCCGCCAAGGGAAAGCGCGATATCGACAAGGCGCTTTGCCGCCATCGCCGCGGGACGTTGAAGATTCACCCGCGTAACAAAGGCGACCACGTCGTCGGGCGCGAAGGACTGGATGTCGACGTTCTCAGCGGGAAGGGAGCGCAGCTCCGGTAGAAAGGCGTAGGGAGCGCCGATCCGCGTCAGGCGGCGGGCGAGTTTCAGCCCGATGCCGTGATCGGCTGCGGAGGGACAAATCAGGAATTCGCGCCGCTGCTCGCCTTCCCCCAGCAGGAGCTCCAGCAGCGCATGGTCGGTCCCGGTTTCAATGACAGCCCGGGCACTTCTGAAATCGATCACCCTGTCGGCCTGAAGCCCGATCTCCTTGTTGCGTTGGAGCCAGTCGCGGAAGCGAGTGCCGCTGGACGGCGAGCTCACCAGCGTACAGAGGCGAAGATCACCGCCGGCCGCCAGGCCGCTCTTGCGCACGATGTTGCGCCCAAGAAGCAGAAGCACCAGAGCGGTTGCCCAGCTTGACCCGACAAGCAGGCGGGACACGTCGTCCTTGAGTGCGAAGAAGGCGAAACCGGTGATGAGAAACGCAGCCATGCACGCTGCGAGCACGTCCCTCATTTCCTGGCTTTGGGGCACGGTCACCCGGTAATGGCCTTTCGACCGGAACCATAGCGCCATCACAACGCTGCCAACGATCGCAGCGAGATAGACCGCCGAAAGCGTGCTTGCGGGAATCGTGTAAGGTGGTATCTCGGCCCACCGCTTGAAAGTGATCGCGACCGGAGCGGCGACAAACGGAGCGATGGCGATGGTGACCAGATCACTCAAGGCAAGCAACGCTGTCTGGGCGCTGCGCCGGGACAGCGCGCTTCTCACACGACTGACCTGTTCAGGCGACACCGACATGGTTGGCGGGTGGGTGCGCTGGTTCATTGCAGGACCTTCGTCTTCCACCTTGCCTGAGGATCAGCGAGTTTCGCGCGTGCGGTGAAATCGCGCTTCCCCAGTGCGGCCGCACGATTTTAGTCAGCGTTTGGAAAGCTTATAGCCTCAACAAGGTAAGTAATGTGTAACCAGAAGGCTAGGTGGAGCGAAGTGTTAAGGCGTCTTTTCGGTCAAAGGCGGGAGCCGACCGACCCTGACGGGCGCGTGCTCTATGCGATCGGGGACGTCCACGGTCGCGCTGATCTACTTGAGCCGCTACTCGAGACCATCTTCAAGGATGTTGAGGACCAGCCTTGCCTCCTCGTTATGCTTGGCGACTACGTCGATCGTGGCGAGGCCAGCCGTTCCGTCATCGAGCGTCTTGCGAATGGGCCGTTTCCTCGTTCTATGGAAACAGTTTTTCTAAAGGGCAATCATGAGGCGGCCTTGCTCGATTTCATCCAGACGCCCGAAACTGGCCCTGCCTGGGTGGAGCATGGAGGCCGTGAAACGCTATTGAGCTATGGCGTGCGCGCCCCGCTTCACGCCTCCGACGCAAAAGGCTGGCGCGAGGCGAGCCAAGCCTTCTCTGAGGCGTTGCCAGAGTCTCACACGCGTTGGCTGGAGGCGTTGAGGCTGTTTCATATTAGTGGCGAGCACTTCTTCGTTCATGCGGGCGTCGACAAGGGTCGTGATCCTCATGATCAGGACGAGGCGACGCTGCTCTGGACGCGGGGCGGATTTCTCAGGGATCACAGACGCTGGCCGCTCACTGTCGTCCATGGGCACACCCCGGAGCCCAAGCCCGTTGTCGTCCGCGGCAGGATCGGTTTGGACACAGGAGCTTACGCGACCGGATGTTTGACCGCCGCGCGGCTGAAGCCGGGCCGCGTCGTGTTCTTCTCCGCCAGGGCTCAGCGCCTTAAGCAAAATTAAACTTTCGCGGTCGTAAGATGGGACATGGTCAAACCTGCACCTCGTTCAATGGATATCGGCTGCGGCTTGGATGATCGCTCGCGTTCGATAGCGGCGCGGCGATTGCAAGAAGCCGACGCGGCGGCGTCCGGGCGTCCGGGTCAATCTCCGGCCCGAGAACTGCAAGCCTCGCTGAGCGACCGCATCGCAGCAGGGTCAGCGGCCCGTCCGCTGGCGCGCCGAAATGTGGTCATTCTCATTGCGGCCCATTGCACGATGTTCTGGGCCTGCGTCGGGTATGGCCTTTCGCTGATCACCTGATATGTCAAAGCCTTAAGTTTACCCTTACGGGACTGGGGCCTGCGATTTCTCTCGATAGCGGATTCTTCCCGAGGTCTGCAGGGCTGGCGGGGTTCGAGTTTCCGTGCGCGCTTCCATGTCGTGGTGTTCAGACGCGCCGCCCGCCATGCGGCGTCGGCAAGTGGTGCGCTGACGCCACAGGACAAAATAGTCCGGGGCGAAGCGATTTGAATCCTTGAAAACATACCTCAATCAGATATTAAAGAAGTGTGAACGGGGGTAATAATGTCTACTTTTGTGGCGCGAGCGTCATATGATCGGACGTGGCTCGAGCAATATGAGGGCTGGTTTTCATCGGAGTCCGGGTTGTTTCGAGCCCAGCCGGTTTTAGGCGGGCTTGAGGCGGGTCGCCCCGGTGGCGAGGTTTCCGAACGCTGGGCGCCGGGCGTTGACCGTGTCGAGGCTCACGAGCCTGTTGAAGTTTCGGCGGGCGACATCGCGGATTCCTCATCCTCACGGCCGCTGGACACACCGGTCGGACGGGTTGATTTGGACGCCGTGGCGGCGATGGACGAGGCCGGGCTTGATCACCTCGCCGACCTCATTACGAACCGGCTCGCCGTTCGGCTCAATATGACCCCCACGGAGAGCGAAAGTTCGTCGGCAGACGTGTTCGCGCGGTCGGAGATCATCGACGGTTATGATGCCAAGAACTATATTCGGCTCGACGATGTGTACGCATTCGACGCGTCTTCCGGCGAGGCGAGCCCTGCGGTTACATCGGCTGCGCCGCCACCTGATATGGGGCATTCGACCTCGCGCGAGCCGCTAGATGCTTTTGATGGGCTGTCCCATGGTCAATACCAGAGGGCCCCGTACGTGCCTGACGAATCGTCGACCGGGAAAAGCCCTGAGCCAGTCTGGTCGACAGGCGATTTCATCTACGCGCCGTCTCAGGACTCGTCGTACGACGTGATCGCTCAGGGCTCAAGCGATGCATATGAGCTGGTCCTTGTATCGCTGTTCGAGCCGGAAACGTTCAGTGATGATCTATTACTGGATGCCTTTGAGTTCGGCACTTTTAATTACGACGATAATGGAATTGCATATATTTCCAGCCATGATGATTTCACATAGAATGAGAAATACGAAGTTGTTGTGAGAGAAAATATTAGAGAGTCGCATTACTATTGGCCGACTCCGCCTGTGAAGGCAGCAGATTAAAATGTACACCGCCCGCGCCTCTAATGGAAAAAGTTTCCTGTGCGTGTAGGTATTATAATTTCTGGTTATTGATGTCTGAAGTTATAAGTAAAAGCGTAAATTTATATGCGCAATATTTATCGTGGAGCTTCCGGCTTCGAAGCGCAGGCGTTCCGACTACGCCGCGCGAACTGTAAAGCGGGACCAGACCATGGCTAAGGTTCTTGTTGTCGGTGGGGCTGGATATATCGGCGCCCATGTCTGCAAGGCGCTGGCGGCTCGAGGTGATGAGCCCATCGTGTTTGACAATCTGTCATCCGGCCATGCCCATGCGGTCAAATGGGGGCCTCTGGTGGAAGGCGACATACGCTCCGCCACCGACCTTGATCGCGCGTTCGACGCCCATCGCCCCGACGCGGTGATGCATTTCGCTGCGAATATCGAAGTCGGCGACGGCGAACGGGCTCCCCTCCTTTTCTGGGACAACAATGTGGCCGGCGTCGTCACTCTGCTTGGCGCTATGGAGCGCGCGGGCGTGAACCCTTTTGTGTTTTCTTCCACCTGCGCGGTCTACGGCGACCCGGCTGTCGTGCCGATCACAGAATCCGAACGCTGCGAGCCGGTGAGTGTCTACGGGCGGACAAAGCGCGCCGTTGAAGAACTCCTGCGCGCTGTCGCGCGGGTCGGAGGTGTGCGGTACGCGGCGTTGCGATACTTCAACGCCGCCGGGGCGAGTCCTGATGGCGAGATCGGCGAAGAGCACGATCCGGAAACACATCTAATTCCGAACGCGCTTAGAGCCGCCGCCGGGTTTGGCGGAGCCATGAAGCTGTTCGGCACCGACTATGATACGCGCGACGGCACCTGCATTCGCGACTATGTGCATGTTCTCGACCTCGCAGACGCTCACCTTCGCGCCCTCGACAAGCTTCTGGATGGTAAGCGCGAAATCATCGCTAATCTTGGTACGGGTGAAGGTGCGTCAGTCCTTGAGGTGCTCCAGGCCGTTGAAATGATTACCGGACGGGCTGTTCCATATGAGATCCACCCACGCCGCACCGGTGACGCTCCGGTTCTGTCTGCGGACACGGCACACGCGCGGGCGGTTCTTGGCTTCTCGCCTCGGCGCTCGGATATTAAAACGATCATCGATGACGCTTGGCGATTTCACAGGCGGGCCTGGGGCATGGACAGGGCTTGAGCGTAGGCGGGCCTGTGCTCATCGCCCGCCCTAACGACCCCTGCCCGTCGTTCGCCACCGCGCGTGGCCTTTCCGCGCCGACCCACAGTCCCGACACCAAACGCGGGCTCTGAACAGGTCAGGCTGTGGATCTGAAAGCTGATGTTGAAATTTTCGAATTGCGTTTCTATATCCAAAGTTAATGCCGTGTAGTCTGGGTCAGTATATTTGAAATATTGGGCTGTATATTACCCAACCCAGTTTAATTCCAATATAATTTTATATAAATAACAATATATAACGACCCTAATTACATTTAGTAGTGTTGTGTATATGCAACCCCTGGTTATAAATGCGAAACAGTAGCGCTTTCGCTTTCTGGTTTGCTTGAAGGCTGCGGTTGGCGTCGCGGGCTTGCTAGTTGGCTCTACCAATACAAGCTATGGTTCGACGCTGAAGAAGTCGCCGCCAATAAGCTGGGTGGAGCGTCTCAGTCTGCGCCCGAACCGGGTTTTTGATGGACCAGGTGTTGGCTGTAAGGCGCGACAATGTTTCAGCAGATAAGTTTCAAGCCTCCATGGCGGCACCGATGATATTGGCGACCGCACTGGGCTGTCATGTCCGCGCGGTGACCTCATGCTTCCTCTCCAAGCGGCGCTGCGAAGGTTTCGCATCTTTTGGCCATGGTGACCTGCGCCCCTTGGCTCCCTCGTTTGTTGTGAGAGTCTGACGCTTTCTGCACTGAGCCCCAACGTTGGACCGCCGGAAGCTGGAGTTTCCCGGCTGTGATCACGGCGGCGGGCTGGCTGTGCCGCGGTGATTATGCAGGTCGGCCGGGACGTTGTACCCGATCGCGCTATGAGGTCTGACTTCGTTGTAGTCTCTGCGCCAAGCGTCCAGCTTTTCGCGGGCGTCTGCAAGGCTCATGAACCAGTGGGCGTTCAAGCACTCCGCTCTGAGCTTGCTGTTGAAGGCTTCGAAGAAGCCGTTGTCCGTCGGCTTTCCCGGCCGGGAGGAGTCCAGCGTGACATCGTTGGCCTAGGCCCACAGATCCAGGTCGCGGGAGATGAACTCGCTGCCAGTGTCGACCCGGATCGTCCCGGGATATCCGATCTGTCCGCGTACCCGCTCGAGCGTCTGAACGACATCCTCACCGCGATAGGTGAACCGCGCATCAGCCGCCGGGCAGTAGCGCGAATGCGTGTCCACCACCGTCAGAATGCGCAGCTTCGATCCCAGGGCGAGCTGGTCGTGGACGAAGTCCATCGCCCAGACCTCATTGGGACCGACCGCATCCCGGCGGTCCTCGCGAAGCTTGGCTTTCACCCGCCGCTTGGGATGCTTGTTGCGCAGCTGCAGGCCTAACTCGCTGTAGATCCTGCGGGTCTTCTTGACGTTGTCCACCCACCCCTCCCGGCGAAGGAGGACGTGAACCCGGCGATAGCCATAGCGCACCCGGGTCTGACAGATCTCCTTTATCCGCTGTTCGAGGCCGGCCTGGCCGGGTCGGCGGATAGGTCGATGTATCGAGCGGAAGAACCCGGCAGGCCCTTCGGATCGACACACCCCAGTCCTCCAGCATCCGGTCGACCAGCTCGCGCTTGCGGACAGGCCTTAGATCTTTCGGCGGATCACGTCCTGCAACATCTCCCGGTCAAGCGTCAGGTCCGCGAAGATCTTCTTCAGGCGCGTGTTCTCGTCCTCGAGCTGCTTTAGCCGGCGCATCTCGTCAGGCAGCAACCCGCCATACTTCTTCTTCCAGTTAAATATGTCGCCTGGCTGATCCCGGCCTTCCGGCAGA